>Ga0172367_10006888_pt1 | contig 13192 bp, 21 predicted proteins | sample Lak10m_FD_114542 | JGI IMG/M metagenome (GOLD analysis project Ga0172367, IMG submission 114542) | Freshwater microbial communities from Kabuno Bay, South-Kivu, Congo - kab_022012_10m | ecosystem: Environmental > Aquatic > Freshwater > Lake | place: Democratic Republic of the Congo: South-Kivu...
CAAGCAAGTTAGTTACTTGGAGTGAGTATTTGGCATCTGTAGTTAAAGTCATATCAACCACTACATTTGACCCATCAGAAACAATTGGAGAAACCTTATTAATAACAGATGAAGTAGGAATTGCTCCTAGCTCCACTTTTGGAGGCAAGACAGGGATCTTGGTACATCCAACGAATATAAATATCAAAAGGTAGAGTAGCTTTTTCATATTAGTTAAAGTTATTGTATCCGGTTAGTTTTATTGTTTGTGTATTCAAATTGATGCCTAATTGGTTACCATTCTTGTCTGAGGCATCCAGGTTCGAGGTTATTTGTATTCTGGTATTGAGATCTAGACCATTCTCAAGTGCTGAGAATTTGAGCCTAAATGGTACTGATGCGCCTGTCACTGGGTTCTTCAGGTCTCTGTCTATAGCACCAAACCTGATCTTACCATCTTTAGAGTTGGCAAACACATACCAAGAGTTAGGGAGTTCACTCTTTATGTCTTCGAACTTCACTTTTGTCTTGTCGTAAACAAACTCAAATTGAAGAGCAGAAGTTTGAACACCTTTAGTATCCAAGTTAACAGGTATCTCTATAGTGTTAGAAGTGACTGTTACATTATTTAGGCTTACATCTATGTAAGATACGTTTCTAACCTCATTAAACCCGTAAGCTGCATTTGTAAGGCCAGACAACAATAGACTATTCCTAGCAGTTGATATTGTTTGTCCACCTACTACAACTTGTGAAGAGTGTGATCTATTTACATCTCCTGGTATAAGGTACTTAAGGTCTACTGTATCAACTACATCTTTGGTCTTGAACTTTACCTTGAAAGAGTTTAAGCCGGTTGAAGTAAGTTGTAAAGCTGTAGCTACACTCACAGTATCAAAATAAGACTTTAAGAAGATAGGAATGTTAGTTGTACTAGAGTTAGCTTGAGGGCTAAATATAGTATCAGCTCCAACTGCTTGAGCAAATAGTAAGGCTAGGTCTCCTCCATCAAACTTCTGATCTTGGTTTACGTCGGCTGCAAAGAAGCTCATACCTGTAGTCATTACTGTCTTAGTATATGAACCATCAAGGTTTTGTTTGATGAACTCATTCTGTGCTGCTGTATAATCTGATACTGTAATTGCTTTTGTCAATATACTAGGTAGACTATCAGAAGGAATTGTAGCTAATGCATAATATGTTGTGTTAGGTAATATTTCACTAGATATGTTATATGAATTATTTGCACCAACCACCCTACTTGCTTTCAATACACTAGTAGCAGAATCAACCACTCTCAATGTAGGTTGTAGGTTGTTAGTCAAATTACCGTTCACTTGAAATGTACCATGGATCAATGCATTCAAACTAGGATCTAAATTAACCCAAGCAGAATTAGGTTTAGGCATCTTTATAGTCTTTTGCATACCAGCATTATCCCAACCATAAGCAAAGTTGTAGTAGATAGAATCATAAGCAAAGCCTGCGGCTACATTCACAACTTTAAAACGAAGATAACAAAGTACTCCATCATTCAAAGGTGTAGTATTACCATTAGGAGTTGCTGTAGATATATTAATACGATTAATTGCTTTAGATTGTCCTTGTGAATACTGGTACTGAGCATTATAAGCATTTTGAAGACCATCCTCAGAGTTGTTATTCTGATTGTCATACCAGTTATATCCTGGATAATAGTTGTTTGAAAAAGATGTTTGTGTTCCTGTAGGAAGCGCTTCTGTACCAGCAGTTGGAAAAACAACACCAATCATATTGATGGCACTTATCTGATGCTGGAAGTCAAGATAAAAGTTCCTTAGGTTAGAGCTGTTGTTCTTAAACACAAGAGCTACTTGTATAGTATCATCCTTCTCTATTGAACCACCATTAATGTCAGTAGTTACAACGTTTGGAGATATCTTTAGTTCAGCGATACTATTCTGTCCGTACGACAAAAAAGCAACCATACAGGTCACTAAAAGTAAAATTAGTTTCTTCATTCTGTTAATCTAGTAATTTAGTAATCAACGCAACACAGGTTTTCTTAACCGCATTTCTCATGACCGTTGAATTAAATTGACCAGATTCAGAAATCAATAATGTTGATGTGGAGATCTCTGAAGACTTATCAGTAACAGTTTGTCTCTTGATGAGCTTACCCTTATTGTCTAATAGGACCCCTTCCATTCGAATGATAACAGCGTTCTCATCTTTATGGAATATAGACACGTTGGTGTTAGTTTGTTTTTGATCCATGTACACTATATTAGTGTTGATCACAAACTCAGCGTCTTCTTTGTTTGCCAAATTGTAACCTTTATCTTGTGCAACTTCTTCTATGATATTCTTAACACCAAATGCCAGGTTTTTGTTACCTGTCATTGGGCCTATCTTAACACTATTTACAACAGTATTAACATAAACTGTTTTGTATTGTACTGGGACAAAACTAGATCTGTAAATAGAATCAGATGGTTTATTGAATGAACCATCAAAAGAATGTATAAACCACGTATTGATTGACTTGGCAACACTCTCAAAGCCTGTCATATCTAGAGCTACAAAACTGATTTGTACTGCTAAAGCTAGAGATACAAATACAAGAATTGCTTTAGATAGAAGCTCTATCGGGCTAATACGTAAATACTTATACATGCCTAATGATTAGTTACATGTATAAATATATAAAAGTACTATTTAAATTGGTTGAATGTCTTGATCAATTGATCTCTTGACACCACTCCTGAATTACGAAAGGCTACGTTTCCTTGGTGATCTAATATAATAAGTGTAGGTACAGAAGTTACATTATACTTTTCTGTAAATGTAGCATCATAGTCTACATTGATGTCATTTATACCTATACCTAGTTCAGATGCAACTTGTTGTAAAACTGGTTTAAACATTTTACAAGGTCCACACCATGGAGCTGAAAAATACATAACTTGCATGTTAGTTTGTTTTAAATTTAAAATTAGTTAATATTTCTACATCTTGGATTGATACTTTATTATCTTCTAAACCGTTAGCTTTAGATTGATCGTTGTTGAAAATATATGCGTGCCATTCGTGAGTCTTCTTAATATAGATAACTTTCCAGCACTTTTCTGGAATAGATAACCTTCCTGCCTTTCTTCTTTCACCAACTGATCCTGTCCATATTTTGACAGAGTCTTGATTCTCTGCCCAATCTCTTGTCTTCATCTCTAGAGTCTTCCAATCGCCTCTATTCAATGAACCATATTGAGGTGTCATGTTAGAGAAGTAAAAGCATTCCTTCATAGCATCAGGCCCAGAACATTGGTTATCGGCTGCTGGGGCCATGTGGCCACGATCAAAACCCGAACCTGTATAATCTTTTGTCAAATCAGTTTCAGAGGCCAGAAGTGGATCTGGGATGAACTGGTCTTTTCTTGGTACAGGTGATGCGCAAGTAACCTTTTGTTTTGTCAACCACCATTCTACAAGTACAGGATATTTCTTTGACTTAGAGAATACTGTTGTATACTCTTTGTGAACTAATCTAACTGTATCTTGAGCTTGTAAAGATAAAGAAAAAAGAACTATAAAGATTGATAATATGAATCTAGCCATTGTTTGTTATAAATATCGTGGGTCCTATTGACTCTGATTGGTTTAAATGTATAAGACTGTTTAGGTTTATTCTTCTTTTGCCACTTCTCGTACTCATCTTCTTTGAGCCATTGATCTGTCTGCTTCTTCATCGTCTTAAGTAGAAAGTCTCTTCTTTGTTCGTAACTCATGTACCAAATATAAAAAAAGCCCCCGATGTGGGGGCTCCTTTTCTTTATAGTGGGAAGATTATTTTCTCCAATCTAATGGTCTCTGTCTCATCTTCATCATCTGATATCTTCTGAAATGTTCTAGCCTTTCAAATTCTTTTCTATCATAGATGACAATTACTACATCACGTTTTTTGACAATCTCTTTTGGTCTAATGAATGGGGCATGAGGCATTGGTCTATATTGTTCGTGCCTTTTTTCTTGAGCCTGTTGGAACTCTACGTAGTCTCTAAACTGGTTGTAGATGGTTGTATCAGATAAAATTAGTTCAGACTCTGCTACAAAAAGATCGTCTGTCAAGTTTTGGGCTGAAGCTCCAACATACAAAAATGTAGAAGCTAAAAAGATAAATAGTTGTTTCATGTTTATTATAAATAGGAATGGATAGTTTAAACTAGACTTTAAGATATATAAAGCATTGTTAATCTAACCAGTTCTTTTTGTATTCACGACCTTTCTCTGTAAGAGAGTATAAGAAATCTCCTTCTTCATCTATTGATACTTGAAGTAGTTCTTTGTCTACCATTCCATCAATAAGCTCTTCAGTAAACTTCTTTGAAGCTCTAGCGTACGAATCTTCAATCTCTTCTACTGTTAGTTCAAAGTATTCTTTCTTTCCAATGATGTAGTCATCCCAGCTCTGTATAGCCAGATGATAAACTTCATCACACCAAATGTCTAATAGTTCAGCAGGAAGTCCTGTATCTATTTTAGCTAGTTCATAACTTAACAAGAGTCCGTATTGTTCTCCTGATGTGATGTCTGGTCTATTCATAACTATTCTATTGTGTAAAGTTCATTCTCGAATTTAAAAGCTGCTGCACTATCTTTATCTCTCAAGAAGTCTAAAGCTAGTTCATACCTTTTTACAGTTATACTCAACTCTTTTACAGAGTCTTGCAGTTCTGCTTTTTGAATATCTCCACCTTCAATCATTGAAGCCTCGTTATAATCTTGAATGATTAAACCTTGATAAGCAATAATACAGATCAAAGCAACAACAATAAGAAAATAGATTGCGTCTTGGGTCTTTTTCATGTTAGAATATTTCGTCATATAAGCTTTCATCCCAGGAATCACGGCCTGCTACTTTATGCAGATCTTTGTTCCAGTCGAAAGAGTCTTTTTTGTTTTTCTTAGATCTAATAGTTTTAATGTAGTTAAACCCGCCCTTATAGAGCCAGTAGAGAGAACCTGCCATAGCAAGTAGTAGAAGGATGAAGCCAGTCATGTGTTTTTTATTTTGAGTCCGTAATTAAGATCGAACAGTCCCATTTCAGCGGCCGCTTGTTTTTCATTAAGCCTAAATTGGGTTTTGATAAACTTAGTCCCCCATTCTCTCCAGCTCTTGTTTTGCTCTTCTGTCATTGTCCAATCATAATACCACTCATCTCACCTGTCTTCTACATCTTTAAACCTTACTTCATGACCTGCGAATTCAAACATTTTGTCAATTAAAGTCACCGCAATCTGACGTTTATCTAGTCTTGCCATAACATATTATTTTAATCCCACCATGAACGGATATCTGAACCGTCCCAGTCTTTATATTCTTTATACTTTTTGCCTTGAATGATCTGCCACAACTCTTTCCACTCCTTCTGTTCTAACTCGTGAGCCTTATTGAATATAAGTCTATTGTGCTCCTTCTGCTCTTCTGTTTCTTCATCTACTAATGTGTACCTACCTGTTTCAATCTCTTCAAACTCTTAAAAAAGGAATCTTGTGCTTGAATCTGCATAACCTTCATTTATAACAAATATACGAAAAAGGAGAAAAAAAATAAAAAATATCTCTATAGTTTGATCAAAGGAGCATCTTTTTTTGTATGTAGTACGTGCCTAGGTTGGCCTGACTTTGTAAGTCCTATGGTGTAGGCTTTCTTCTTTATAGTAGGTAGTATCTTGTCTACTCTTTCTTTAGAGGCATTGTTTCCCCAGATGCATAAAACCTTGTCACAAGTGTTAACCATGTCTTGTATCCACATATCATTCTCTGGGCCTACTGGATCAACCAGGTTAGTAAGATCTTTTGGGTTAGGTGTTATGTATCCGTAGAGGTTTGTTATGACCAGGCTGTCATATCCTTCTTTCAGGGCTATTTGAGATAGTATTGATACTGTACTGTTCTTACCGTTCTTGATAATGGATGGGTTTAGTCCTACAATACCTAATGGCTTTTTGGCTTCACCATTAATACTCAACATCCTAAAATACTGGTACTTCTGACACCTGCTTGTTACTCTCAACTCTTTCATTTTTTAACTGTACACAGTGATTATAAAGGTCCATCATAGTTCCGTCAAAACCTTCCATAATCTTGTCTAGTTCCTCTCCTTTAATCCTGAACTCTCTCCAAAAGTCTTTCTTCATATTCTTCATGATCTCTGCTTCCTCTTTCAAGAAGTCCTCATGAAGCTTTTTGTATCTAGCTCTAAACAGACTGATCTTGTCCATCTTCTCTTCAAATGTCTTAAGATGGCCTACAGCATCTTCAAGAAGATAGTTCTCATATTCTGCTTGATAATAGTAGTCTGAAGGTTCATAATCACCATTCGCTATCTTATCATGGAGAGTTCTTCTGTCATGAAGAGGTTGCCTTTGCTGATAACGTCTCCACCAAACAAATTGATTATAAGTCTTTTTTTGTAACTTAGATAGTTTTGTCTCCAAAAAATCTCTCTCTAGCCTTGTTGGAAAAATCATAACCTTCATTTAGTTTATTATAGTAATCGTTAGCAAACTTTATCTTCCACTCTCCTGTATGTCCATCTTCATCTAAAGCATACATAATGGCATTAATGATGTCGTCTTTTTGAAGTATCTGTGCTTGTTCAATTAAGAACAGCATATAGTTACGAGATGCAGTTCCTTGTTGATCATATATGTCTTCAGTCTTTTGTTTGAGCCAATCTAATGATGTCATAGTTATTTTTTAAGCATGTCGTAGTGTCTAGGATACACGTGAAGATTAGTAATGAACCAGTGCATACTACCTGGTTGATAACCTGTCTTCTCAGATACTAACTCTAATAGTTTAGCGAATGTGTATTGATCATTACAGAAGCCAAACACAAGATCGATAGATCTAGCGAACACTGTAAGATGTAGTTTGTCATCTTTGATATAGAAGTTGAGTACATCATTACAAGGTGTATCGTATTTGTATCTGTCTATGTCTTGAACTAGATAATGAACAACAATAGCTCGTCTAGTCTCTTTGTTGAGTTGTAGTTCTTTGATTACTTTCTTAAGCTGTTGATTGTAGTTCCAGAAGTAGCCGTAGTTAGAATTAACTTCTGTGGTACCTGGTATCATCATTTGTTTCCATATCTTGGCACGTTCACTGATCTCTTTAGCATCACGATTACCTTCACGATACCAGTTCCATTCGTACTCAGCGTAGTCTTGGTTGAATTTACGTTCTGGTGTTTTTATTACTTTATCAAGCGGATCTTGGATAGTGAATGATTGGTTGAACTTAGCTTTAGTACCAGCAAAGTCTTCACCTTCTGCCATGATGTCTTGATACAATAGTTCAAAGGCGTCAGTTGGATTCTTGTATATCATACTTGTCTACTTGTATAAATTGTTTAAGGAAGTTAATACCTTCAGGGTTTCGATACTCATTCAAATATACAACTCTTTTTATACCTGATTGCAAAATAAGTTTAGAGCAGTCTAAACAAGGACTAAGTGTTAAGTACAAAGTAGAGTTATCTACAGAGTTGCCTGTCTTGGCTGCCTTCAAAATAGCATTACACTCTGCATGAATAACATGAGATAAAGTAACATCATTCTCCTCACAACAATTATCCATACCAGAAGGAGTGCCGTTATAGCCAAAAGAAATAATGTTGCCGTCTTTAACTAAAACTGCGCCGACTTTAGATCGAACGCAGTGTGACAGAGTAGAAGTTTCCTTTGCTATGTTGATAAATACTTTGTCTAGTTTATTCACTATATTTGTGTTTTATAACTTCATAAAATTCGGGAGCATATTTTTTAACGAGGTTAAGATAGTATTGTTGTTTATACTTCTTATCATCTGTAGTTTCATACTTAATTAGATCTCGTAAGCGAGCAGCCATTTCATATCTTTCAGTTTCTACACACCAATCTAATCTTTCTTGCATTACTTCTATATAAGCATTTTGAGTCATATTATAATCCTGTTGAACCAAAACCACCTGATCCTCTTTCTGTATTTCTTTGAGGAAGCTCGTCTACTTCTTCTACATCAAAGTATGAAACAGGAACCAATACAAACTGTACTAGCTTTTGACCTGTTGCAACTACTTGTTCTTTATCTGATGTATTAATCATATGAAGATGGATCTCGCCTTCATAATCTTCGTCAACTACACATGCACCAACAGACAAACCTTGCTTAACAGCAACGCCTGATTTGTTGAATGCAATTAAAGCATATCCTCTAGGTACTTGTGCTTTAATACCTGAAGGGATTAATACTGCTTGGCCTGGATTTAATGAGATTGTTTCAAAATCTTCAGGCACATAGAAGTCTATTCCTGCTGAAATCGAGGTACCTCTATTTGGTGTTTTTACATTTTTGATTTTTTGTACTTTCATTTTGTAGAGCATTTTGGTAATCGTTTAGTGAAGCAATATAAGCTACACAATCTAATAGGTTGTCTTCTTTGTGATTGTAAGCCTGTCTCGACAACTTGAGTGCAATCATGGCATTATACATGTCAACTGCAGTTAACTCTTTACGGCTTAACAACGATGCAATCTTGGCAGCTTCTTGCATACCTTCTTGCATTGGGCCATATTGACGGGCCTTTTCCTCAGATCTCTTGTAGATGATCTCGTTTGCTTGTTCTAGAATGTTCATTGAATAAATATAAAACAGAATTGGTAAATAGTAAAATCAAAGTCCTAAGTATCTAGTGATGTCACTCTTGTCACCCCACTCTCTTTGAGAATCGATGTCACTTGGCTTGATTGTAGGCTTGGGCATATTTCTGGCTACGTTCCAGAACCAATCTCCAGAGTTGCCATAACGTTTCATATAGTCCCAACCTTTTGCATCATAGGTTTTAATACAATCAAATGGAGTATCAATATCACAGTCCTTTAAGAACTCTTTATGATACGAATAGAATTTAGCTCTACCAAGTTCACCAGGTTGTACATTTCTTGCAACAGCTACAGCATGAAATTTTGTATTAGGAAGTGCAATCTGAAGTGTTCTAGATAAAACTCCTGTAGAGAATACTGACCACATTGTTTTAATGTTCATGTCCTTTAACGACTCATGGAATATCTTTATGCCTCCTGCAACTACTTGCTCGTGCTTAAGACCAAAAGGAAGATACTTAGCGCCTACTTTTTGAGCAAAGTCTTTTGCCCATGCATTAATAGTTGGCATAGCAGGAGTCTTTAAGAAGATCGGCGTAGCTCCATCCTCAATAACACGTAGTTGATGTTCAGACGCTTCTTTAGATGCAGGCATAAATAGTACAAGCTTCTTATTATACTTCTTTGCAAGATAAGTTAATGAATAAGGAGCGTAGCCTGTTCTTGGTGCAACATATACAAGTGTATCTTCTTTTACTTGACTAATCATGAAGTCGCCCATCTTAGCTTTAGTACCGTATTGAAAGTCACCATCATCTATAACATTATAGCCTTCAATTTGTTTAATGCTAAATGTAAAGTCTGGTTTATAGTCTTTCGTCATTTCTAGATAGTAGTTTAAGTCTCTACCATCTGACATGTCTAAGTTAGATTGATCTGTTGCTTTGTTTACAAACATAACTATTTGAGTTTAGTTGCGAAGTCATAATACTTATCATGACCCCAGGTCTGTTTAAGAATAGAATTGTTGTTCATCCTACGACCATTGTTCTTAATAATATGATCTTCAGACTGATACTCTTGAAAATAACGAACTACATCACAAGCTCTACTATCTTCACAATCAATAGGGTTCAAGTTATATCTGTTAGACAAGAATTGTAGTACTTCATTGATGTACTCAAACTCTTTTACTCTAGGACTCACTTTAGGAAAGATAGCATTAATACAACGAATAGCGTTTGTACCTGCATATACCCAACCTTTAGGATTAACATAGTTAGGAAAGTATTCACCTAAGTCAGCAGCAAATGCTGTTAGAACAAAGTTCTGCTTCTTGAAGCCAAGGTTCTTAAGGTAGTCGTTACCTAGATCAGTAATTTGATATATGTCGTACTTCTTACTCTGTACTGCCTCATAAATGTGTCTTATCAAACCTTCTGAGTAGTCTAGAATAAACTTTCTTAAGTGGCCTCTTGTTTCGCCTTCAAATGTAAACTGAGGAAGTAGGTAACCTCTATTGTCTGTAAAAGGTGTAATTCTATTCCTGAGGTCTTCTTTCCATTCTGGCCATGTATAATGCTCTTTCAATATAGAATCTACAATCCAGAAATTACCGAAGCCATGCGTCCCTAATATGTCCTTGATATGGTCTGTCTTGTATCTTGGTACGTAATTGATGCCTGAACCTGCTAGTCTAAACAAATAGAATAACATGAACCAGTCAAAGTCATCTTTAATATCATGATGAGTAAAGTGATGCCCCATTCCTCTTAGATCGTTCTCTTTGTACCATACAGCTTCAGTGAATGCACAGAAGGCAGCAAATCTACGATGTGCTGTATCGTAAATAGGTACATAATAGATTAGATCATCATTTACATCTTTATATAAGTCGCCGTCATAAGGAAGCTTAAGACTACCGTGCTGTTGCATTAATAGACTACGTTTGTCGTATTCGTCTAGTGCTTCGAGTAGCTTTTCGTTGATTATGAACTTCTGCATTATTTTATAAATTGGTCTGAGAACATATAATATCGAGGCTTCAAGTGTACAGATTGTTTAGGTTCCATGTACTCAAACATCTTCATACCGTCTTCATCAATCCATTCATCCGGCCATTGAAGTGTGTTAAGGCCTGAGTTGTTCATGATCCTATTTGCTGTATCTCTCAACTCCATTCTTTGTTGTCTTGTGCCAAAGTAAGGTTGTTTGAGATACAAACCCGTACCAGGTAATTTACGACTTTCGTGCTCAACCGGTAACAAATTAACTAGAGTAGCGTTGTTTAGTTTCTTAGCGAACTGTACATAGCGTCTAAATAGTTCACCAGTTGCTTGCTGTGGATTCTCTTGCCTCATTAAATGAAAACGAAGATCAATGTTACCAAAGTAAAGAATGACTTCGTCATACTTTTCGTTCCACTTATCAATTAGAGTGTCTGCATCTTTCAAGAAGCCAAACAGTGTTTTACCATCTGTTCTATCAAGACCATAACCTGGCTTCCATACACTGAGTGAATGTGAGTCGCCTCTAACTAACTTTCTAGTAGTATCACCATATAGTTTAGCAAAGTCAATACAGTTGATTGATGTAAATTGATGATCTATACCAAACCTCTTATTGAATACATTAAGGTCTATTGGTACATTAACTGCAATAGCGAGTCCTGTATATTTAGCCATTGCTTCTAACTTAGCTCTATGTTCTGGTTGAGGCCCTCCAATAAAGTTGAATACATTCTCTTGATAGTTAACGCCTTCTAAGATATACAACCTCTCATACTCGTTCCATGTAGAAGGATCGGGATTAAAGAATAATTCACCAGGATGTTCTGCTTTAAGTATGTTCATCATAACATGATAGTAGCCACCTCCATGGTGAGAGGTGGAACTACCAACATTGTTGAGCATACCTACAACGGCTGCTTTCATAACTTATTATTTTAATATTACATCATGCCACCCATACCCATCATTGGGTCGGCTTTCTCGTCCTTATCTTTCTTCTCAAACACAACTGATTCTGTAGTTAGGATTGTACCTGCTACGGATGTTGCATTCTTAAGAGCTGTGATAACAACTTTAGCTGGATCGATAATACCTGCTTCAATAGCAGATGCCATTTGATGATTCTTTGCATCATAGATCTCAGTCTCAGTTGGAGTATATTCCCACCAGGTCTCTACACCAGCATTAGAAAGGATCTTAATAAATGGAGCTTGTAGTGCTTTACGAACAATATCTCTAGCGATAGCTACATTTGTATTACCGTCTTCTTTCTGATTAAGAGATAGTTTGTAAAGTGTAGCACCGCCTCCTGGTACAATACCATCAGCTAATGCTGCTTTAGTTGCGAATAATGCATCTTCAACACGATCTTTTTTCTCTCTAATCTCAATATCACTATTACCACCTACAGAGATGATAGCAACGCCTCCGATCAACTTACCAAGCCTTTCTTGCAGCTTCTCTTTCTCATAGAATGAAGTTGCTTTCTCAATCTGGTCTTTGATCTCCATTGCACGATTAGCAAGTGCTTTCTCTTCACCTTTACCGTCAATAATAGTTGTATCTTCTTTTGATACAGTAACTAGTCTTGTTGTACCAAGATACTGACCAAGTTGTTGTGTAGATAGTTTATCAAGCTTCAAACCTTTGTCTTTAGAGATAACTTGTCCACCAGTCAAGATAGCAATATCTTCAAGGATCAATGTTTTACGTTCACCAAAGTCTGGTGCTTTAACTGCACAAACTTGAACGATGCCACGCATCTTGTTTACAATAAGTGTAGCAAGAGCTTCGTCTCCAATGTCTTCAGCTATAATCAACAATGGTTTATTCTCAGAGTTAGCCTTAGTCAAAACCTGTAGCAACTCTTGAGCTGTTGAAATACGACCATCATAAAGTAGGATGTACGGATTATCAAGCACAGCTTGCATTGTAGTATTGTTAGTCACAAAATAAGGCGACTTGTAACCACGATCAAACTGCATACCCTCTACTACTTCGAGAGTAGTCTCACCTGACTTAGACTCTTCAATAGTAACGATACCGTCACGACCTACTTTATCAATGGCTTCACTGATCAAGTTACCAACCTCCGAATCGTTGTTACCTGATATAGTTGCGACTTGTTTAATTTGTTCTTCTGAAGAGATCTCGATAGCTGTCTCTTTAATCTCACTTACGATCTCATCTACAATCTTGTCAATCTCATTCTTGATCTCAACTGCATTTACACCTTGACGAATCTGCTTAAGACCATGCTTAATCATCTCTGTAGCAAGTAAAGTAGATGTAGTTGTACCATCACCTGCTTCATTTGCACTCTTGATACTAACTTGCTTAACAAGTTGCGCACCAAGATCCTCGATATCGTCTTCTAGCTTGTGAAATGCTTTAGCAACTGTTACACCATCTTTTGTAACCTTAACTTCACCAGACTGTTCACGAATCAAAACAGTACGACCACCAGGCCCTAATGTTGACGAAACAGATTGGTTTAACTTTTCTATACCTTGTAAGAGCTTCTCTTTAAGCTCTGTTCCAAAAACGTTTTTTGTTGTGCTCATAATTTATTTGTTA
>Ga0172367_10006889_pt1 | contig 13190 bp, 11 predicted proteins | sample Lak10m_FD_114542 | JGI IMG/M metagenome (GOLD analysis project Ga0172367, IMG submission 114542) | Freshwater microbial communities from Kabuno Bay, South-Kivu, Congo - kab_022012_10m | ecosystem: Environmental > Aquatic > Freshwater > Lake | place: Democratic Republic of the Congo: South-Kivu...
CGATGAGGGTCAGGCGGGTGACAACATCGGTGCGCTGTTGCGTGGCACGAAGAAGGAAGAGGTCGAGCGCGGTCAGGTGCTGTGCAAGCCCGGCTCGATCACGCCGCACACGAACTTCGAGGGTCAGGTGTATGTGCTGACGTCGTCGGAGGGTGGTCGTCACAAGCCGTTCTTCAACAACTATCGTCCGCAGTTCTTCTTCCGTACCACTGACGTGACGGGCACGATCCAGTTGCCGGAGGGCACCGAGATGGTGATGCCCGGTGACAACGTGACGATCACGGTCGAGCTGGGCAAGCCGATCGCGATGGACGAGGGTCTGCGTTTCGCCATCCGTGAGGGTGGCCGTACCGTGGGCGCCGGCCGCGTCACCAAGATCACGAAGTGAGGTAAGCCGACATGGCCAGGAACGACAAGCGGGTGAAGATCACCCTCGAATGCACCGAGTGCAAGCACCGCAACTACATCACGATGAAGTCGAAGATCAACGATCGCGAGCGACTCGAGATGAAGAAGTACTGCAACCACGATCGCAAGCACACCGTGCACAAGGAGACCCGCTGACCCCCGGACCCCGGGGTCACACCTCGAGGGGTGGCTGGTAGCGTTACCGGTCGCCCCCAGAGGGCAGTAGCTCAGCTGGTAGAGCATCGGTCTCCAAAACCGACGGTCGGGGGTTCGAGTCCCTCCTGCCCTGCCCATACCCATCCGCACCCACCCCGTTCGGGGTGAAGAACCGAGTGAACCGATGTCACTGGACGACCTCAACCGAGAGCAGAAGCGACAGCTGAAGCGCCAGGGTGCCCTCAACGAGCAGGGCCAACCCCAGCGTCAAGCTGCGCCGCGCCCTGCCAAGAAGGAGCGGGTCGGCATCGCGCAGTACCTCCGTGAGGTGCGCGACGAGATGCGCAAGGTCGCATGGCCGAAGTGGCCAGAAGTGAAGCGCTTCTCCATCATCGTGCTCGCCACGGTGGTCATCTACACGGCGTACGTGTTCGGCCTCGACTCGTTGTTCGGTGTCCTCTCCGGCTGGTTGTACGACTGATCATGAGCAACGACCTCACCCCCGACACCCACGACGCGGCGGAAGCCGTCGAGGTGGCCCCCGACGCCGAACTGCTCGACGAGCAGGTCGACGCGACGTTCGACCTCTCCGACGACGCCGAGGCGTCCGACGAGGAGGGCGACGACGAGCCCGAGATCATCGACGACCCCTGGACCCGTCCGGGCCAGTGGTACGTGGTGCACACCCAGTCGGGCTACGAGAAGAAGGTCACCGCGAACCTCACCGCTCGTATCCAGTCGATGAACATGGAGGAGAAGATCTACGAGATCGTCATCCCCATGGAGGAAGTCGACGAGTTCAAGAACGGTCGCAAGCAGACCGTGCAGAAGAAGGTCTTCCCCGGCTATCTGCTCGTCCGTTGCCAGATGGACGACGACAGCTGGTACTGCATCCGCAACACCCCCGGTGTCACCGGGTTCGTGGGGCAGAGCAAGCAGGGTCAGAAGCCCACTCCGTTGTCCCGGCGCGAGGTACAGACGTTCCTCGCCGCGAAGGGCGACGGCACGGGTGGCATGCCCACCCGCAAGAAGCCCAAGCTCGAGTACGAGGTGGGCGAGAGCGTGCGCGTGAAGGAGGGCCCGTTCGCCGACTTCGCCGGCACGGTCGCCGAGATCAACGCCGATCACATGAAGCTCAAGGTGCTGGTGAACATCTTCGGTCGAGAGACCCTCGTGGAGATGGACTTCAGCCAGGTCAGCAAGCTGTAAGCCCACTCAGCACCAGCAGGGCAACGAGAAGGAAGTAGTCAGTCATGGCAAAGAAGAAGGTCGCTGCGATCGTCAAGATCCAGATCCCGGCAGGCAAGGCCACCCCGGCGCCGCCGGTCGGTACCGCGCTCGGTCCGCACGGCGTCGGCATCATGGACTTCGTCAAGCAGTACAACGCTGCCACCGAGGCCCAGGTCGGCACCATCATCCCGGTCGAGATCACGATCTTCGAGGACCGTACGTTCTCGTTCATCCTGAAGACCCCGCCGGCCCCCGTGCTCCTGCGCGAGAAGGCCAAGGTCGCCAAGGGTTCCTCGAACCCCGGCAAGCAGACCGCCGGCAGCGTCACCGAGGCCGACATCGAAGAAGTCGCGAAGATCAAGATGCCCGACCTCAACGCCTACGACCTCGAGGCCGCGAAGCAGCAGATCCGCGGCACGGCCCGCAGCATGGGCCTCACCGTCGTCGCCTGACCCGCGCCGACACCCACGTTCCAACCACACCGCTCGTCCGGGATCACCTCGCCCGGCGGCGCAGACACCTGAGGGAGACATCCAATGTCCGGCAAGAAGTTCGCTGATGCGACGAAGAAGTTCGACCGTGACCAGCTGTTCACGCCCACCGAGGCGCTCGCGCTGGTGAAGGCCGTGGCGCCCGCCAAGTTCGACGAGACGGTGGAGATCGCCGTGCGTCTCGGCGTGGACCCGCGCAAGGCCGATCAGATGGTGCGTGGCACCGTGGCGCTGCCCAGCGGCACCGGCAAGGACGTTCGCGTCGCCGTGTTCGCCGCCGGCGAAGCCGCCCAGGAAGCCCGCGATGCCGGGGCCGACCTCGTCGGTGCCGACGATCTCGCTGCCGAGATCGAGAAGGGCATCTTCAACTTCGACATCGCCATCGCCACCCCCGACATGATGCCGCTGGTCGGTCGTCTGGGCCGCACGCTCGGCCCGCGCGGCCTGATGCCGAACCCCAAGACCGGCACCGTCACCAACGACGTCGGCCGCGCGGTCGGCGAGTTCAAGGGCGGCAAGGTCGAGTACCGCACCGACCGCTACGGCAACGTGCACGTGCAACTCGGCAAGGTGAGCTTCACCCCCGAGCAGCTCGAGGCCAACTTCCGCGCCGTGCTCGACGAACTGCAGCGTGCCAAGCCGGCGTCGGCCAAGGGTCGCTACCTGAAGAAGATCTCGCTCAGCAGCACCATGGGCCCCGGCGTCAAGGTCGACATCAACCGCCTCCGTCCCGAGGCCTGATCCCTCTCGTTGGCTCGGCGGGCATCGCCCGTTAGCCTTCACCCGTCAATCAAACCGGTCGCTCGCCGTAGACCGCTGGCCCAAGCCCCTGACATCTCGTCGAGGGTGCGGACAATGGATTCGTTCCACCAGCCGAGGTGAACCTGCGCCGGATCGATCGAACGGTTCGCTCCGTCCTTTCGCTCCTCGTGGTGTTCGCTCTTGCGAGCACCCCGAGTCGTAGCGAAAGGAGGTGTACATGACTACAGAGAACCCCCGCGCCGAGAAGGTCGCGGTCGTCGAGGAGATCACCGCCAAGCTGCAAGCAGCCGAAGCAGTGTTCATCACCGAGTACCGCGGCATGAGCGTCGGCCAGCTGGCCAACCTCCGCCGGCAGCTGAAGCCCGCCGGTGGCGAGTACAAGGTGTACAAGAACACGTTGGCTCGTTTCGCCGCGCAGAACGCCGGTCTCGACGGCCTCGCCGACATCCTCGTCGGTCCGTCGGGCATCACGTTCGCCAGCGGCGACATCGCCGCCACGGCGAAGGCCCTCCGCGACGCCTCGAAGGCCAACCCGCTCCTCATCATCAAGGGCGGCGCCATGGGCGAGACGGTGCTGTCCGCCAAGGACGTCGAAGCCCTCGCCGAGCTGCCCAGCCGCGACACGCTGCTGGCGATGTTCGCAGGTGCCCTGCAGGCTCCGCTGGTGAAGACCGCCGGCCTGCTCCAGGCGCTGCCGCGCAACTTCGCCTACGGCCTCAAGGCCCTCATCGATCAGAAGGAAGCTGCCTGAGCAGCTCCTCACCCCAACGCAAGCAACCCCAATTTCAACACTGAAGGAAGTACCCCAATGTCGATCGAAAGCATTCTCGACGAGATCAGCAACCTCACCGTCATCCAGCTCAGCGAGCTGCTGACGGCGTTCGAGGAGAAGTTCGGCGTGACCGCCGCTGCTCCGGTGGCCGTGGCCGCCGTTGCCGCCGGTGGCGGCGCCGCTGCCCCCGCCGAAGAGGAGAAGGACGAGTTCGACGTCATCCTCACCGATGCCGGCGCCCAGAAGATCCAGGTCATCAAGGTCGTGCGCGAGCTCACCAACCTGGGCCTCAAGGAAGCCAAGGACCTCGTGGACGGCGCCCCCAAGCCCGTGCTCGAGAAGGCCAACAAGGATGCCGCCGAGGCCGCCAAGGCCAAGCTCACCGAGGCCGGCGCGAGCGTCGAGGTCAAGTGATCCCTGCGGCTCCGGCCGCGTGATCATCGAATCGAACGAAGGACCCGGGGGATCACCCCGGGTCCTTCGTCATTTTTCCCTCTGATCGACCACCCGGACGGCTGCGGATCCTTGACATCCATGGCATTCCGGGCTTACCGTTCCGCCCAACGGAATTCGCCGCCGAGGACCAACTCGGGCGGTTGACGACCGCGTTCCCCGCGGATAGGCTCGTCCGTTGCCGTGCGTCCTGTGTCCCGCTACTCCTATGTACCGGTGACCCTGCGCGCCCCCATGCCTGCTGAGACTGAGGAGTAACCGATGGCCTCTCGTTCCGTGTCCCGCGAACGGTATTCGTTCGCCAACCTGACCGAGCCGTTGGAGCTGCCGGATCTCATTGCCGTGCAGCGCGAGAGCTTCGAGTGGTTCCTCAACGAGGGTCTCGCCGAGACCTTCAAGGACATCTCGCCGATCAAGGACTTCAGCGAAGCGCTGCAGCTCGAGCTCGAGTTCGACCCCGACGACGAGGACCTGCGTCCGCCGCCGAAGTTCTCGGTCGACGAGTGCAAGGAAAAGGACATGACCTACAGCGCGCCGATCTTCGTGCGCGCTCGGTTCATGAACCGCAACACCGGTGAGATCAAGGAGCAGACGGTGTTCATGGGTGACTTCCCCATGATGACCGAGAAGGGCACCTTCATCATCAACGGCACCGAGCGCGTCGTCGTGTCGCAGCTCGTGCGTTCGCCCGGTGTGATCTTCGAGCCGGGCGAGCGGTTCCGTCTCCGCAACCTCAGCAAGCACCAGCTCGTCAAGGGCACCATCCACCCCTACCGCGGTGAGTGGCTCGAGTTCGACGTCGAGCAGAAGCCCGGCAAGGACGTCACGGCCGGCACCCGCGTGGCCCGCAAGCGCCGCATGGGCATCTTCACCCTCCTCCGCGCGCTCGGCTACGACGAGGAGCACGCGCCCGGCTTCATCGATCGCTTCGTGCAGCACTTCGACTTCCTCGAGGGGCAGTGGGAGAAGGAGCGCCACCTGGCGCCCACCCAGAACGAGGCGCTCGTCGAGATCTACAAGCGTGCTCGCCCGGGCGAGCCGCCCACTGTCGAGTCGGCCAAGGCCTACTTCCGCAACGCGTTCTTCGAGAACCGCCGTTACGACCTCAGCCGTGTCGGCCGCTACAAGCTCGACCGCAAGCTCGGCGACGAGATCGGCAAGCTCGACGCGCTGTTCGGCAAGGGCACCCGCGAGATCGGGTCGTTCTTCCAGGCCGACACCGACGACCCCACCAAGCGTGGCGTCGTGAGCGACCCCGACGACGATCACGTGCTGCGCCCCAACGAGGTGCTCGCGGCCATCAGCTACATGCTCCACCTCGTGAAGCAGGAGCCGGGCTACCGCCTCGACGATCAGGACCACTTCGCCAACCGCCGCATCCGCAGCGTCGGCGAGCTCATCCAGAACCAGGTGCGCATCGGTCTCAGCCGTATGGAGCGCGTCGTTCGTGAGCGCATGACCACCCAGGACGTGGAGGCCATCACGCCCACCACGCTGGTGAACATCCGCCCGGTCGTCGCGGCCATCAAGGAGTTCTTCGGCACGTCGCAGCTGTCGCAGTTCATGGACCAGGTGAACCCGCTGTCGGGCCTCACCCACCGTCGCCGCCTGTCGGCGCTCGGCCCGGGTGGTCTCAGCCGCGAGCGCGCCGGCTTCGAAGTGCGCGACGTGCACTTCAGCCACTACGGCCGCATGTGCCCCATCGAGACGCCGGAAGGTCCGAACATCGGTCTCATCGGTGCGCTCTCCACCTTCGCTCGCGTCAACCCGTACGGCTTCATCGAGACGCCGTACCGCGTGGTGAAGAACGGCAAGGTCACCGGCGAGATCCGGTACATGGCGGCCGACGAAGAGGAGAACTACGTCGTCGCGCAGGCCAACACGCCGCTCAACGCCGACGGCACGTTCAAGGAGGCGCGAGTGCTCGTGCGCCGCAGCCCGCAGGCTGCGAGCCTCGAGGATCTGCGCAAGATGCTCGAAGCCGAGAGCTTCTTCGGCGCCACCACCGACATCGCGTCGGTGCCGCCGGAAGAAGTGCAGTTGATGGACGTCAGCCCGAAGCAGATCGTCTCGGTCGCGACGGCGCTCATCCCGTTCCTCGAGCACGACGACGCCAACCGTGCGCTCATGGGCGCCAACATGCAGCGTCAGGCCGTGCCGCTGGTGCGCGCCGAGGCGCCGTACATCGGCACCGGCATCGAGGACCGTGCAGCGCGCGACGCCGCCGACCTCATCCAGGCAACGGGTGAGGGCGAGGTCGTCGAGGTCACCGGCGCGAGCATCGTCGTCCAGTACAAGGAGGGCGGCAAGCGGGTGTACCCGCTCAGCAAGTTCCGTCGCTCCAACCAGGACACGTGCATCAACCACCGTGCCCGCGTGAAGGAAGGCGACAAGGTCGTCAAGGGCACCATCCTCGCCGACGGTCCGAGCACCGATCACGGCGAGTTGGCGCTCGGCAAGAACCTCCTCGTCGCACTGATGCCGTGGGAGGGCTACAACTTCGAGGACGCCATCATCCTCAGCGAGCGTCTGGTGAAGGACGACGTGCTCACGTCGATCCACATCCACGAGCACGAGGTCGATGCCCGCGACACCAAGCTCGGGCCGGAAGAGATCTCCCGCGACATCCCGAACCTCAGCGACGACATCCTTCGCGACCTCGACGACCGCGGCATCATCCGCGTCGGCGCCGAGGTGGGCCCCGGCGACGTGCTCGTCGGCAAGGTCACCCCGAAGGGCGAGACCGAGCTCACCCCGGAGGAGCGCCTGCTGCGCGCGATCTTCGGTGAGAAGGCCCGTGAGGTGCGCGACACCTCGCTGAAGGTGCCCCACGGTGAGAGCGGCAAGGTCATCGACGTGAAGGTGTTCACCCGTGAGGACGGCCACGAGCTGCCCCCCGGTGTGAACCAGCTCGTCCGCGTGTACGTGGCGCAGAAGCGCAAGATCAGCGTCGGCGACAAGCTCGCCGGCCGTCACGGCAACAAGGGTGTCATCTCCAAGATCCTCCCGCTCGAGGACATGCCCTTCACCGCCGACGGCAGCGCGGTCGACATCATCCTCAACCCGCTCGGCGTGCCGAGCCGTATGAACGTGGGCCAGGTGCTCGAAGCGCACCTCGGTTACGCGGCTCGCTGGGGCTGGACCGACGCGAAGAACAACAAGCAGGTCGGCGACGCGCCCATCCGTGGCACCGAGACCAAGACCCGTCCCACCACCAAGCCCAGCACGTTCGTCGCCACCCCGGTGTTCGACGGTGCGCACTGGGACGAGGACGAGGCTGCCGGCAAGCACCCCACCATCCAGAGCATCTTCGAGAACCTCAACCCGGAGAGCGTCGACGGTGTGCGGCTCATCCAGCCCGACGGCAAGACCACGTTGTACAACGGCCGCACCGGCCTGCCGTACGACAACCCGGTCACCGTCGGCTACATGTACATCCTGAAGTTGGCCCACCTGGTCGACGACAAGATCCACGCCCGCTCCACCGGTCCGTACAGCATGATCACCCAGCAGCCGCTCGGTGGTAAGGCGCAGTTCGGTGGTCAGCGCTTCGGTGAGATGGAAGTGTGGGCCCTCGAGGCCTACGGCGCGGCGTACTGCTTGCAGGAGCTGCTCACCATCAAGTCCGACGACGTCCTCGGCCGCGTGAAGGTGTACGAGGCCATCGTGAAGGGCGAGAACATCCCCGAGCCGGGCATCCCCGAGAGCTTCAAGGTGCTCATGAAGGAGATGCAGGCGCTGTGCCTCAACGTCGAGGTGCTGGCCAGCGACGGCTCGGAGATCGAGATGCGCGAGATGGACGAGGACGTGTTCCGCACCGCCGAGGAACTGGGCATCGACATCAGCCGCAACGAGCGCGGCACCGACGAGGACGACCGCGAACGCGAGGCCCGTCGGGCGTCGCGCACGAGCGGCTACTGAGACTGACTGACGAAGAAGACGAGAGGCGACTGCGATGCTCGATGTGAACATGTTCGACCAGCTGAAGATCGGTCTGGCCACGGCCGACCAGATCCGGCTGTGGTCCCACGGTGAAGTGAAGAAGCCCGAGACGATCAACTACCGCACGCTGCGTCCCGAGAAGGACGGCTTGTTCTGCGAGAAGATCTTCGGGCCCACCCGCGACTGGGAGTGCTACTGCGGCAAGTACAAGCGCGTGCGCTTCAAGGGCATCGTGTGCGAGCGCTGTGGCGTGGAGGTCACGCGTTCGAAGGTGCGTCGCGAGCGCATGGGCCACATCGAGCTCAGCGCGCCCGTCGTGCACATCTGGTACCTGCGCGGCACCCGTTCGTGGCTCGCGTACCTGCTGGCCGGTCTGGAGCCGAAGGAAGAGCTGAAGGCCAAGCAGCTCGAGAAGGTCATCTACTTCGCGGCGAACCTGGTCACCTGGGTCGACGAGGAGAAGCGTCACGCCGATCTGGCGAATCTCGAGGTGGAGTTCCGTGAGGAGCTCGAGGCCATCGAGAAGGAGCTCGAGATCGCGATCGATCGTCGCTACAAGGAGCTCGAGGACGAGGCCGGTCGCAGCGAGGCCGAGGGCGCCGATGCCCGCAAGCTGAAGACCGCGGCCGAGAAGGAGATCGCGAACATCCGCGAGCGCTACGAGATGGAGCTCGATCTCCTGAAGCGCACGTGGGACGAGTTCAAGGGTCTCCACTCGCGTCTCATCATCGACGACGAGTTGCTGTGGCGTGAGCTGCGCGACCGTTTCGGCGACTACTTCGAGGGTGGCACCGGTGCTGACGCCATCAAGGCGCTCATCGACCGCATCGACTTCGACGAGGAGGAGATCAAGCTCCGCGACGCCATCGACCACACGTCGAGCGGCCGCAAGCCCCTCTCCGCGCAGCGTCGCCAGAAGGCCATCAAGCGCCTCAAGATCGTCGCGTCGTTCAACCAGCGCGACGAGCACGGTCGTCGTCTGAACGACCCGAAGGCGATGATCCTCGACGTGGTGCCGGTCATCCCGCCGGAGCTGCGTCCGATGGTGCAGCTCGACGGTGGCCGTTTCGCCACCTCCGACCTGAACGACCTGTACCGCCGCGTCATCAACCGCAACAACCGTCTGAAGCGTCTGCTCGACCTCGGTGCGCCCGAGATCATCGTGAACAACGAGAAGCGCATGCTCCAGGAGGCCGTCGACGCACTGTTCGACAACGGTCGTCGTGGTCGTCCGGTCACCGGCCCGGGCAACCGTCCGCTGAAGTCGCTGTCCGACATGCTCAAGGGCAAGCAGGGTCGCTTCCGTCAGAACCTGCTCGGCAAGCGCGTCGACTACTCCGGCCGTTCGGTCATCGTGGCCGGCCCGACGCTGAAGCTGCACCAGTGCGGTCTGCCGAAGCTGATGGCGCTCGAACTGTTCAAGCCGTTCGTGATGAAGCGCCTCGTCGACCTCGAGCTGGCGCAGAACATCAAGAGCGCGAAGCGCATGGTCGAGCGTCGCCGCCCGCAGGTGTGGGACGTGCTCGAGGATGTCATCAAGGAGCACCCGGTGCTCCTCAACCGTGCACCAACCCTGCACCGTCTCGGCATCCAGGCGTTCGAGCCGGTGCTGGTGGAGGGCAAGGCCCTGCAGATCCACCCGCTGGTGTGCACCGCGTTCAACGCCGACTTCGACGGCGACCAGATGGCCATCCACGTGCCGCTGTCGGCGGAGGCGCAGGCCGAGGCTCGCGTGCTCATGCTGAGCGCGAACAACATCCTCTCGCCGGCGTCGGGTCGCCCGATCGTCACCCCGAGCCAGGACCTCATCATCGGTGGGTACTACCTCACCGAGACCCAGCCTGGTTCGATCGGCGAGGGTCGCGTGTTCCGCAACCTGTGGGAAGTGATGCGCGCGGTCGACGAGGGTTCGCTGCACCTGCACTCCACCATCACGATGCGTCGCAAGGAGGTGCTGCTCGGTGAGGAGAGCTCGCAGTTCAGCACCACCCCCGGCCGTCTGCTGTTCGAAGAGGCGCTGCCCGACGACTACCCGGCCAAGTTCGGTCACATCGACTTCCTCATCAAGAAGAAGGAGATGGGTGTCATCGTGGAGCGCCTCAGCGACCACTACGACAAGAGCGTGGTCGCCTCGTCGCTCGACGCCATCAAGAACCTCTGCTACCGCTACGCGGCGCAGAGCGGCCTCACCGTCTCCATCGACGACGTGAAGACCCCGAAGGCGAAGAAGCAGCTCCTCGAGGAGCACGAGGCGATGGCCGACAAGGTCGAGAGCCAGTTCCGTCGCGGCATCATCACCGACGGCGAGCGCCGTCAGCAGGAAGTGCGCATCTGGACCGACGCCACGGCGAAGGTGCAGAACGCGATGGAGGCCGAGTTCAAGGCCCAGCGGTTCAACCCGATCGACATGATGGTCGGCTCGGGCGCCCGAGGGAACATGACGCAGATGCGTCAGATCGCCGGCATGCGCGGCCTCGTGGCCAACCCCCGTGGTGACATGATCCCGCGTCCCATCAAGAAGAACTTCCGTGAGGGCCTCGAGACGCTCGAGTACTTCATCGCCACCCCGGGTGCTCGTAAGGGCCTCGTCGACACCGCACTGCGTACCGCCGACTCGGGCTACCTCACCCGTCGTCTGGTCGACGTCGCGCAGGAGCTCATCATCCGTGAGCCCGACTGCGGCACGAACCTCGGTCTGTGGATCGAGAACGTCGGCGCCGACACCGCGAACAAGCGTGCGTACCTCGAGACGAAGCTGTTCGGTCGCGCGCTGTCGCAGGACGTAACCCTGTCGGACGGCACGGTGCTGGCCCGCAACACGCTGGTCGGCGACATCGAGATGGCCGCCCTGCGCGACGATCCCGCCGTGAACCGCGTGCGTGTTCGTTCGGTGCTCACCTGCGACGCCGAGCTCGGCGTGTGCGCACTCTGCTACGGCCGTTCGCTGGCCACCGGCAAGAGCATCGAGCTCGGTGAGGCCGTGGGCGTCATCGCCGCACAGTCCATCGGTGAGCCCGGTACCCAGCTGACGATGCGTACCTTCCACACCGGTGGTGTGGCCGGTAAGGACATCGCCGGCGGTCTGCCCCGCGTCGTCGAGCTCTTCGAGAGCCGTACGCCGCGTGGTTCGGCCCGTCTGGCCCGTGCCACCGGTGTGGTGCGCATCGGCGACGACGAGGGCAAGGGCATCCCGGTCACCGTCATCGACGACCAGGGCGAAGAGCACCAGATCGTGCTGCCCACCGGTTCGCGTCCCATCGTCACCGATGGTCAGGACGTGAAGGCCGGCGAGCCGATCACCGACGGTCCCTTCGATCCGAAGGAGCTGATGGAGATCAAGGGCATCCGCGAGACCCAGCTGTACCTCGTCGAAGAGGTCCAGAAGGTGTACCGCGACCAGGGTGTGTCGATCCACGACAAGCACATCGAGCTCATCGTGCGCCAGATGACCCGCCGGGTCGGCGTGCAGGAGCCGGGCGACACCGGGTTCCTGCCCGGCGAGCGTGCCGATGCGAAGGTGTTCCGCGACACGAACCGCCGCATGGTGGAGGAGGGCAAGAAGCCCGCCGAGGGTCGCCCGGAGATCATGGGCATCACCAAGGCGTCGCTGGCCACCGAGTCGTGGCTGTCGGCCGCCTCGTTCCAGGAGACCACGCGAGTGCTCACCGAGGCCGCCATCGACGGCAAGGGCGACAGCCTGCTCGGCCTGAAGGAGAACATCATCATCGGCAAGCTCATCCCCGCCGGTACCGGCATGATGCGCTACCGCGACTTCAGCATCGATGCGCCGGAGTACCAGCCGATGGCCTACTTCAGCACCGACGCCGACGAGGATCCGGCCGCCTACCTGGCCAACATCCACGGCACGTACAGCTCCGACGCCACCGACGAGGTCGTGGTCGAGGGCTGACGCCTGCCGGACCGTCGAGGTCCACGAAACGAGAACGGACCCGGGGTACTCTGCCCCGGGTCCGTTCGCGTTTTCCTGCGCGTTCGGCAGGTTGCCGTGCAACGACGCGCGCCTCTAACATTGCAGGGTCCTGTGTGCCGGCCGTCGGCCCGGGATCCGATTCGTTTCTCTGAGGTCGCAACGTGCCCACCATTCAGCAGCTGGTCCGTCAGGGCCGCAGCACCAAGTTCTCGAAGACCAAGACGCCGGCCCTCAAGGGTTCGCCGCAGCGTCGTGGTGTGTGCACCCGTGTGTACACGAACACGCCCAAGAAGCCGAACTCGGCGCTCCGCAAGGTGGCCCGTGTGCGTCTCACCAGTGGCGTCGAAGTCACCGCCTACATCCCGGGCGAGGGCCACAACCTGCAGGAGCACAGCATCGTGCTCGTGCGTGGTGGCCGTGTGCGCGACCTTCCGGGCGTGCGCTACAAGATCATCCGCGGCGCGCTCGACGCTGCCGGCGTGAAGAACCGCAAGCAGGCCCGCAGCCGTTACGGCGCCAAGGCCGCGAAGTAAGTCGCAGAGAACGGTAAGGAACACCGATGCCCCGTAAAGGTCCCGCCCAGCGTCGCGAGCTCATGCCCGACCCCATCTACCGGTCGCTGCTCGTCACCCAGATCGTCAACAAGGTCATGCTCCACGGCAAGCGTTCGGTTGCCGAGAAGATCGTGTACGACGCGCTGAAGATCGTCGAAGAGAAGTCGGGCGCCGAGCCCATCGCCACGCTGAAGCGTGCGGTCGACAACATCAAGCCGCCGCTCGAGGTGCGCAGCCGTCGCGTCGGTGGCGCCACCTACCAGGTGCCGGTCGAGGTGCGTCCTCGTCGTGCCGGCACGCTGAGCATCCGCTGGTTGGTCGACTTCAGCCGTGCTCGCCGTGAGAAGACCATGGCCGAGCGTCTCGCCGCCGAGATCCTCGACGCGGCCAACGGCCTGGGCGCCGCGATCAAGCGTCGCGACGACATGCAGAAGATGGCCGAGAGCAACAAGGCGTTCGCCCACTACCGTTGGTGAGCCGTCGAGCTTCGA
>Ga0172367_10006893_pt1 | contig 13179 bp, 14 predicted proteins | sample Lak10m_FD_114542 | JGI IMG/M metagenome (GOLD analysis project Ga0172367, IMG submission 114542) | Freshwater microbial communities from Kabuno Bay, South-Kivu, Congo - kab_022012_10m | ecosystem: Environmental > Aquatic > Freshwater > Lake | place: Democratic Republic of the Congo: South-Kivu...
TCATTCCTGTACTGTTTATTTCCACACTGACCAGTTCGCTTATTTTTCTTCCGGTCACCATTGGATCGGTGTTCTTTCCTGAATTTTTCAAAAGCATAGAATTATTTGTTCCGGATATCAACCTGTCAGATCACGCATTAATTTTCCTGAAATCGGTGATCGTGGTTTCGAGTTGGGTCATGGCTTTTTATGCGGTCAAAAATCTGCCCATGACGATTGTCGGCCCTATTCGCGCAACGGGGCCGGTATGGACTTTGCTGGGAGCTATTGTCATTTTCAGCGAGCATCTCAATACGCAACAATGGGTGGGTGTGGTGATTACCTTGTTTTTCTTTTACATGCTTTCGGCGGCTGGGAAAACCGAAGGGATCAACTTTTCGGCCAATAAATGGGTTTTCCTGATTATGGCCGGAACATTTCTCGGGGCTGTCAGTGGCCTGTACGATAAATTCCTGATGCGGCGTATCGATCGCATGGCGGTACAGGCCTGGTTCTCGTTTTACCAGGTTGCCATTCTATTTCCGGTTTTGGCGATTACCCGATGGCGATTACCCAAAAGTGAACGAACGCCTTTTCATTGGCGCTGGTCGATTCCGCTGATTGGCGTTTTTCTGGTAGTGGCCGACTACCTGTACTTCAACTCGCTCAGCTATCCCGATTCAATGGTGTCGATCATTTCGTCGCTTCGGCGGGGTGGTGTGGTCATTTCTTTTGTTGTTGGCGCTTTGGTTTTTAAGGAAAAAAATATTCTGAAGAAAGCTTTATACCTGGCTGGTATCATGATTGGTATTTTATTACTTTCGTTGGCATCACACTGAGTTCCAGGTTTCAGGTTCAAAGTTTCAAGTTCGCGGCTTGATTGATGTGAGTTATATCCTTTGCCGTTGAGCTTTAGCCAACGGACATAGAAAATCATAAACAGGTTACCATGAAAAAAGCAATTATCCTCATTTTTGTCGTCGCAGTTGTTATTTCGTGCAACGAAAAGAAAAAGGCAGCCAATCCCCGGGAGTTGATCTATGCTGATATCGCGTTCTCCGATTATTCGGTGAAACATGGAATTCAAAAGGCTTTTATTGAGTTTGCGCACGACAGCGTGGTATTGCTGAAACCCAAGCGTATGCCGATACTTGGAAAGCAAAGTCTGATCGATAGTTATGCCGGGAATAGCGATTCAGGATTGGTTTTAACATGGAAGCCTGAAAAAGCAACCATTGCCGCCAGCGGTGAACTCGGTTTTACCTACGGGTTGTGGACACTGATTGCTTCAAAAGATACTTCCCGTGGCACTTATCTCACCGTTTGGAAGAAAGATGCACAAGGCAACTGGAAATATGCCGCCGATACCGGAAACGATGGACTGGCACCTGAATAACTCAATAATTTACTTTTCAGGATAAAATGCTTTTCAGTTTTTTTATGACTTTTTTCGTTTTTTAGTCGGCTCGTGTCGCTCAAATTTGCACTATAATAATTTCTGAAGATGTTTCACAATTTATTGTGCCTGCCCGATCCGTTCATTCACGTGAAAAACCGTGACCATTTTCAATTTTAATCCATTTCGATAGGATTAACGGACGCTTCTGTCCAAAAACAAATTCATTTTACACTTCTTCAAATTTATACAGTTATGGAAATTCCATTTGCTGAGCCATTTAAAATTAAAATGGTTGAGCCGGTTTACCGAAGCACGCGTCAGGAGCGCGAGGCATGGATCAAAGCCGCACGATATAATTTATTCAACCTCAAAAGTAACCAGGTTTACATCGATTTGCTGACCGATAGCGGAACCGGGGCCATGAGCGACCGGCAATGGGCGGCCATGATGACCGGCGACGAAAGTTATGCAGGCTCGTCTTCTTATTATCACCTGAAAGATACCGTCAAAAAGCTGTTTGGGTTCGATTATTTTCTTCCGGTGCACCAGGGAAGAGCGGCCGAAAATGTACTGTTCTCGGTGCTGGTCAAACACGACGATTTGATTCCGGGAAATTCGCATTTCGACACCACCAAAGGACACATCGAATTTCGACAGGCTACGGCGGTGGATTGCACCATTGACGAAGCTTTTGATACCGAGACTAATCATCCGTTCAAAGGGAATGTTGACCTGGAAAAACTTCAGCAAGTGCTTGACGGGAATCCTCGTGAACGAATTCCGTTCATCATTCTGACGGTCACTTGCAATACTTCCGGAGGGCAGCCGGTTTCGATGCAAAACATACGGGAAGTGCGCCAACTGGCCGATCGATACGCAATTCCGGTGATTATTGATTCGGCCCGGTTTGCCGAGAATGCCTGGTTTATTCAGCAACGCGAATCGGGTTATGCCGACAAATCAATTCGTGAAATCGTGGCCGAAATGTATTCGTATGCCGATGCCATGACCATGAGCAGCAAAAAGGACGGGATTGTCAACATTGGCGGATTGATTGCTACCCGGCGCGAGGATTGGTTTGAGCAGGCTACAACGTTCAACATCATGTTCGAAGGATTCATTACCTACGGAGGCATGGCTGGTCGCGATATGAATGCACTGGCTGTTGGATTGGAAGAGGTGACTGAGGCAACTTATCTCGAATACCGAATCAATCAGGTGGCCTACTTAGGCCGGAAACTGACTGAATTTGGAGTTCCGGTTCAGAAACCTTATGGTGGTCACGCTATTTTTGTGGACGCCAAGCGCTTTTTGCCACTGGTTCCGAAGGAAGAATATATCGCACAGACTCTGGCTGTCGAGTTATATTTGGAAGCCGGAGTTCGTGGGGTAGAGGTGGGCACTTTGCTGGCCGACCGCGATCCGGTAACCCGGGAAGACCGCTATCCGTCACTCGAATTTTTGAGGCTGGCCGTTCCGCGCCGCGTTTATACCAACAACCACATGGACGTGATTGCCGTTGCTTTGAAAAATGTTTTTGACCGTCGGGATTCGATCACTTCAGGATACCGAATAGTAAAAGAAGCCCCGATTATGCGGCATTTTACGGTTGAGCTTGAGAAATTATAATTTTAACTATATGCAAAGAGGCCGCGAATCTTAAAAAATCACGGCCTCTGTTATTTTGAGATCGTTGTCTTTACTCTTCAAATAATTCGTTTAGTCCATTGAAATAGTCTTCTTCCCAGCCTTCCGAAATGTTTTCGTAGGCCTCATCAGGGATGTTGGTTTGATTGACTTCCATGATGGTGCCTTTTTTGTCAGGATGAAGTTTAATGGTTACAATCGACTTTTTATCTTCCTCTTCTTCTCCAAAATACCATTCCTGAACGATTTTCTGATCCTGCACAAATTCCAGGTTGAGACCACAGATGCTTTCTTCCCACATCGAGAATTCGGTACCGGGTGTTGGCTCCATTACGGCATCTTCACCCGTCCATATTTCAATCATGGTTTTGTTGGTCAACGCATTGTAAACATCGGCGGGCGATGCTGTTATTTTGAAGTATTTTTTGTATGCCTTCATTTGTTTAATGGTGCTGGTTCATTTTTCAGGATAAATAACATGGTCAAATATACGGAATAACTTTAGTTAACCTTCTTTTGCCTATAAACCAGCCGGTTTATTTTGTACGAAAAACCTACGGTCATCAACTCCTTGGTTTGCCATTTGGCTTTGTAGATGGCTTTTCCGTTGGCATCTTTTTTACCGGTATCAAAAGTCACATTGTCGTCATACAGCAGATGCAACATCATGGTCATATTTATACGGTCGGTTAATTGGGCAACAACCGTATTTTCCCAACTAATATCGAGCTTTTTAAATGGCTGCTGGTAATTCACAAACATCTTGTATTTCGTTTCGTAGGTAATCTGGGGTGTGAAATCTTTTTTGAATCTCAGGTCGGCGTTTAACCCAGGTTCCCAAAAACTTCTGCTGTTGGCAGCCACACCATATTTGGTCTGGTCAATGCGGGCGGTGTCGCGTACAAAAACATTTTTAGCCGTTATCGGTGAAAGGAACAGCGAGAAATTTTTATTCGGTTTGTAGTCAAGACCAAGTTTGATCAGAGTTTTGGCTGGCGACAGATAGCTTGAAATCAGTTTTGTTTTGTCCGGATAATTGTACCCGTTAAAAAACTGGGTCACAAAATCAATTTCACTACTGTAGTACCATTTTTTGAAAGCGCTCACCCCCAGTCTTGAAATCAGTTCCAGTTTATCGTCGTTTTTTTGAGTCTGGTCCACGTCTCCGCCTTGTCTGATCCACCCGTTCCGGAGTTCGCCGCTGTTTTCCCATTTCAGCTTCGCGTTTGAATAGTTGGCATATCCTTTCAAAACCGTCAGGAAGGAAAATGCACTTCTTCCTCCGGCCTTCCAGTTATTCAGGTAGGTTTGGGTGAGGCCAAAGTTTCCGGTTCCTCCAATGCTCCAGGGCGTAACAACGGTATATCTTTTCTGAATTTTATTCAGTTTCTGATCCGGATTTATTTTCTCGAAAACAAAATCGCGCCGCTGTTTCTGAGCAATCCGGTCGAAAGTCACATCGTCGTCAATAGCAATTCCTAGCGAATATTTATCGAGGTTCATCATACGAATAGCCAGCGAATCATTCTGTTCATTTTTGATGTACAAACGGCTAGTCGTCCGCTGGTTATTTCGAAGCCAAACCTGAACGGGTTTACCGCTGAGACTTTGAATCTGCAAAGAAATGGAATCGTTCTGGGCATAGCGCTGCAACGTTTTTACAAACCGATTGATCGAATCATTGACCGATCGCACAATGGAATCGTTGTAGTTGGTAAGTACTTTTTCATTCTGAATCTTCAGCGAATCGCGCAACTGCTTTTGTAGCGAATCGGAAAATACACGGACGGCGTAATTTCGATAAGCAGTAATGGCCGAATCCAGATTTATTCGGGCAATTTTTTGGTTGAATTGCTGTCGCGCATTTTCCAAAAGATGACTGCGTGCTTCCTGACGTTGTTTGATCCGGCTAAAATCGTTCGTCGTTTTGGCCAGCGAATCAGGAATTGCATGCACATTTTTCAAACTGTCGGGTAAATTGATTCTTGTTCGCCGTAAAATGGCTTCTTCGTCACCCGGATCAATTGATGGAACTTTTCCATCGGGGCCGGCTGTCAGGTTTTCGTGCAGCGGAATCGCTTTAAAATCAACGCCGGTCCAGATGGCACGGTCGAGTTGCTTCATTTTTTCGAGAATGGCCGAATGATTATTATACCCCTTGATTTGGAGCGAATCGCTTACAAGTAACGGCGAGCGGTTGATGTATTTAAATCCTTCCTGCTTCTGAAATTTTTCAAGTTTTACTAAAACACTGTCAATTCGCGGATCTTCAGCAAAATGGATCAGTCCGTTTATAGTTTTCAGTATTTCAGGATTTTCCGACTGCCAGATACCATCGGGCCGGATGTGTTTCTTCAGGTAATCGATACCGAGTTGAATAGAGTCGGCAGGTGGTGTGAGTTTTTCTTTTTTTCGGTCAATTGGCGCGGTTTCTGCGAATAATGAAACACTAATCAGGATCATAAATCCTGCAAGAAGTTTTTTAAACAGCATATTTATCGGGTTAATTGGCTTTTAAATAATGTGCAAATCAAAATCATGTTGTTCCGCCTTTCAAAAATCAGGCCATGCCGGTGTCCCACTCCTGAAACGGACAACCTGACAAATACGAATTGTAATATCGCCCGTCGTAAGAAACTTCCTCCAAAAGCCAGTCGGGCCGGGGAAATGTTTGATTTTCCGATTCAAGTTCAATCTCGGCTACAATCAAACCCGAATTTTTTCCTGAAAAGACATCCACTTCCCATAAAAAATCTTCGTGCATCACTTCGTACCGTATTTTTTCAACCGGGTGGCTAATGGCCAGTTGCATCAGTTCACGGGCTTCTTCAACCGGAATTTCGTATTCAAACTCAGGCCGGGCAATCGATTCCGAGCGGCCTTTGATGGTCAGAAAAGCCTTTTCTCCGGAAATGCGAACCCTGACAGTGGGATAGGGGGCCAAACCCAAATAGGCCTGCACCATTTCAATTCCTTTTCCGGAAGGCGCCCATTTTGTTTGATCAACCAAAAATTTGCGTTCTATTTCGAGCGGCATCGTTGTGTTTTTGCTAATTTCAGCAGCAAAAATAAAACTACTGCGATGATTTCACGTGAAAATGCCTATAAACTTTTGAATCAGCACATTCAAAATTCCAACATGCTTAAACATTGCGTTGCCAGTGAAGCAGTTTTGCGGGCAATTGCCCTAAAACTTGACAAAGATCCGGAAGAATGGGGAATGGCTGGTTTGCTGCATGATATTGATGTGGAAATTACCAACGGTGATCCTTTGCGCCACGGTCCGTATGCCGCCGGAATGCTCGATGGGTTGCTTTCTCCGGAAGCTGTTGATGCCATTGTGATGCACAACGAAATGGCTACAGGCAAGGAACGCACCACCGTTTTTCAACATGCTTTGGCCGCCGGCGAAACCATCACTGGTTTAATAATGGCTACTTCTCTTGTGTCATCCGACAAAAAACTGGTATCCGTGAAAACTAAATCAATCACCAAACGCATGAAAGAAAGGGCTTTTGCGGCTTCGGTAAAGCGTGAAAACATTCTGGAATGTGAGTTGATAGGCATCCCAATCAACGATTTTGCTGAACTGGCTTTAACGTCGATGCAAGAAATAAGTGACGAGTTGGGATTTTGAGTTTGTTTCGAAACCAACCTACGAAGGGTCTCCCGATATTGATTTCCTTAATTTGATGATTTGAGTTTATTTGGTTTGTAATCCTGATAATTTATCAGGATAAGTTATCATTTTAAATTAGATTATTATTTTTGCGGCAAATTAAGTTGCAAATGATGAAACCAGAGGACTGCGGAAGTATTGAAGAAATCAGGGAAGCTATTGATGAAATTGACCATCAGATTTTGAAATTCTTTAGCCAGCGTTATGCGTTTGTAAAAGAAATCGTCAAATTCAAGACCGATGAGGCTTCTGTTATTGCCGAAGGCCGTCAAATGGAAGTCATTGCCAAACGCCGCGAATGGGCTATTGAACTTGGACTGAACCCTGATTTATTCGAGGATATCTACTGGATGCTGATGCGCTACAATGTTCAGAAAGAACTTGAAATCCTGAAAAATAAGAATCACCTTTAAGAATCACTCAAATAAGAACAAAATGTATAAGCAAGAGATCAAAGTAATGGACTGCACCGTTCGCGATGGTGGGTTGATGAATAAATGGCAGTTTTCCGACGATTTTGTGCGGGGTGTCTATAATGCCTGTGTTGAAGCGGGGGTCGATTATATGGAGATCGGTTATTTGAGTAGCGAAAAGGCATTTAGCCGCAAGGAAATGGGGCCATGGAAATTCTGCCATCAGAAGGATTTGGAGCGCATTGTCGGCAAAAATGAAACCAATCTGAAACTTTCGGCCATGGCTGATATCGGCCGCATCGATCTGGATGATATTCCAATGGCGTCAGACAGTTTACTGGATATGATTCGTGTGGCTTGCTACGTTCACCAGGTTGATAAAGCTATTGCCCTGGCACATCATTGCATGGACAAAGGGTACGAAGTGTGCATTAACCTAATGGCAGTTTCGACAGTGAATGAACACGAACTCGATGAAGCCTTGAAGGATATTGCCCAATCGCGGGTTAAGGTGTTTTATGCGGTTGACAGCTTTGGAAGTATGTATGTGGAATCGATCCAGCATTTAGTGCGAAAATACATCAATGCCTTGCCCGGAAAAGAAATTGGCATTCACGCCCACAACAATATGCAGATGGCCATGTCGAACACCTATACCGCCATTATGGAGGGTTGCACCATGCTCGATGCTACTTTGATGGGTCTGGGACGTGGCGCTGGAAACTGCCCGATTGAGATATTAATTGCTTTCCTTAAAAATCCAAAATACCGCTTGTTGCCTTTGCTTCAGGTAATTCAGGATCATGTGCATCCGATGCAAAAACAAATAGACTGGGGGTATCACATTCCCTACCTGATTTCAGGAGCATTGAATGCCCACCCACGCCGCAGTTTGGAATGGATGGACTCTGACCGAAAAAATGATTTTGTGACCTTTATGCGCGAAATGCACGACAATGAGCTTTTAGAGTAAAAGAGTTGTGGGTTGTGGGTTTCGCGTTTCGGGTAAAGAAAACCCGCAACTCGTAACCCGCAACAATTTTTCACAAAGAATTCCTCCGGATAAACCGAAACGGACTTTTAACTCGTTCAAATTTCCGGCTTAAAATCATTTTTGCTGCCAATTGGCCAATTTCTTCGTGATTAGTCGAAATGGTGGTAATTCCATCGCACAGAATTTCCTTTACCTGGTTTTCATTGTAGGCCACCACTCCACAATCTTTTCCCAAAGTCCAGTTATTCTGTTTTGCTTTTTTGATGAAGGAATACAAATCATCGTCGGAAACGATGATGTAGGCTTCTCCTTGCCGAATTTCAGTATCTTCCATCCGGTCGATCACAGAAAAGGCAAAGTTGTGTATCTGGCAGAAAATGCGGAACCCACGAACAATGTATGGCGGGTAATATTCGGCTTGCGGAAAGACCAGGTTGAGCCGGGTGTATTTCTTTAGCAGATCGAGGCCGCAGGTCAATGCCGACTGAATATCTTTGTCGTATTCCTGATAAACTACGGGATAATCTTTTAACTCGTCGAGAAAACGATCGACAATCAATACTTTTTCGCGGGGAATTTGCTTGATAACTTTGCTGATATCGGCATTTTCGTTGCGCAGGTGGGGCAAAATCACAAAGTAATCGTAGTTGTTGAGGTTGTTGTTAATGATAGCTTCAAACTCATCCAGATCGTAATTGTAAATAAAAACATCTACACTGGCTTTAACGCCCATTTCCTTCGCAAACGAGTAATAAATGCTTCGTTTGTAGTTGCTGAGTTTGTTGAAAATCAACGCAATTTTTAGCTTTTTGCTTACATTGACATGATTGATGTAATAGCCTTTTCCACGCACTGCCTGAAGAATACCCTTTTTCTTCATATAAACATAGGCCTTTTCCACCGTGTCGCGCGAGAGAAGCAACTCTTCGCTGGTTTCGTTGATCGACGGAATGCGCTGTCCCTGCTTGAAAATACCAGCTTCAATGTCGGAAATAAACAGATCGACAACCTGTTTATATTTCGGCACTTCCGAGTCAGAATCAATTTTGAGGGCTTTCAGCATTTGACATGATTTACTGCCCGAAAATACAAAAAAAGGCAAACCAACGGCCTGCCTTTTTCATATAGTTACAAGTTCGGGCTACGAGCTTCGGGTTAACCTGTAACCAGTATCTCGTAACCCGTATCACTTTTGGTCATTTGCCCAATTCTGCAAGTTTTTTTCTCAATAACTCCGGAATTTCGGCTGGTTCTTTGGCCACCGGAACACCTGCTTTGTTGAAGGCTGCTATTTTTTCATCGGCAGTACCCGAACCACTGGAAATAATGGCGCCGGCATGGCCCATCCGTTTTCCGGGAGGAGCTGTTTGTCCGGCAATAAAGGCCACTACCGGTTTAGTCATTTTTTCAGCAATAAAACGGGCTGCCTGTTCTTCGGCATCGCCGCCAATTTCGCCAATCAGTACCACTGCTTTGGTGTCGGGATCATTCTCAAATCGTTCGAGCAGGTCGATGAAATACAATCCGGCAACCGGATCACCGCCGATTCCGACACAAGTTGTTTGTCCGAAATTATTTAAGGTGAGCAGGTTAACAACTTCATAGGTTAATGTGCCGCTCCGCGAAATGAATCCAATATTCCCTTCCTTGAAAATCATGGCCGGAAGAATTCCTACCAGCGATTGTCCGGGAGTTATCAACCCAGGGCAGTTTGGGCCGATCAGCAATGTTCCGTTTTGTTTCAGGATTGGAGTTACTCTGATCATATCCATAATCGGCACTCCTTCGCTGATGGCAATCACCAGTTCAATACCAGCTTCCGAAGCTTCGAGTATTGCGTCGGCGGCGAAAGCTGCCGGTACAAAAATAATTGAAGTGTTGGCGCCGGTAGCCTTAACCGCAGCGGCAACAGTATTAAAAACCGGGATTCCGTCCACTGTTTCGCCAGCCTTTCCGGGTGAAACGCCCGCTACAACTTTGGTTCCGTATTCCAGCATACGGGAAGTATGAAATTTTCCGTCACGTCCGGTTATTCCCTGAACAACCAGTTTGGTATCTTTATTTACTAAAATACTCATGGGTTTGATAATTTTTGATTGACTGTGAAATTACCGTTTACTTAACTCGATTGCTTTCTGAGCAGCTTCACTCATCGAACTTACTGTTGGAAGTCCTGTCTGCTTCAGCAATTCCAGTCCTTCTTTAGCATTTGTTCCTGATAGTCTGACAACAATCGGAATGTCAGTCATAATGATTTCGAGGGCTTTGATCAATCCTTTGGCTACATCGTCGCAACGGGTGATTCCACCAAAGATATTAATCATTACAGCTTTCACATTTTTGTCGCTCAGCAAAATATTCATGGCATCAATCACCTTTTGTGGGTTGGAGCTTCCGCCGATATCGAGGAAGTTGGCAGGCGATCCGCCATACAATTTAATCATGTCCATTGTGGCCATTGCTAAACCTGCGCCGTTCACCATGCAGCCAATGTTTCCATCGAGTTTAATGTACGACAACCCTTTTTCGTGAGCGGCAATTTCTTTTTGCTCGGCTTCGTCGGGCTCGCGCATGGCCAAAATTTTGGGTTGACGGAACAGCGCGTTGTCGTCGAAATTCATTTTACCATCGATGGCAAAAATCTCATTGTCGGGTGTCAGGATTAATGGATTTATTTCGGCAATTGTTGCATCAGTTTCAACATATAACTTGTAAAGTTTGGTGAAGATTGATGCCGCTTTTTGAGCCAGTTTAATGTCAGAGAATAATTCAAGTGCCACATTACGGGCCTGATAATCAAGTAACCCCGTCAACGGATTAATCGGGAATTTGATGATTTTTTCCGGAGTTTCTTTGGCAACTTCTTCAATCTCAACGCCACCTTCGGCACTTACCATTAATACCACACTTTTTGTATTTCGGTCGCTGATGAGCCCAACGTAGAATTCTTTGGCAATGTTGACAGCATCGGCTACCAACACTTTTTCAACGGTGTACCCTTTAATGTCCATGCCCAGAATTTGTTTGCCGGCAGCCACTGCATCTTCAACAGTTCGGGCTAATTTTACTCCTCCCGCTTTTCCGCGACCACCTGCTAAAACCTGTGCTTTTACTACTACCATCCGGTTCATGTCGCGGGCAGCTTTTTCCACTTCGCCTACCGTATAACACAACACACTGTCTGGCACAGGGATGCCATAATCCCTGAAAATTTGTCTGGCTTGATATTCATGAATTTTCATTTCAAAACAGAATTTTGGTTAGTATGTTTTTTTAGTTGTAAATGTTCAGTCGCCTACCAATCTCAATGAGCATCAAGGCAAGCAAACGTTTGTTTAATTTTTGAATCTAAATATCTGGATAAATAGATAAATCATAATTGCTTCTTCTGCTTTTTTAAAACATATGAAACACATTAAATTGAGTTTAGTTTTTAAAACCTGATGAGTTTAAAGGAAAAAATATTTGCAAAGAATAAATCTGATGAAAGTCTTGTTCCTGTTTTGAAATTGAACGTTGAATTTCGTTTCTGCTAAACAATTTTAGCCTATTTTTGCGGCCATAAAAAATATTCCAGATGCTTGAAGAAATTAAACAGGTACTTCGTCAGGAAGCAGAGGCCATTCAGAATATTCCGGTAACCGATACTTTTATAAAAGCTGTTGATATTATTGAAGAGCGAGTCCATCAACTGAAAGGAAAGCTGGTTGCTTCAGGAATGGGAAAGGCGGGGCAAATTGCGTTGAACATCGCCACCACGTTTAGCTCAACGGGAACACCGGCTGTTTTCCTTCACCCCAGCGATGCGCAGCACGGCGACCTCGGAGTTGTACAGCCCAATGATGTTTTGTTGCTTATCTCAAACTCCGGAAAAACGCGCGAAATTCTAGAATTGGTTGAGCTGGCAGGCCGGCTCCATCAAAATTTGCCACTCATTGTCATTACCAGTAACAAAGAATCACAGTTAGCTGAAATGGCTGATGTCTGCATTGAAACCGGGAATCCGAAGGAAGTTTGTATTTTGGGACTTACTCCAAGTACATCAACAACTGTGATGACTGTTATTGGCGATGTGCTGGTGGTTTTAATGATGAAGCGGATTGGCTTTAACAATGAGGAGTACGCCAAGCGGCATCACGGGGGGTATCTGGGACACAAATCGCGGGAACAGGCCGGATTGAAATAGTGATCAGTGTACAGTCACAGTTTTCAGTAAATTAGTCATTTTATGGTCATTTACTTCGTGTCATTCATTGAAGAAACGAAGTCCGAGTTTACAATTAAAGACAATTGAATGACCTAATGACAATGAATGACAGTAAATTAAGATTTTGAACTTGAAACTAAATAGATATGCGCATTCTAAAAGAAAATACCATTGGGTTGGTAATCGATATTCAGGAACGATTGGTTCCGGTGATGGAAGAAAACGAACAGTTGATTGAGAACTGTAAAAAACTGATTCAGGGGTTGCAAATACTTGGGCTACCCTTGCTGGTAACTCAGCAATATACCAAAGGATTGGGAGAAACAATTGAAGAGATCAAAACTTTGATTCCTGATTTTCAATTTATCGAAAAGAAAGATTTTAGCTGTTATGACGAACCCGAGTTTGCCGAAAAATTAGATAATTCGGGTGCTAAAAATGTGATATTATGCGGAATTGAGTCGCATGTTTGCGTGCTGCAAACTGCCATCGACCTGAAAGAAGCCGGCTATGTACCAGTTGTAGTAATGGATTGCGTTTCGTCGCGTTCGTTTGATAATGTCGATTTGGCTGCCGAACGTTTTCGCTATGAGGGTATTATGATGACTTCGCTGGAGTCGGTTTTGTTTGAATTAACCCAAAGTGCCGGAGCACCGGGCTTTAAAGAAATATCGAAGTTGGTTAAGTAAAAAACGAAAGAGGCAGTTGATCATCCAACTGCCTCTTTCGTTTTTAATCATGTCTAGTCCTGAAATAGCGTTACACAAAAAGTAACACTATGAAAGAAACAATTATTAAAGAGTACATTAAGCGCAGTCAGAAGGATTACTCAATGTCCTTCAAAGTTGGAGTAGTCCAGGA
>Ga0172367_10006894_pt1 | contig 13179 bp, 8 predicted proteins | sample Lak10m_FD_114542 | JGI IMG/M metagenome (GOLD analysis project Ga0172367, IMG submission 114542) | Freshwater microbial communities from Kabuno Bay, South-Kivu, Congo - kab_022012_10m | ecosystem: Environmental > Aquatic > Freshwater > Lake | place: Democratic Republic of the Congo: South-Kivu...
AAATCAGCCATCGCACCGCCCGGCCGGGGTCAAGGATTATCTGTTGGTTCACGCACATTTTCTGCTCCGCCTTCCGCAGGTTCTCACAAATCTACACAACTGCTTTTTCAGACAGGCTCTGAGAAAGGCTTGATTCAAGCGGCCATAGCACGGTGCACGTCGCCCACGCAATGAAACTCACCATCCCCGAACTCTCCCTCGTCGTGCTAGTCGGCGTGTCCGGCTCGGGCAAGAGCACGTTTGCGCGTCGGCATTTCAAGCCGACGAAGAACTTGATTCACCGACATGGCTGCATCAGTGTATCACTGTATGAGAACGACCGTAACGTTGGATAACGATGTGTTTGAGGCGGCGCAGGCGCAGGCGCAGGCCTCCGGCAGGAACCTGGGCGATGTGCTTTCGCAACTGGCCCGGCGCGGGCTGCGCGCCTCTGCACAGAGCGTCGCCAAGAGCGGGCTGCCCGTTTTCAAGGTCGCGCCCGACGCGGACATCATTCCCAGCAGCCGCGCGAAGGCCTTGCTCGCGGAGGACGCGACGTGAAAGCCGCCTTGCTGGACACAAATGTCCTGCTGGCCCTAGCCTGGCCCAATCACCAGCACCACGCGCAGGCCCATGCTTGGTTTGCCGCCAAGGCGAAAAAGGGCTGGGCGACATGTGCCTTCACCCAGCTTGGCTTTGTCCGCCTCTCCTCCAACCCAGCTTACACCGCCAACGCGGTTTCTCCGCAGGAAGCGGCGGCGTTGCTCCAGCAGTGGACCCGGGCCAAGACGCACCGCTTCTGGGCTTCGCCGTCTGCCGATGAACCGGCTATTTACGCCCGCGCGCTTGGGCATCAGCAGGTCAATGACGCCTGGCTGGTCGAGGTGGCCCGTAGCAATGCCGGCTGGCTCGTAACCCTCGACACCCGGCTGCCCGTCCACGCGATTGGGGAGGGGTTGGTCGAGGTCATCAAGACTTGAGCCCGTCGTCGTTGCGGACATGCACATCACAGTTCCAGAGCTCTCCTTAGTCGTGCTGGTCGGCGTGTCCGGCTCCGGCAAGAGCTCGTTTGCGCGGCGGCACTTCAAACCGACTGAGGTGCTGTCCTCCGACACCTGTCGTGGGCTGGTGTCCGACGACGAGAATTGCCAGGCGGCGACGAAGGACGCGTTTGACGTGCTGCACTTCATCGCGCGCAAGCGGCTCGCGGCGGGTCGTCTCACGGTGGTGGACGCCACGAATGTCCAGCCGGAGGCGCGCAAGCCGCTGGTGCAGCTCGCGCGGGAGTTCCACTGCCTGCCCGTGGCCATCGTGCTCGACGTGCCGGAGCGCGTGGCGCACGACCGGAACCAGACGCGGCCCGACCGCGATTTTGGCTCCCACGTCATTCGGCAGCAGGCGGCGCAGTTGCACAAGTCGCTGCGCGGGCTCGAGCGCGAAGGCTTCCGCCACGTCCATGTGCTGCGGTCTTTGGAGGAGATTGAGGCGGTGGCCATTGAGCGGCAGCCGCTCTGGAACAACCGGAAGCAAGACCACGGGCCGTTTGACCTCATTGGCGACGTGCATGGGTGCTTCGATGAGCTGGTCGAGCTGCTGGCGAAGCTGGGTTACGAAACCGGCCAGAGTGCGGGTGCGTGGCATCATCCGGTGGGCCGCAAGCTGGTCTTCGTGGGCGACCTGGTGGACCGCGGGCCGAAGGTGCCCGAAGTGGTCCGGCTCGTGATGGATAGCGTGAAACATGGCAGCGCGCTGTGCGTGCCGGGCAATCATGACGTGAAGTTCATGCGCAGGATCTGGGGCAAGGACGTGCAGATCACGCATGGCTTAGCGGAGACGCTGACGCAGTTTGAAGCCTACGAGCAGCACTACCCGGGCTTCAGCCGGGTGGCGGCGGAGTTCATTGATTCCCTCGTCAGCCATTACGTGCTCGACGACGGCAAGCTCGTGGTGGCCCACGCGGGCATGAAGGAATCCATGCAGGGACGCGGCTCCGGCGCGGTGCGTGAGTTCGCGCTGTTTGGCGAAACCACAGGCGAGACGGACGAGTTCGGCCTGCCGGTGCGCTATAATTGGGCTGCCGAGTATCGCGGTTCTCCCATGGTGGTTTACGGGCACACTCCCGTGCCCGAGCCGGAGTGGCTTAACCGCACCATCAACATTGATACCGGCTGCGTCTTCGGCGGGAAGCTGACGGCGCTGCGATATCCGGAGCGGGAATTGGTTTCCGTTCAGGCGAAACAGACTTACGCCGAGCCGCGCAAACCCTTCCTCGCGCCGGAAGTGCAGGCTCCGACCCTGTCGGCGCAGCAGCAGCACGATGACTTGCTCGACCTCGCCGACGTGATGGGCAAGCGCATTGTCAGCACGCGCCTGCATGGCAACGTGACCATTCGCGAGGAGAACGCAACCGCCGCACTGGAGGTCATGAGCCGCTTCGCGACGAATCCGAAGTGGCTCATTTATCTGCCACCCACGATGTCGCCCAGCGGCACGAGCCAGCAGCCCGGCCTGTTGGAGCATCCGGCGGAGGCTTTCGCCTACTTCCGTCACGAAGGTGTGCCGCGTGTGGTCTGCGAGGAGAAGCACATGGGCTCGCGCGCGGTGGTGATTGTCTGTCGTGATGAGGACGCGGCCCGGCGGCGCTTTGGCGTGACGGGCGAGGGTGTTGGCGTGTGCTACACGCGCACGGGGCGGCGATTTTTCGATGACGCGGCGATGGAAGCCGCTTTCCTCGAACGCGTGCGCGAGGCCGTGACACGCGCGGGCTTTTGGAACGAGTTCGCCACCGACTGGGTCTGCCTCGACTGCGAGTTGATGCCGTGGTCCGCGAAGGCGCAGGCGTTGCTGAAGGAGCAATATGCCCCGGTTGGCGCGTCTGCCGAAGCGATGCTGGGCGAAGCGGTGGCGCTGCTCAATCAGGCCGAAGCGCGGGGGCTTACTGTGGAAGATTTGCTCGTCCGCACCGGCGCACGGCGCGCCATGACGGCGGACTACGTCGCCGCCTACCGCCGTTACTGCTGGCCGGTGAACTCAGTGGATGACCTCAAGCTCGCGCCATTCCACCTGCTCGCTACGGAGGGCAAGGTGCATTTGGACCGGCCGAACGACTGGCACATGCAGACGCTCGCGCGGCTGGCAGGCGGCATCGTCATCGCCACGCCGTATCAAGTCGTTGAAGTTACCAACCCTGACAGCGAGGCCGTCGCCATCCGCTGGTGGGAAGAACTTACCGCGCGCGGAGGCGAGGGCATGGTCGTGAAGCCGCTGGACTTTGTGGCGCGCGGGAAGCGCGGGCTGATACAGCCGGCGGTCAAATGCCGTGGGCGTGAATATCTGCGCATCATCTACGGGCCAGAATACACCGCACCCAACAACTTGGAGCGCCTGCGCTCGCGTGGTTTGGGCGCGAAACGTTCGCTGGCCCTGCGTGAGTTCGCTTTGGGTGTGGAGGCATTGGAACGCTTCGCGCGCGGCGAACCGCTGCGCCGCGTCCACGAGTGTGTTTTTGGCGTGCTGGCTTTGGAGAGTGAGCCGGTGGATCCGCGTTTATGAGCGGGACTCGCCGGCGCGATATTCTGCGCGTTTGACCGCGACGCGCCCGGCCGTTTCGGATACATCGTCCGCGTGCAAACGCAGCCGCCATTTCGCTTCGTCGTCGTTGGGTCCGGCAACATCTGCCGCACGTATCTCAAGGCCATCGCCCGCCAGCCGTCCCTCGCCGTCGCGGGCGTCGTCTCGCGCAGCGGGCGGCGGCCGGAGGACTTGCCGGCGGGCGTGGGCGTCTTCCCGTCGCTGGCGGCGGTGGATGTGCCGTTCGACGCGGTCGTGCTCACCACGCCCAATGGCCTGCATCACCAGGGAGCCATCGAGGCCGCCGCGCTGGGCAAGCATGTGCTGACGGAGAAGGTCCTCGACATCTCGCGCGACGCGATGGACCGCATGATGGCTGCGTGCCGCGAGGCGGGCGTGAAGCTGGCCGTGACCTACCAGCGCCGCATGAGCCCGGACAACCGCGCGATCAAGCAACTGCTCGATGCCGGCCGGCTCGGGCGGGTGTTCGCGGCGGACATGCAGGTGAAGTTCTGGCGGGACGCGGCCTATTACCGGTCCGGCGCGTATCGCGGGACGGTGGCGGTGGATGGTGGCGGGGCCTTCACGCAGCAGGCGGCGCACAACGCGGATTTGCTCTGCTGGTTCTTCGGCCTGCCCGCGCGCGTGGTGAGCTTGTGCGACCGCTTTGTGCATGACATCGAGGTGGAGGACCACGGCGCGGCGCTGCTGCATTATCCGAACGGGATGATCGCCACGTTCTGCGCCTCCACGGCGTGCAAGCCCGGCTTTCCCACGCGTTTTGAGATCCACGCGAGCGGCGGGTCCATCGTGACGGAGAATGACTGCATCACGCACTGGAGCATCGCGGACGTGCCGAACCCGGCGGAGCGGAAGTTCGAGGTGCACGACGGGGCCACGAGCGCGGCGGTCACGGACACGGCGGGGCACGAGGCGATCCTGGGCGATTTCGCCGAGGCCGTCCGCACCGGGCGGGAGCCGGCGGTGCCGGCGGAGTCCGGCCGGCTGGCGTCGGAGCTGATCCTGCAGATTTACGGGAACAACCTGCTGGCTGGCCGGCAGGGCTAGCGCCCCCGGCTCAGGCGAATTTCACCTTGAGGCGCTGGCCGCGGATGTTGGAGCGGTTGAGCGTGGTGATGATGGCGTTGGCTGCGTCCGCCGCCACGTCCACAAAGGTGTGGCGCTCGCGGATGTCCACCACGCCGACGGTGCCGCTGGGCAGGCCGGTCTCGCCGAGGATGCAGCCGACCACGTCGCCGGGGGCGATGCCGTGCTGCGCGCCCACGCTCATCCAGAGGCGGGCCATCTGCTCCGGGGTGCGGCGGCTGGCGGGGCGGCGCGGGGCGGGGCCGGGGCCGAAGTCATCGCGGCGCGGGCGTTCGTAGGGCTGGTCTTCGTATTGGTCGTAGTCGCGGCGCAACGGGCGGCGTTCGGCCGGGCGGTCCATCTGGGAGCGGAACTCCTGCTTGGGAATGCCGGTTTTGCGATAGGGCGGCCGGGCGGGCGCGGGGGCGGCGGAGGGGAGGGTAAGCTCGACGGAGCGTTGGGGGCGGTCGGCCGGGGCGGCATGCTGGTCTTCGGCGGCCGATGTCCGGGGGGCGGCGGCGCGGCGGGGGGCTGGGGACGGAGGCTCTTGGCCTTCGGAGCCGGACTTGGGCTCAGTCGCAGTGGGTTCGGTAACTTCCGCGGGTGATTCTTCGGGTTCTGCCGGGCTTGGCGAGGGTTCCGCTTGGCTTACCGTGGGTTCCTCCGGGCTTGCGGAGTGTTCTGCCGGGCTTACCGGGTGTTCTGCCGGGGAGTCGGAGGGTGCTGCCGGTGGCTCGGCGTGTGGGGCGGAGGGTTTTTCCTCTTTGGCGGGGCGTTTTACCCCTTCGGTGGGCCGTTTGCCCTGTTCGGCGGCGGGTTTGCGTTCAGGAAGTGGCCGTTGCGAGGGTGGGGCAGGGGGGGAGGAGGGGGTGGATGGGGTTCCGGGGGTGCGGCGGGCTTCGGCTTCGGGGCGGGATGCGGGGAGTTCGCCGCCGCCGAGGAGGTGGAGGAGGGCGGAGATGATGTCGGTGGTTTCGAAGCCTTCTTCGAGGAGGCGTTCGACGGCGTGTTCCTGGCGGTCAAATTCGCCGCCTTGGAGGACGGTGCGGACTTTGTTGAGGAGGACGTTGGCGCGGGCTTCGTCCACTTCGTCGCGGCTGGGGATGAAGCCGCGCTGGAGGCGGGAGCGGGTGAAGCGCTCGATGTTCCGCAGGGCGTAGAAGTCGCGGCCGGAGACGAAGGTGAAGGCCATGCCGCTGCGGCCGGCGCGGCCGGTGCGGCCGATGCGGTGGACGTAATCCTCGGGGTCGTAGGGGAGGTCGTAGTTGACGACGACTTCGATGTCGTCCACGTCAATGCCGCGGGCGGCGACGTCGGTGGCGACGAGGAACTTGAGCCCCGACTTGCGGAACTTGTTCATCACGCGGTCGCGGAGGTTTTGGCTCATGTCGCCGTGGAGGCCTTCGGCGGAGTAGCCCTGGGTGTTCAGGTGCTCGACGAGTTCGTCCACCATGCGCTTGGTGTTGCAGAAGACGATGCCGAGCTTGAGGTCGTGGACGTCAATGAGGCGGGTGAGGGCTTCGACCTTCCAGCGGCGGTCCACTTCAAAGTAGACCTGCTCGATGCTGGGGACGGTCATGGCCTGCTGCTCGATGCGGACGCTCTGGGGCTCCTTCGCGTGGGTCTCGATGAGGTCGCGGATGGGCCGGGGCATCGTGGCGCTGAAGAAGACGGTCTGGCGCGTGGCGGGCGTGGCGCGGAGGATGAACTCGATGTCCTCGCGGAAGCCCATGTTGAGCATGACGTCGGCCTCGTCGAGGATGACGGTGCGGACGGCGTCGAGGCGCAAGGTGCCGCGCTGCATGTGGTCCATCACGCGGCCCGGGGTGCCGATGACGATCTGGGCGCCCTGGCGGAGGCCGTAGAGCTGGCGGTCGTAGGATTGGCCGCCGTAGATGGGGAGGGCTTGGATGCCGCGCTTGAAGAAGGCGAGTTTGTGGACTTCCTCGCAGACCTGGACGGCGAGTTCGCGGGTGGGGCAGAGGATGAGGACTTGGACGGCGCGGTTGGCGGGGTCGGTCTGCTCGATGGCGGGGATGGCGAAGGCGGCGGTCTTGCCGGAGCCGGTCTGGGACTGGCCGACGATGTCCTTGCCGGTCATCAACACGGGGATGGCGGCGGCCTGGATGGGGGAGGCCTGCTCGAAGCCGAGCTTGTCAATGGCCTTGAGGATTTCCGGGGACAGGCCGAGTTCAGAAAACAGTTTGGGTGTCATGCTGCGTCGAAGCGACTCGCCGAGAATAGCAAAGAAGGGCCGGGGGGCGAGAGGTATTCTTGCGAGCGCCCGGTTGAAGGCCGGTGGTCAAACGGCTAGGCCCGGCCCCTTGACTCGCCCCGCTTCGCTTTTATAGTCCGGCTCATCATGTCACCGGAACCGGCGACGGCCAGCGGCGCGGCACACGCGAACGCGGAACGGCTGCAAGCACTCAAGGAGTTCAAATCCAGCGGACGCGGCTCTTGGGCCCATGTGCCCGACGCCAATTGGAATGACTGGAAGTGGCAGCTCAAGCACCGGGTCTCGACCGTGGAGCAGCTCGAAGCGCTGCTCCCCACGCTCAGCCGCGAGGAACGCGCCGGGGCCATCCTGTCCCGCAGCAAGCTGGCGATGGCCATCACGCCGCACTTCTTCAACCTCATTGACCCGCACGACGAGCATTGCCCCATCCGTTGGCAGATGATTCCCCGGCTGGAGGAGACGAATACCGCATCGTGGGAAATGGCCGACCCGTGCGGCGAGGATTCGCACTCGCCTGTGCCCGGACTCGTCCATCGCTATCCCGACCGTGTGCTCTTCCTCGTCACCGACCGTTGCGCGGCCTACTGCCGCTACTGCACGCGCTCGCGGCTCGTGAGCAATGCCAGCGGCTACGACTTCCACCCCGAGTTCGACCGGCAGATTGATTACATCGCGAAGCACACGGAAATCCGCGACGTGCTGCTCTCCGGCGGCGACCCGCTGCTCTTCAGCGACGAAAAGCTGGAATACCTCCTCAGCCGCCTGCGCGCCATCAAGCACATCGAGTTCCTCCGCATTGGCACGCGCATCCCGCTCTTCCTCCCGCAACGCATCACGCCCGAGCTGTGCGCGATGCTCCGGCAATTTCACCCGCTCTTCATCAGCGTCCACACGAACCACCCGCGCGAGCTGACCACCGAGGTTCGCGACGCCCTCGGTCGCCTCGCCGACGCCGGCATCCCGCTCGGCAACCAGTCCGTCCTGCTCAAGCACGTCAACGACGACCCTGTGGTGATGAAGGCGCTTGTGCAGAAGCTCCTCATCTGCCGGGTGCGCCCCTATTACGTCTACCAATGCGACCTCATCGCCGGCAGCGCGCACCTGCGCTCCAGCGTGCGGCGCGGCCTCGACGTGATGAAGTCCCTGCGCGGCCACACCACCGGCTACGCGGTGCCGCAGTATGTGATTGATGCCCCCGGCGGCGGCGGCAAGGTGCCCGTGAACCCCGACTACGTCCTGAGCCGCAACGCCGACCGCGTCGTCCTGCGCAACTTCGAAGGCAAGGTCTTCGAGTATATCGAAGGCGCGGACGGCAATCCGCGCTTCAAGCCCTCCGAGAACTTCCACGTGCCGGAGATGGTTTAGCCAATTCCGACCGATGGGTCTGGATTGGGTGGGTAACCGCAGCGCCTGCCAAGCATTCAAGCCCGTCGATCAGGCCGACAGGGCTGCATCCATGCGGGCCAGCACGCGATCCTTGCCCAGGACTTCGAGGAGGTGATAGAGGCTGGGACCGCTGCCCTTGCCGGTGCAGGCGAAGCGCGCGGGGTGGACCATCAGGCCGTTTTTCACGCCGGCAGCCTTGGCCGTCTCCTTCAGTGCAGCCTCCAGACTCGCGGCGGTGAAGTCGGGCACGCCGGCGAAAGCCGTGCGCAGCTTGGCGAGGCGTTCACGGGCTTCGCCACTGACGGCCGCCCTGGCTTCCGTGTCCAACTCCACCCGGTCTGCAAAATAAAAGCCGCCGTAGCCGGGCAGTTCGTTGAAGACGCGCACCTTGCCCAGGCAGGTGTCCAGCGCCGCTTTCACGTAGGCAGTGGGAAAGCGGTTGGTGTCCAGGCCGGCGCGGGCGAGCGCGTGCACGGACATTTCGTAAAACCGATCCGGCGTCATCGCGCGGACGTATTCGCCGTTCATCCACTTGAGCTTTTCGTGGTCGAAGCGGGCGTTGTGGCGGAGGACTTGCGGCAGGTCGAACTCGACGATGAGTTCCTTCACCGGGATGACTTCGCGGCCGTCCTTGGCTGACCAGCCCAGCAGGCAGAGATAGTTCAGCACGGCCTCGGGCGCGTAACCGTTCTCCATGTAGTAAGTCAGCGCCGCGCCGGTGTCGCGCTTGGACATCTTGGAGCCGTCGGCGTTGAGGATGAGCGGGATGTGGGCGTATTTCGGCGGGGCGACGCCAAAGGCCTGGAAGAGCGCGACGTGTTTGGACGTGTTGCTGAGGTGATCCTCGCCGCGGATGACGTGGGTGATGCCCATCTCCAGGTCGTCCACGACGTTGACGAAATGGAACACCGGCGAACCGTCGGAACGCATGATGACAAAGTCCGGGTCAACTTCCTCGCGGTCCGTCAGCGCGCGGGTCACGTCGCCCACCACCAGGTCACGAATCAAGACCGGCTCGCGGGTCATCCGGAACTTCACCGCCCCGTCCTTTTCATAAGCCAGGCCGCGGGAGAGCAGGGCTTCGACGCGGCGGGCGTAGTTTTCCCGGCGCTGGGATTGGAAGTAAGGCCCGCGGTCGCCCTTGCTCGGGCCGGTGGCATCGGCGGTCAAAGGGCCTTCATCCCAGTCCAGCCCCAGCCACCGCAGGCCGTCGAGGATCACGTTCACGGCCTCCTGGGAGTTGCGCGCGGCGTCGGTATCCTCGATGCGCAGGACGAAGGTGCCGCCGGTGTGGCGGGCGTAGAGCCAGTTGAACAGCGCGGTGCGCGCACCGCCGATGTGCAGGTAGCCGGTGGGAGAGGGGGCGAAACGGACGCGGACGCTCATGGGATCAGGAGTGCGGGTTGAACTGACTGCGCTCAAAAATGGTGCGGGAGCATAGGACTCCGTGAGCAGGGAGCGCAAGCGGAGCGCACAATTTCGTTTTTCTGCAAGCCATCGACCGCTCCCTCAGAGTTTTGGCTTGCGCCGACTCTGACCGAAATCCACCTTCTCGGAGTTCGCGCCGGCTCAACAGTCCGGCGCGTGGACGAAACGTTTCAGCACCGAATATGAGCGACGACAAGAAGCAGTTCCCCTACCCGGGGATTCCGACCACGTCGGACGGAGCGGGCTGCGTTGTGTGGGTGGAAACCAACATCACCAACGGCGCCTGCGCTTACCCGATCACCTCCTCGACCACGATGGGGACCGGGTATCAAACCGAGGTCTCCAACGGCAAAAAGAACCTCTGGGGTGACATCCTCACGTTCGTGCAGCCCGAGTCTGAGCACTCGGCGGCCTCCACCTGCGAGGGCTACGCGCTCGCCGGCGGCCGGGTGACTAACTTCACCTCCGGCCAGGGTCTCGTGCTGATGAAGGAGGTTCTCTACACCATTTCCGGCAAGCGTCTGCCCGTGGTTTTCCACATCGGCGCACGCGCGTTGACCAGCCACTCGCTGAACGTCCACGCCGGTCACGACGACGTGATGAGCGTGGCGGACTGCGGTTGGGGCATTCTCTTCGGCCGCAACGCCCAGGAAGCCGGCGACCTCGCCCTGATCGCCCGCCGCGCCGCGGAGAGTTCCGAGACGCCGTTCATGAACGTGCAGGACGGCTTCCTCACCACGCACACCATCGAGAACGTCAGGCTCCCCGAGCTCGAGTTCATGAAGGATTTCATCGGCGACCCGACGCTGAAGCTGCGGTGCCTGATGGATCCGAACAATCCGATCATGTCCGGCGTGGTGCAGAACCAGGACTCCTACATGAAGGGCAAGATCGCCCAGCGCAACGTGTATGACCTCGTCCCGGCCGCCGTGCAGGAAGCGATGGACACGTTCTACAAGAACACGGGCCGCCGCTACGGGATGATCGACTGCTACCGCATGGAAGACGCCGAGTATGCGGTCGTCGGCATGGGCGGCATGATGGAAACCGCCGAGGCGGCGATTGATTACATCCGCGCGACCACCGGGGCGAAAGTTGGTGGCATCCACGTCACCTGCTTCGCGCCGTTCCCGGCCACGCAGCTCGTCGCCGCGCTCAAGAACGTCAAGGCGCTCACCGTCGTCGAGCGCATGGACAACCCGCTCGCGCAATCCAACCCCCTCACGCAGGGCATCCGCGCCGCCTTCGCCGACGCGCTCACCGGCCTGAGCTACGGCTCCTTTGGCGAGTTCAAGTATCCCGCGATTGACCGCATTCCGAAGATTTATTCCTGCGTCGCCGGCTTGGGCTCGCGGGACATTCGCGGCTGCCACTTCAACTCCATCCTGCGGAACATGATGGCCGCCCAGCCGAAGCAGTTTGCCTGTGTCGGCGTGAAGCACGCGCTCGAACTGCCCGAGGCCGAAGACCCCGATCTTCGTCCGTCCGGCGCGTTCTCGATGCGCGGCCACTCGGTCGGCGGCTTCGGCTCCGTCACCACGAACAAGCTCATCGCCTCCTTCGTGGGCGAACTGTTCAACCTGCACGTTCAGGCCTATCCGAAATACGGCTCCGAGAAAAAGGGCCTGCCGACAACCTATTACCTCACCGTCGCCGACGCCCACATCCGCACGCACTCCGAGTTGGAGCAGGTGGAGTTCATCCCGCTCAACGACGTAAACGCCTTCAACCTTGGCAATCCGCTCCACGGCATTGCGCCCGGTGGCAGCGTGTTCATCCAAAGCGACAAACTCGACCCGCAGGACGTGTGGAACGCGATCCCCGCCTACGGCCAGAAAATCATCCGCAACAAGAAACTGCGCGTCTACTTCCTCGACACCGTGAAGATTGCGCGCAGCGTCGCTACCGACCCTGACCTTCAGCAGCGCATGCAAGGCGTCTGCCTGGTCGGCATCTTCATCAAGGTCACCCCGTTCGCCGCCCGCTCCGGCATGGGCGAGGAACAGGTGCTCGCCTCGGTTGAGAAATACATTCGCAAGTATTTCGGCAAACGCGGTGAAAAGGTGGTGCAGGAAAACCTCGTTTGTGTGAAGCACGGCCTTACCGACGTGAAGGAAATCCCCGCTGAAGTCACTGGCAGCGCCGCCCCGGTCGCGGCTGGCGAACTGGTTGCAGCGAAGTAAACTGCTTTAGCCGGCGGACAACCGCCGGCATTAACCCAAAAACTCTCAGGACAACCTGATACTCAGCCCATGATTCAACCCACCGAAAACGTAGCCAGCTCCGTTCCCGCCCCGGTTGTGGACCGCTCCAACAAGCGCCCCATCACCAAGGATGTGCTCGATGTGCAGGACTTTAACGAGCGTATCGTCGGTGCCTACAACGACGGCAGTGCCGAGATGGAACTGCCGGCGGACCACGGCACCCTCCGCTCGCTCATTCCCGCCGGCACCGGGGCCTTGCGCGACTTCAGCTACATCGCCCCGGAAATCCCCCTGCTCAACAGCGCCAACTGCGTCGCCTGCATGGACTGCGTAACCGAGTGCCCGGACACGGCAATTCTCGGAAAGGCGGTGCCCAAGTCGAAGCTCGACGCCGAACTCGCCGCCATCGCGGACCCCGTTGAGCGCGAGCATCTCGCCAAGCAGTTCGCCAAGACGACCAAGTTCTGGACCACCTACGAGAAGAAGGGCAAGGAACCCGCCTATTTCGGCATCTTCATTGACCCCACCAAGTGCAAAGGCTGTGCCGAATGCGTCGACGCCTGTGGCAATCACGGAGCGCTGACGATGTTGATGAAGGACAGCACCGTGCTCAAGGAGTCCAAGCGCACCTTTAACTTCTACACCAAGCTCCCCGAGACGCCCAAGGAATACATCAACGACAAGCTGCTGAGCGACATGATGCTCGCCGAGCGCAGCCTGCTCTATGTCGGTGGCGCCGGTTCCTGCATGGGTTGCGGCGAAGGCACCGCCCTCCGCATGATGCTTGCCGCGACCGGCTTTCAATACGGCAAGGAAAGCGTCGGCATCGTCAACTCCACCGGCTGCTCCACGGTTTACGCTTCCACGTATCCCTACAATCCGTATCTCGTCCCGTGGACCAACTCGCTCTTCGAGAACGGCCCCGCCGACGCGATGGGTGTCCGCGCCCGCTGGGACCAGATGGGCTGGCACGACAAGAAACTCTGGGTCGTCGGCGGTGACGGCGCGATGTTGGACATCGGCTTCCAATCGCTCTCCCGCATGTTGGCCTCGGGCATGAACATCAAGGTGCTCATCCTCGACACGCAGGTTTACTCGAACACCGGCGGCCAGTCCTCCACCGCCACCTTCAAGGCGCAGAACACCAAGTTCTCGGTGCACGGCAAAGTCATCCAGGGCAAGACCGAGCGCCGCAAGGAAATCGCGCAGATCGCGATGATGCACCCGAACACGTTCGTCGCGCAGACCTCCTGCGCCATGTCGAACCACTTCTACAAGTCCATCATGGCG
>Ga0172367_10006895_pt1 | contig 13177 bp, 15 predicted proteins | sample Lak10m_FD_114542 | JGI IMG/M metagenome (GOLD analysis project Ga0172367, IMG submission 114542) | Freshwater microbial communities from Kabuno Bay, South-Kivu, Congo - kab_022012_10m | ecosystem: Environmental > Aquatic > Freshwater > Lake | place: Democratic Republic of the Congo: South-Kivu...
CGACCACGTAATTGATCAATAACTCGTCGAATTTTATGTGGAGACATACGAATATATTTTGCTCTAGCTTTAACTGATTGAATGTTCGACATAATTTATTGTTTTATTTTGAATAAAATTTTCTAAATATTTAAACCAAAGTCTCGAATTGTGTTTTACTATTTAGATTTAGAATTTCAATTTAATTTATCAGATGAAAAATTAAATTACCAAATTGGTTCTGGTTTTTTAATAAGTGTTCTTGTGAAATAATGTAATTTTACTGTAATAGTAGTCTTGCTACTTTGATTTAAATAACTCTCTTTACTTGTTAAAAATCGATTATGATCAACAGTATCATTAAAATAAACAGAATCAATCCAAATATCAAAAAAATTGATAGAAAAATCATTATGTAATGATAAGATAGAAGAATATAATATAGCTAATAAATTATCTCTTTCTTTTATATTTGACTCTAATAAATATAGAATATCATCAATTGCATAATAAATATACTTATTTGTAAAACTTGTTAAAATGTTACGAGCAGTTAATGATAAAGGATTTTCATAATAAATTTGAAATGTTTTTAAAAACTGGCCATTTAATTCACCCTTCGGCAATTTAAATGTTTTTAAAAGTTGACCCTTAAATTCACCTTTATCTTTTAAGTTTATTTTAATTCCATCTTGATATGGTAAAGGTTTTCCATCACTTAATCCTGTTCTATTGGATTTTATTGATTCTTTTTCTTCATCGATCAATTTATTTAATTCATTACAGTAGCATTGATAGGTTTGTGCTATACATTTTTGATGGTTTTCCCAAGGCCGCTTTTTTACTTTTACACTAAGTGTAGGGGAAAAATCATTTCTCTCTTCAAATCGAATACATGTTTTTTTTTCATCAATTTTGCATCGATTTCGACATTTGACTTTACTATCTTTTTGATCTTCGAAATCACGACAGTCTTTTTTACAAATTTTCGTTTTGTCGAGAACACACCGTTCTTTACAATTGATTTTTTTTTCTTCTTGACCTTCGAAATCGCGGCAATTTTTTTTACAGATTTGGGTTTTATCTAAAACACAACGTTCAGATTCTGTACTTAGATTGTAACGTTTTTTACGCAAAAGTAATCGTTCACTTTTTGAGAGTTGATGCTTTTCTCGTTCACTTTTAGATAAATCTAAATAATAACAAATCTTTGTTTTTGTTTGTGTAGATCTATCTAATTGTAAACTTAAGTTTTTTTCTTCTCTATTTAACTTAGATATTCCTTTTTCAGACATAATAGTTATTATTTATTGGTGTCTAATTAGCAATCCTAAAAGTACGGAAGGCTGTAAATTTTTAGAAATAATTTTTTATTAACGTCTAGCTTTTTTATCAGCTTTAATATGTGATTTAAAATTACGTGTTGCAACAAATTCACCTAATTTATGACCAACCAATTGATCAGAAATAAAAACAGGAACATGTTGTTTACCATTGTAAACTGAAATTGTGAATCCAATCATACTAGGTAATATTGTAGATGCTCGAGACCATGTAACAATTGTTGCATCTTTTTTACCAGCTAAATTGGCTTGATTGATTTTTTTCAATAAGTGATAAGCCACAAAGGGACTCTTTTTTAATGAGCGTGACATTTTAAAACCTTTTAATTAATTTTTACTTAATGTATTTAACTATGAGCGACGGCGAAGAATATAAGCTTCACTTAATTTTTTGTTTTTACGGGTTCTAATACCTAATGCAGGTTTACCCCAAGGTGTTAAAGGTCTTGTTCGTCCTATAGGAGCTCTTCCTTCACCACCACCGTGAGGATGGTCACATGGGTTCATAACAGAACCACGAACTGTCGGACGAACTCCTAGCCATCTTGTACGTCCTGCTTTTCCACTTTGTACTAAAAAAGCATCATTATTGCTAATTTCACCAATTGTTGCAAAACATTCTTTTCTCAAAAGACGTATTTCTTTAGATGGTAATCTTAATGTTACATAATTTCCTTCTTTAGCTAATATTTTTGCAGATGTTCCACCAGCTCGAACTATTTGACCACCTTTATATGGAATTAACTCAATATTATGAATTGATGTTCCTAATGGAATTTCTCCTAATGGCATACAATTACCTATATTAAAAGAAATATTTGATCCAGAATAAATTGAATCACCTACATTTAAATTTTTAGGTTGTAATATGTAACGTTTTTCTCCATCAGAATAATGAATTAAGGCTATTCTTGCATTACGATTAGGATCATATTCAATTGAAACAACTCGTCCTTCTATATTAATTTTATTTCTTTTAAAATCAATTAATCGATAAAGTCGTTTATGTCCACCTCCGCGATGTCTAATTGTAATAATACCCCTATTATTTCTACCTTTATTTCTATGATTTTTACGAGTTAAACTTTTTTCTGGTTTATTTTTTGTTATTTCACTAAAATCAGACAATGCTCTGTTTCTTGTTCCAGGAGTATATGATTTATAAAGACGAATACTCATAAATGTACTTCTTTGCTTTATTAAATTATTAATTAATTTTCAGTAAATAAATTGATTACATCACCTTCCGATAAAGTTACAATTGCTTTTTTGTATTGAGGTTTCCAACCTATATATTTACCTATTCGTTTTTGTTTTCTTGGAAGATGACAGGTATTTACTTTTGTAACTTTTACTTTAAATAATTCTTCAATCGCAGATTTAATTGTTGTTTTGTTTGATGAACGATCAACAAGAAATGTATATTGATTATTTTCTAAGATTCTAGTAGCTTTATCTGTAATAATTGGATATTTTACTAATTGTTGATTAGTAAGATGATTATATGTTGATACTTTATTCACAGAATGTCTCCTTTATGTCATTTAAAGCTAATGGTGTTAATATAATTTGTTTGGCTTTAATTAAACTTAAAGTATTTAATTGTGAAGCACAAATTAATTCAAGATTTTTAATATTTTGAACTGATAATTTTAATGATTCTGTTTTAACTGAAACAATTAATAATGTTTTTTGATTTAAGTTAATGCCACATTTTTCACAAATTTTAATAAAATTTGCAGTTTTAGGAATCTCTAAACTATTTTCTAAATTTTCAACTAACAAAACATTATCTTTCTTATTGTAAAGTAAGGTTTGTAAAGCTAAACGACGCTCTTTCTTATTAAGCTTATATTCAATTGTTTTAGGTTTAGGTCCAAAAGTAACACCACCACCTTTCCATAAAGGTGATCTATTAGAACCAGCACGTGCTCGCCCAGTTCCTTTTTGTTTCCATGGTTTTCGACCACCACCTCGAACTTCACTTCTTGTTTTTGTTGAAGAAGTCCCTTGTTTTGTTGAAATATGATGTCTTAATATATCTTTATGAATTAAATAATTTCCAGAATTTTCTAAAACTTTTATTTTTAATTCACATGTTGTATCTAATTTCTCTCCTGCTAAATTTACAGGATTATATGTTATTACTTTTTGAACACTCATACCTTAAAATTTTGTATTTTCAATTTTTAATTATTTCAAGTAATTTATTCGAAAGGCACAATACTTAATAAATTTCCCGGTTTACCAGGAACAGATCCTTTTACAACAAGAATATTCTCTTCACTATTTGTTTGAATTACTTTTAATTTTTTAATAGTTGTTAATTTATTCCCTAATTGACCAGCCATTCGTTTACCCGGTAAAACACGACCAGGTGTTGTACCCATACCAATTGAACCAGGTTCTCTATGATTTTTTGAACCGTGTGTCATAGGCCCTCGTGCAAAATTATGACGTTTTTGAAGACCGGAAAATCCTTTACCAATACTTTTACCTCGAATATTTATAAATTGACCTACATGAAAAGAGTCAACATTTAAAATTTGACCAATTTCAAATTGTTCTAAATTTTCATTCAAACGAAACTCTTTTAAATATTTTAAAGGTTGAATATTTGATTTTTGTAAATGCCCTAGTTCAGGCTGAGTTAGGGATTTACTAGAAACTTTTCCATACCCTATTTGAATCGAATTGTAACCATCTTTTAAAACCGTTTTGATTTGTGTAATTACACAAGGTCCTACTTTTAAGATTGTCACTGGAATAATATTACCCGATTCATCAAAAATTTGTGTCATTCCAATTTTATTTCCTAATAATCCTATAGCCATTTGGTTCTCCACACTAAATTTGGTATATTAACTTAGAGATAAATTAATTAAAACTGTAAAATAATTGAATTATTTTACAGTTTTATATCTAGTTCTATTTTGTACTCGATATTGATGTTGTGTAAATTTATTTTAATGAAAGTTTAAATCTTTGTCTATATGAGAAATATTAACAGTTTTATTAAAAATAGTGATTTTTAATAAATTTTAATAGATTCTTGACGTGATGATAAACTTATAATTATATGAAAATAATAAATAAAAAATAATAATATGGCAAAAGTTGTAGGAATAGATTTAGGTACGACAAATTCAGTGGTTGCAGCAATTGAAGGTGGTCAACCTACAGTTATTACAAATGCAGAAGGATTAAGAACAACACCATCAATTGTAGCATATACCAAGAAACAGGAATTATTAGTAGGACAAATTGCAAAACGTCAAGCAGTAATTAATCCTGAAAATACATTTTTCTCAGTAAAACGGTTTATTGGATCAAAAGAATCAGAGATCTCAGCAGAGTCAAAACAACTACCATATAAAGTTGGAACTGATAGTAATAATAATATAAAAATTAAATGTTCATCTTTAAATAAAGAATTTAGTCCAGAAGAAATTTCAGCTCAAGTTCTTAGAAAATTAATTAACGATGCTACGACTTATTTAGGACAAGAAGTAAAACGAGCTGTTATTACTGTACCAGCTTATTTTAATGATTCACAACGTCAAGCAACTATGGATGCTGGAAAAATAGCAGGTATTGAAGTTTTAAGAATTATTAATGAACCTACCGCTGCATCATTAGCATATGGTTTAGATAAAAAAGAAAATCAAACCATTTTAGTATTTGATTTAGGAGGTGGTACTTTCGATGTTTCTATTTTAGAAGTAGGGGATGGAATTTTCGAAGTATTAGCGACAGCCGGTGATACTAATTTAGGGGGGGATGATTTTGATAAAACATTAGTAGATTGGTTAATAAAAGATTTCTTAGAGCGTGAAAATATTGATTTAAGCAAAGATATACAAGCACTTCAACGATTAACAGAAGCTGCTGAAAAAGCAAAAATGGAGTTATCTACTGTTGAAAAAACACAAATTCATTTACCGTTTATTACTGCAGATAAAACAGGACCAAAACATATTGAAAAAGAATTAACTCGTTCTCTTTTTGAAGATTTATGTAAAAATTTAATTAATCGTTGTCGAATTCCTGTTGAAAAAGCTTTAACAGATGCAAGATTAGATAAATCAGAGATTAATGAAGTAGTTCTTGTAGGAGGCTCTACTCGAATTCCAGCTATTCAAAATTTAGTAGAATCTTTAACAAATAAAAAACCGAATCAATCCGTAAATCCTGATGAAGTCGTTGCGATTGGAGCTGCAATTCAAGCTGGTATATTAGCAGGTGAAATTAAAGATATTCTATTATTAGATGTAACACCTTTATCATTAGGTGTAGAAACGCTTGGTGGTGTTATGACAAAAATTATTTCTCGAAACACTACGATCCCTGTTAAAAAATCAGAACTATTTTCAACTGCAGTAGATAAACAAACAAATGTTGAAATTCATATTCTTCAAGGTGAAAGAGAATTAGTTGCAGGGAATAAGAGTTTAGGTAATTTTAGATTAGATGGAATTCCAGAAGCAGATCGTGGAGTTCCACAAATTGAGGTAACTTTTGATATTGATGTGGATGGTTTATTATCTGTTAAAGCTAAAGAAAAAGAAACCGGTATTGAACAATCTGTAACAATTCAAGGTGCTTCAAATTTAAATGAACAAGAAGTTAATCAAATGTTAGCTGAAGCAGAAAAATATGCAGCTGCTGATCAAGAAAAGAAAAAAACTATTGATTTAAAAAATCAATCAGAACGATTATGTTTTGAAGCAGAAAAAGAATTAGATTTATTTAAATCGAACATTAGTTCAGAAAAAGAACAAAAAGTACGTTCAACAATTCAAAAAGTTAAACAATTGGCGCAAGGTGATGATATTAATTTATTAACAGATGCAATTGAAGAGTTAAAATCTGAATTAAAAGATATGGTGAAAGCAACAGATCCATTAGTTACAGATCCAAGCGGATCAGATTTAAATGATTTATAAAAAATTAATAATTACTAAAAAATTTTAAACGAATTCTAAGATTCGTTTAAAATTTTTGTATCATCAACAATAATACATTCTGTTGTTAAAATCATACTTGCTATAGAAGTTGCATTTTGAAGACCAGATCTAGTAACTTTAGCTGGATCAACAATTCCTTCTTCATACATATTTCCAAATATATTTGTTGCAGCATTATAACCTATTTCAAATTCTTGTTGTTGAACCTTTTCGATAATAACTGCCCCATTAATCCCAGCATTTTCTGCAATTCTTCGTAAAGGAGCAAGAATTGCTTTAGAGATAATCATAGCTCCAATTAACTCATCTTCTTTTAAGTTATTTTTAGCCCATGTTATTAAATTTTCTGATAAATGAGCAAGAGTAGCTCCTCCTCCAGGTACAATACCTTCTTCAACAGCTGCACGTGTAGCATTAATAGCATCTTCTAAACGAAGTTTTTTATCTTTCATTTCTGTTTCTGTAACAGCACCTACTCTAATAACAGCGATTCCACCAGATAATTTTGCTATACGATCTTGAAGCTTTTCTTTTTCATAACCTGTATCCGCTAAATTTATTTGTTTTCTTAATTGTTCACAGCGAATTTTAATTTCTTCCAAAGTTGACCCATCAGAAATAATTGTAGTTGTCTCTTTCGTGACAATAACTCGACGTGCTTGGCCTAACAAATTTAATTTTATATTATCTAAACTTAAACCTGCGTCTTGAGTAATTACTGTACCACCTGTTAATACACCTATATCTTGCAACATTAACTTTCTTAATTCACCAAATCCGGGTGCTCTTATTGCTACAACATTAATAATACCTCGTAATTTGTTTAGAATTAGGGTTGCTAATGCTTCTTTTTCAACATCTTGAGCAATAATTAATAGAGGTCGCTTTGTTTTTGTAATTTGTTCTAATATTGGCAATAAATCTTGTTGAACTAAAGTAATTTTTTTATCTGTAAGTAAGACATATGGATTATCATAAGAGACATCCATTTTTTCAGTATTAGTTATAAAATAAGGAGAAATAAACCCTTTTTCTAACTTCATACCTTCAGTAATTTCAAGCTCAGTAATAATACCTTTTCCTTCTTCTAATGAGATAACGCCCTCTTTACCTACTTTTGCTAAAGCATCTGAAATTAATGAACCTATTATATCATCATTTCCTGAAGATATTGTTGCTACTTGTTGAATTGATTGAATATCTTCAACAGGTTGAGCAAATTCATTAATTTGGGTTACCAAATATTGAGTAGCTTTTTCCATTCCTAACTTGATTGAAATAGGATTTGCTCCTGCAGCTACATTTTTTAAACCTTCTTTAACCATAGCATATGCTAAAACAGTAGCAGTTGTTGTACCATCTCCTGCAACATCATTTGTTTTAGCTGCAGCTTGTCTAATTAATGAGACTCCTGTATTTTCAATATGATCTTTTAAGTTTATTTCTTTTGCAATGGTTACACCATCATTTACTATTTGTGGTGAACCATAAGCTTTTTCTAATACTACATTTCGACCTTTAGGACCTAATGTTACAGAAACAGCTTCAACCATTATTTCCATTCCACGTTCAAGAGCACGTCTTGCATTATCTTGATATAAGATTTTTTTTGCCATAAAATTGAGTAACACTTATTAAAAATATAATATTAAATGAATATTAATAGAATAAATAATGATTTTGCAAGTAGAAGTATTATTTATCTTTAATTTTTTTTTAAATACTTTACTAAATTGAATAAGATGTATTATTATACCAGGTGTTAAGTTTATACAATTGGGCTTGTAGCTCAGTGGACTAGAGCACGTGGCTACGAACTACGGTGTCAGGGGTTCGAATCCCTTCTTGCCCAATATTTTAAACTTTTATGAAATTTTTAACTGTAAATCCTTTATGGGGTGTCGCCAAGTGGTAAGGCTGCGGACTTTGACTCCGCCACTCGTAGGTTCGAATCCTGCCACCCCAGTTAAAACAAAAGTAAAAAACTTTTCTTATTAATAATTTACAGATTTTATAAAAGTGGAGTAAGATATATATATGATTATTAAATTTTAATGATAAATTTATGGAAACTAAAATTCAATTTATAAAAGGATTAGATGAAAAAGTATTACCAGATGTCCGCTTGACCCGTTCTCGGGATGGAAGCACTGGTACAGCAACATTCCGTTTCAAAAATCCTAATATTTTAGATAAAAGTACTGCTCGACAAGGTGAAATAACAGGTATGTATTTAATTGATGAAGAAGGTACATTAGAAACAAGAGATGTTAATGCACGTTTTGTAAATGGAAAACCTGAAGCTATTGAATCAGTTTATATTATGAAAAGCCCTGAAGATTGGGATAGATTCATGCGATTTATGGAACGATATGGTCAAACAAATGGATTAGTTTTCACAAAAGCAACATAACAATTAATTATATAACAAATTTACAATGCAAATATCCCTAAAGTGGGTCAATGAAATCATTAATATTCAAAATATTAATTTAGATTATCTTATTGAAAAATTGACACTTGCTGGATTTGAAGTTGAAGATATAATTGAGGTTGAAGAAAGTAATGGAAAAACCATAACTTTAGATATTTCTTCAACAGCAAATCGTTCTGATAGTTTATCTATCAATGGTATTTCAAGAGAAATGAGTACTATATTCGATAAACCTTATAAATTCTCTAAACATTTACAGCAAAACTCAAATTGGGAAGACCAATTTAGTAAATATTTTGTATCATCCCTAACACAAATTGAGACTTCAATATTTTTAGCTGTAACTGTCGAAAATTTAACAAATACAAATCCACCTAATTGGTTGACAAATAAATTAAAAACTTGTGGGATAATTCCTCAAAATAATTTATTAGATTATAAAAGTTTTATTTTATTAGAAACTGGTTATCCAATGGAATTTTACGATTTGAGTCAAATACAATCTACAGTAAATTCAATAGAATTTGATCTAATATTAACTAATAAAATCAAAAATCAAAAATTTATTGGAAATAATAATCTAGAATACAATTTAACAAATTCAGCTTTATTAGTAAAAGCAAATAATGAAATATTAAGTATTGCAGGTTTAATTCCGGAAATTCAATTTGGTACTACTACAAAAACAACAGCTTTATTAATAGAAGCAGCTGTTTTTAATTCAAGTTTTATACGTAAACAAAGTCGTAATTTGGGGTTACGTACTGATAGATCTGGACGTTATGAAAAATCTATTAAAAATACAGAGCTATATAATGCATTATATAGACTTTTACGATTATTAAAAGTTTCGAATCCGAATTTAATTTGTAAATTAAAAACTTTTTCTGATATTGTTGAAGAAAAACCAAAAGAAATTAAGTTATCTTATAATTTAATCAATGAAATATTAGGACCTATAAAAGGTAGTGATAAAACTACTTTAAATTATATTAGTCCAATTTTAATTTCTAAATATTTAGATCGGTTAAAATTTTCACACCAATTTAAAAAATTGGATTTAAGTTGGGATGTAAAAATACCTTATTTTAGAAATGATGATATAATTAGGCCTATTGATTTAATCGAAGAAATTGGTAGACTTCACGGTTTTAACCAATTTTTAACTCGATTACCTAAAATTAAACGCATTGGATTAGAAGATTCTAGTTATAAAACTAGAAAAAAACTTTCAAGTTATTTTTTAAATTTAGGTTTCAACGAATTAATACATTATTCATTAGTAGGAACTCAAGATTTAAATCAAAAACCTATAAAATTAATTAATCCTTTATTAAATGATTCATCAAATCTTCGTACAACTTTATTACCTAGTTTAATAAAAACAATCAAAGAAAATATAAATCAAGGGAATTATTGTTTTGACGGATTTGAGTATGGTCATACATATTTTTATGATAAGAAAAAAGGATTTTACGAAAAAGAAAATATTAGTGGGATTTTTGGCGGAAGTAAAATCAAAAATAATTGGTCAGAATCAGGAAATTCATTAAATTGGTTTAAAGCAAAAGGTAAGATTGAAGGTCTTTTTAAACAATTAAAAATTAACTCAATCTGGAAATTGTCTTCAAATCAAGATTATAGTAATATTTTACATCCTTATAGAAGTGCTGAAATTTATTTACGGAATAAAGAACTACTAGGTATATTTGGTCAAATTAATCCTATTTTGGCTACTAATTTAAATATTAGTTCGGAACTGTACTTATTTGAATTTGATTTTGATTTAATAAAAACTGAATTACAAACAAATAAAATAACGATTTATAAAGAATATAGTCTATATCCTAGAATAGTTAAAGATTTATCATTTGTAATTCATCAAAATGTAAGTTTTAGTGAAATTCAAAAAATTTTATTAAAAAATGGAACTAGATTTTTAACCGACATAAAATTTTTAGATGAATATAGGTCGAATTCTTTACCTCCTAATCATATTAGTTTATGTTTACAATTAATTTTCCAATCACAAGAAAAAACTTTGGAAAATAAATTAATAGAGAATATAGTTAAAAATCTTGAATTTGTTCTAATCAATCATTTTAGCGCTGAACTTCGTTTTTAAAAAGATAATTCTAAAAATTTTTAGAACTATCCACCTCCAACAATTGTGATAATTTCAATTTTGTCTTTTGAGTTAATTTTAGTATGTGACCATTTACTTTTGTCACATATTAAATTATTATATTCAATAACAAATAAACTATTTTGATAATTAAAATATTGAAGGATTTCAGAGATTGTTTTATCTTCAAATATAAAAAATTCATTACCATTTAAAAAAAAATTTTTTCCTAACATTATTTTTCTGTTTAATTAAAAATTTTATATTTTTTTAGTCAGATCTAGACTTATATGAGTTTTAGTTGATATTATAACTGTTGATATATTATATGGCGGGTGTAGCCAAGTGGTTAAGGCAGTGGGTTGTGATTCCACCATTCGTCGGTTCAAGTCCGATCACTCGCCCTAAATAAAAAATTAAGATTGATAAAATAACTTTAAATTTAAACAAAATTTATATGTCACGTTACAGAGGTCCAAAATTACGTATCACTCGCCGTTTGGGTTCATTGCCAGGTTTAACTACAAAAAAATCAAAAAAAGATAATATTAGGCCTGGTCAACATGGAAAAGCTAATGCCGATAATAATAAAAAACTAACAGAATATGGTGTTCGTTTAGAAGAAAAACAAAAACTGAAATTTAATTATGGTCTAACAGAAAGCCAATTATATAGATATATCAAAGAAGCTCGCCGACGTAAAGGAATTACAGGTTTAATTTTATTACAATTACTAGAAATGCGTTTAGATTCGATCTGTTATACTCTAGGATTTGCTTCTACGATTACTCAAGCAAGACAGCTTGTAAATCATGGACATATAACGGTAAATAATAAAATTGTTAACATTCCAAGTTTTCAATGTAGAGTAAATGACACGATTAAAATTAAGCAAAAATCTACTTCTAAAAAATTAATTGAAACTAACTTAAAAGATAATAAAAAACTTGATTTACCATCTCATTTAAAGTTTGATCAATCTAACTTTGAAGCTGTTGTTCTAGATTATTGTGATCGAAATGATATAAATTTAGATGTAAAAGAATTATTAGTAGTTGAATACTATTCACGTCGCTAATCTTAAATAAATTAACAAACTTTATTCTATTCCTTCCTTAAAATTAAACTAATATTTAAAATTATGTTAAGACTACGCTTAAAAAAAACAGGCCGAAAACGTTTCGCATCATATCGTATTGTTATTATGGAGCAAGCTACAAGAAGAGATGGCCGTCCTATTGATGAATTAGGATTTTATAATCCGATTACAAAAGAATCTTCTTTTGATATTCCAAAAATAACGAATTGGTTAAAAGTAGGCGCACAGCCTAGTAAAACTGTATTATACTTGTTAAAAAAGGCTGATATTGTTCAAGCTTAAATTCTTATTCCTTAAGATATAGATCTATATCTTAAGGAATAAGAATTTAAGCTTGAACAATATAAATAGACGTATATATTAAGCTAGTTAACTATAATAATAGTAAATTAGAGTGTTTAAAAAATATTAAATTTGATTTTTCAAATTACAAATAATATAATAAATAGATTTAAATAATTTTATGTCTCATTTTACAAATATACAAACGTGTTTTCAAAATTTATTTTATCTAGAAAAAGCATTAGATAAATTAGAAATTCCAAATTTTAAAGCTAATGAATTAACGGATACAAAAAGTTTAATATTACCTCAAGGAGAGAATAAGAATATTAGTTTTAATTGGGATGGAGAAGCTTTTGCATTAAATGTTGATGCGGATTATTGGAATCAAAAATATTCAGTAAATCATTTTCTTGCTAGAATAACTCAAGAATACGCTACGGAGACAATTGTAGGGGAATCACAAAAACAAGGTTTTAAACCTGTTGAAATAAAACAAAATGAAGATGGCTCTAGAACTATTTCTTTACAACGTTGGAATCAAAAATAAAGATAATAAATTCTCAACAGATAAAGTCTGTTTGGGAATTTATTATCAGAAAAATAAAATTATATTGGGAACGGAGGGACTTGAACCCTCACGCTTATCACTAAGCAACGGATTTTAAGTCCGTCGTGTCTACCAATTTCACCACATTCCCTTCAAGTTATACTCTATACTAACATAAGTAAGAAAGTTTGTCAACACTATCTTATATTTAATTTTTTTCTAAAAAACTTTATTTAAAATATCTAAACTTTAAAAAGTTTAGATATTTTGTTACTAAGGTTAAAATTAACCGTTAACAGCTGGAGCTGTTAAAGCAACTGGTAATACTTCACCTGCAGCTAAATCTAATGGGAAGTTGTGCGCGTTACGTTCGTGCATTACTTCCATACCTAAATCAG
>Ga0172367_10006897_pt1 | contig 13170 bp, 5 predicted proteins | sample Lak10m_FD_114542 | JGI IMG/M metagenome (GOLD analysis project Ga0172367, IMG submission 114542) | Freshwater microbial communities from Kabuno Bay, South-Kivu, Congo - kab_022012_10m | ecosystem: Environmental > Aquatic > Freshwater > Lake | place: Democratic Republic of the Congo: South-Kivu...
GCAATTTTTCGGCATAGGTGTATTGAGAAAATACAGAGTCTAAACCAAATTGCGTCATCGGGGGAAATTCCATAAATTCACTACAGGAATTAATTACAATTACAAAGATGACAATAACTAAATTTACTGTTTTTTTCATTCACAAGTTTTTAGGAGACCTACATGTGTGTAACTGACAGTTTTGCAGTAAGCACTTTCTTTCTTACCGCCTGATAATCAATTTAACTGTTTTTTGAGCTTGCTCGTTCATAATTCTCAGAAAGTAAATACCTGCTTCGAGCATATTTAATTGCATTTCTATTCGATTGTATCCGTGTATCGGGTTGCGCTTTTCCTGAAAAACAAGTTTGCCTGATAAATCGGCTACCGTGATTTGTACTTCCTGAAACCGGGTGATGTCATCAGTTAGTATACTGAAATTGCCATTGCCCGGATTGGGGAAAATCTGCATAGTTCCGAATGGATTATTGCTCACACCATTTATAGTGTCGGCTTCGGCAATGGTGGTAAAAGTAAGCAGGGTATCGCGCAGCATCGTATTCCCAATAATATCTTTTACAGCCGATTTTAGAGTTACATTATAGGTTTTTCCCTTCGCCAAAGGCTGTGAAAATCTGATTCGATACCGCAAAGGCGTCATTTGTTCAACTATGTAGGAAGGTACGGGCGCTCCATTCATCCCGCTCACCAAAACAGTTGTTTTATTTACTGAAGCGGAATCCATGCTTTTGTTGAACTTAATAACCGGCCACACAGTAACCGGCTGATCGTCGGCATTATGAACCGGAATACAATTATCAACTTCCACTTCGGGATGCCAGGTAATTACTTTATAAACACGCACCCAATCGAATGCGGCATAACTTCCATCCAATCGGTCGCGATCGAGGGGACCGTCGAAATAAGTAACAATGGTACTTAGCAATGCCGGATAATTGCCATTGGTAGAGCCTGTTACAGGAACTAAAAATGGTGTTACATCGGCATATGCACCGTACTTTTTTCCATCCCAGGTGTAGAAAATATCCTTCTCACCGGTATAACCTCCGTTGGTATGAAAGTCTTTGGATAAATTATCGGGGGCCAAAAACCCGAAGGCCCGATTTGGCTCGACCATAAAATAATTGTTGGTTCCTACTCCGTTGGGATACGAGCCTTCGTTGTAGTTATTATCGCCTGCAGTACCGCCACCCGACCAAAACGAAGTGTGCGATCCAAATGCTTTTTCGGGATATTTGTATCGGGATTCAAAATATCCGTATGATTGCCTGAATTTGGAAGATATATTACCACTACTATAGGGAACAGCGTGATTATCCATGAAATTGTATCCTTTAAAAACACCATCCTCCACCACACAGTTTTCGCGCCACTTGCCCGATATGCCGGTAAAACGAATGTAATTGTCGGCCGACCATTTGTTGTAATCGAGTGTGGGGCCATTAAATTCATCGTTAAATGTCATCTCAAAATCGGTTTTGGGGCGTACAGGACCTGAATTAAGTATCTGCTCTTTAAAGTTTTTGAGCAATACAATTGCATTGCCGCGCAACAATTCCTGTGCTGGCTTCAGGGTGCCTGTCTCCACTGCTTTTATAACTTCTGCTTCAACCATTCGACCCATTGCTTCGCGGTATTGCGGACGAACAGCACCGGCATCACCAAATACTTTCAGTATACTGTCGGCTTTTATCTTTAAAAAGTTTCGTACATTCGTGTAATTTCCGGCATATTCCATAGCATTGAGCATGACTTGAGCCGCCTCATCTTTACGAATAACTGAATCGGGAAATACCTTAGCGGTATCTGCTATGGCATACAATAGTCCTTTCTGCCGGGCTGTTGCTATGAATCCACTGTGCCAATCAGCACTCAATACATCGCTGAAATTTGGTAATGAATTATCGGAAGTTAACCCGAGCATCAATACCATCGATTGAATAAACTCAGCCCGTGTCATGCCTGCATTGGGTGCAAAACTATTTTCACTACGCGGAAAAGCGTATCCCTTTTTTACCATGAAACTTACCGGATGTTCGAAACCGGTTCCACGGGTGTCGTCATAAACAAATTCTTTGAAGTAAGGATAACAGCTAACAACCACCTGACGAAGGATGGCGCTGTTCGACACTTTTTTCTCTAATAAAATATCAGAAGCCCGGTTGATTCCCCGACACCGGATGTATTCATCATCGCTTCCTCCTGTAAATGTATAACTGCCAATCAGGGTAAAAGTGCCACCCGGGAATTGGGACGAGAACTTCGAAACGGATTGAACGCCACCATTACTATATACTGAAAATTCGGGATTGGTGGACATCGTATAGTAGTTGTAGTAATAGAAGTCGTATTCACCCGGCTCCACCACCAGCGGATTCCAGGTATAAGTGTCGGTGCCACCTGGTAAATAATACGCTCTGCTATAAGGAGTTGAGCCATTGTAACTGCTCAACTGAACCTTTTTACTGTCGGTTTGTGGCGAAAAGCCCACCAGCATAGAAGTTGCTTTTTCTTTCTCATCTAAATCGATCGGATAGCTTCCGGTGTAAAGTCCACCCGAATAGGGATTGGTTGTAACCACGGTGCGGTGCAGAATTGTGCCATCGTATTTCACTGTTTCGAACATCATACAATCGGCAAAGGTTGAGTCGTTAGTAGTCTTGTGCAATTTCACGTATTCATTTCCATCGCCCGAAAAATCGAACTCACCCACTTTGTACCATCCCAACGAGGGCATTGGATTAGTGTTAATTTTGTCCTGACTGGGCGAAATTACATTGTAATTGGCCCATTTAAGATTGCGCAGGTTAACAGAATCCACTTTTCCATTGTGCACAATCGTAAATTTATCCGTCACGTTTACCTTCGGTTTATAGGCATAAATGATGGTTTGCCCTGCATCCACTGTTCCGGGATGCCAGGTAGCAGTTGAACCTGTCGTTTTAGAATATTTTGGAGGTGCGGCAGCTCTGTATCCGGGCTTATTGGTAGCCTGCCAGGTGCCGGTGCCCGAAAATCCAACAGGCACATTTAAGTTCTTTTCATCAGAAGTAAGCGGGCGGGTGCGGGTGTCGGCATAGCAATCGAACCTGATGGGTAGGGTAGGAGTTATCAACAAAGGATTTGTGTTTTCGCGAACAATACGTACATATTCGGTTCCCTGTCCGCCGAAAAAATACGTACCAATACTAAACCAGGACTCTTTTTGGGTAGAAAAATCGACATAAACAGATTCGGTTATTCCATTGTGGACTATTTCCACTTTTACACGATTGTCGATGAGCGCAGTTTGTGGGATGGCTCTGAAAAACTGAATTTCCACCATACCTGCCAATGAGTCGATACCTGCCTTGTACTGACACCAGGCTCCCGTTGTTTTAGCTCCCCGGTAGGTAGACCCGTTTTTCATTGTCACATAATTACTCCAGCTACCAGAACTGTTGGCCGTAAATACCGGATCGGTATAAAAATAAATGTAGCGGTTAAACAATGTAAGGTCGGCCTGAACTGCAAAAAACGGAGCTGCAAGAAGGAAGAAGAAAAATAGCGGTTTTAGCTTCATGGTTTTGAAAAAAGGAAAAGAAGCTATCCAAATCAGGATAGCTTCCTTCTTAAACAAAACATATAAATTATTGTACTATAACTTTAGCAAGTTTATTATCAACTTTTACAATGTAGAAACCATTCTGCATAGGAATGTTAGTATTTGCCGGGATTAATTTTACATTCTTAATCAATTGTCCGGAAACACTGAAAACCGAAGCCATTTTGCCTTCCGATTCTTTTACAACAATAGCACCATTTACAGCATAAGCATTTAGCTCGCCCATTTTTACTGCATGTAAGGCTGTTGCTCCGGCAAACTGATAAGCACCTAAAGTTCTCACAACGCCAGCACCGGTACGATCAACACCCATAAGGTCTTTGGTTGAAATAGCTGTATTGTCAATAGGAATTGCCGTATTAACTGAATAGGTAGCCGGTAAAACAGATAATGAAGGAGTTGTAACGGCAAGTGATGTAGCTACATTAATTTTGAAATTTGCTTTGCGAATTTCATCATAACTTGCCTGGTCAAAGAAATCGCCATCGGGGCTACCAACAGCTCCAGTAAATGTAGTTGCTCTTACAAAACCCAAATCGGCACTTACTTTATCTGTAATCATATCTGTTCCGGGACTTGCAGCAGCTCCAGTTTTAGTTCCAAGAATATTACTTGCTGTAAAATTGTTAGCATTGTGCAAACGAATTTCGTCTTTGTCATCGTCCAATACAATACTGTTAACAATAAGACCGGTTTGAATTAACTCTACCGATGCCACTCCCATTCCATTTGTTGAGTTATTAACCATCGTACAATTGATAATCTGACCACCACGTTTACCTGCAACACCATCGATACGAACTGCACCACCCCAGTTGGCTGCCGAGTTGTTGTAGATAAGGCAGTTTTCAATAATTGCATTGTTATGAGGATTGAGAGTCGAAAAAGTATTTCCATAAATAGCACCACCACGACCTGCATTACTACCAACCTGTTTTGCCTCATTATTACGGAGTACAGAATTTTGCACCCGACCTCCAAAAGAATTCATATATACAGCACCACCGCCACCATTCGGATTTAAACCTTCTGTAGAGCATTCTTCTATCAAACAATTATCGATAAGTGAATACTGATTGGTCATCATAATCGGACCCATACCACCCGCTTTAATTTTGCGTACGGTACAAAGAACCATTTTACCACCATTTTCAGGCACATCAGTTGCAAGGCCCGGACTTGAACTTACAGTTCCAAGAATAATGGCACCGGCATACGCAACTGCTGTTGGAACTAAGTCGCCAAAATAATAGAAATCGAAAAAGGTTACCCCATTCACTTCGCCACCGGTAACAGTTAACATGCGTAATGCAGAGCCCGTAATATCTCCGGCAGGAACAGCACCTTTAAAAATTGTTTCATTGACAAATTCCCAAGGTTCAACGATACCATTTACATCTTTGTCAACTAATTGACGACTAGTTAAATCAATGGCAGTTTCGGAGCCGCTAAAACCCCCGAAAATTTTGCCTGATGTAAGTCTGGGCGTAATTTGAATTGGCAAAGTAGTAATCGGGTCAATTGCAGACGCGGTTAACACATAAGTTCCTTTTGCAAAATAATAGGTACTAATGGTGTCAATTGCCGGAGCATTCGAAGTGATAATTTGATCGGCTGTAATGCCAGACAATGCAGACCAGGAAGTAGCATCGCCTACCGGACGAACATAAAAAGTACCGGCTGAAATTCCAGCACTAATACCAAGCATTACAAATAATGCTGTTTTTTTTACTCCACTAAAGAGTTTTTGAGTTGAAATTCTCATAAAATTTAATTTTGATTGTTAGTAATAAATTATAAATGGATAATAAAATCTTTTTGATAACAAGTGTTAACGAATATAACAGAAATTTGATTTAGCGAATTTGCAGAATATTATTGAAATAGAATTACATACAATTCAATTTTTAACATGTAAACGATTACAAAACAACAATATTCATTGTAATCGTTTACAATAATAGTATAAAATGTATATTTAATATCTCAATTGCAAGTATTACAATAGTTTGTTCATTAAAATAAAGCATTTAACTTTTATATAAAAATTCCGTGGTAGAAAAAACTCAATTTAACGCAAAATATTAATCCCTTGTTGGACCTTTTCCCCTCTCCCAATGGAGAGAGGTTAGGTCTGAGGTAGTAATATATACCTCAATCAATTTCTTAAAACAAAAACCCTTATTATTTCAAATTACCTAATTTCAAAATCTGAAAATAATAGCGATGCTGAGTCATTAATAAAGTCTGACTTGAAATACTTGTAATTTTAAGCGGCAGCACCAGTTTTTTGTCTTTTGGTATTGTAGTACTAGCTAAATCAGCTGCGTTATAATTGAAATTTGCATTGTTGAAGAGCTTAACGAGCGACCGTCGGACAGTGATAGGCACTGTAACACTTCTTTCGCCCCGGGGTATGGTAACCGTTTGGGGTATCGAAAAGTAAGACGCACCCAATGCTTTAGAATTTTTGTAAGCGGTCATTAAATCGGTCATTTGAGTAGGCAAAGCAGTTTTAGCAACTAAAATAACTGAATCTAAATATGCGCTATCGATGGCAATTGAAACCGTTATTTCCTCCAAATTATCAACAATACCACTTCTGTACACGGCTGCGACATTATAAATAGTATCTGTTTCTAGTTTAATTTTGTCAAGATTCAGTGTATCTACCCCTTTGAAAGTTGTAATGTAAGACGTACTTGAAAAGTAAACATTTGAATTACCAAATTCTGTAGGCAACTTCTCTTCGCAAGCTGAAAAAAGAAGAATTTGAAATAAAAGCAGGATTGCCGCTTTAAAATATGTTAGTTTCATAATGATTATAAATTAATAGTTTTACCAATTGGGATTTTGAATTAAAACTCCACCAGCTTTGTTAATTTCGTTTTGTGGAATAGGATATAAATACATTTTAGTTGCATCAAATACCCTGGTTTCTACTTTTAAATTTGGCATGTAGGTAAAAGATGCATCAGTATTTTTTACAATCGTAACACCATGAATATCAAGACTCAATATATTCTCAGCAATTTTCCAACGACGCAAATCCCAATAACGAACATCTTCAAATGCCAATTCCACTCTGCGTTCGTGTCTGATTTTTTCAGTCATTGTGCTTGCGGTTAAGCCCGAAGCTATTTTAGGCATACCCACGCCAGCTCTGTTACGAATTTTATTTAACGCTTCCAATGCAGTCAATCCATAACCTTCAGGGTCAGATTCAGGTCCGTAAGCCTCGTTCATGGCTTCGGCATAAAACAGATAGAACTCGCTCAGGCGCATTACCGACCAAATTTTGGGTGCTGTTTTGTTTGTATTCAAATCCAACGATTGATTGATATACTTCTTCAGATAATATCCGGTTTTGGAAGCATGAAACACGCCGGGACCTGCATCTCCACCCACCCAACATTCCAATGTATAGGCATTGTTGAATTTCTCGTTGTTTGTAAAAATTGTTTTCGACAAACGGCTATCGCGCCCTGTATAAGGATTCGCGGCATGTGCCGGATTATTCCAGTCAAAAGGAGTACCATCGGCCATTTCGTAAGCATCAACCAACTCACCCGTTGGACACGTACCCGTATTGCCACCTTGCAGTGAAATTGGGAAATTAGCAGCATCGAAGGTATTAAAAGCACCAAATTTGCGTGCAAACAGATATTCATTATTCCAAACACCCCAGGTTGCTGGCTGAAATAAGCCGTCGTAAGTAGTGCTCAGTTTATAAAAGTTAGGATATTTTGTTTCCAGGTCGATTACATCCTTACAGGCTTTGGCAGCGCGTTTCCATTTTTCCAAATCATTGTTTTCGTTAAACTGTTTACTGGCAGCATAAATTAACGCTTTGGCTTTCAGTGCCAGGGCAGAACCCAGGGTAGCTCGTCCCTGTCGTCCGGCAAAAACGCCTGTGTTTCCATAATAGACAGCCACCGTATCGCGATAAGGACTTGGCAACACTTTATTGTTGTACTTTAACAGTGTGTCAATCTGAGCGTTGGAAAGAGCATATTTCCCAAATCTTGAAGCAATATCACACTCATTCACAATAAATTCAACAATCGAATCGACAGGCATTTGAGGATATTTTGAAATATCCAAATCAACTAAATTCACTTTATCTTTTAATAAAGGAACTTTACCATAACGTTTGAATAATTCAAAATAAAACATTGCCCGTAAAAAACGCATTTCTCCGCGATTGCGAGTCAATTCTATCATGCGGTTAGTATATTCTGTCGGATTTGAATACCTGATTTCAATCCATGTTAATGTATCGGTTCCCTGTAAATAATCGTTTGCAATGCGAATACCTTTGTATGACTCAGGCCAAATATCGTCAGGATTGTTGTATTTATTCCAGGTTCCATTGTTAAACAACTGAATTGCTTCCATATCGTCAACCTCTTCCGACTCATCAGAAGCTGCCGTCATGTACGAATTACCAATACTATTGAAACCCTTTGGCAGATAGCTGTATGCAGTATTTGGCATAGCATTGAGATAAGATGTTAACTCGAAAGCCTTTTGCTCTGTAGCCAAAGTATTATCCCACGGATCGAGGTAATCGGCACAAGATGAAAAAGTAAAAGTGGCAAAAACAAAAATGCCAATATTTTTTATTAGTTTCATAATTTTAAAGAATTAGAATTTTACATTAAGGCCGATATGGTATGATTTTGTAACAGGATAACCTTCCATCACTTCCGGATCGAAGTACTTGATATGGTCGAGCGTGAGGATGTTCATTCCTCTTAGATATACATTTATGGAATTTAACTTCATCCAGTTTGCAATTTGTTTTGGCACATCGTAGCCAAGCTCCAACGACCTTAAACGCAAGAAATCGCCATTTTTCAACCAATAAGTTGACGTAACGAAATTGTTTGCTGCATTTTCGATGGACAGCGATGGATAATCAGCAATTGCAGCTGTTTCGGGAGTCCAGGGATTTTTTACATAGGTAGTAACATTTCTATCGCCATAAAGCGGGGCTATTGAATACATAGCACCTTCCGAGTCGCTACGCATATTTACTTCGCGTCCAACGGCAGCCTGAAAATTGGCATCAATATAAAATCGGTTGAAATTGAATCCTACGTTAAAACCAAGATTCCATGCCGGCACGGTGGCATCATTGCCAATGGCTACGTAGTCGTCGGAGTTTATTACCTTATCGCCATTTTGGTCCTTGTAACGAATACTTCCCGGAATTACTTTACCAAAAGTTTGAAAAGGAGCTGCATCAATCTCGTCCTGAGTTTGGAATAAGCCTTCGGCAATAAGTCCAAAACGCTGACCAACCGGATTTCCCTGCAGGTACAAATAATCCCACTGGCGGGTAATTTCCTGCATCCGAACTACTTCATTGGCAACATAAGTGGCATTAACACCAGCATGGTAGCCCCAATCAACAAACTGCTTTTGCACGGACAGCGCTATTTCCAATCCATTTGATTTTACCTGACCATAGTTGGAATACCCAAAACTATTGCCAAAATAATCAGGTGTTAAGGAAGAACCGGAATTTAGAATATCGTCGCGGAACTCATTAAAATAAGTTAGCGAAATATCAAAATCGTTCCACAAGGTGGCATCAACTCCAAAATCAGTTTTATAAGCCTTTTCCCATGTTAAAAATGGATTTCCTATTAGCTGCTCCGAACCATTGGTTTTATACAATGTATTGTATCCGAAACGTGTTCCGCCTACATTCTGATTACCAACCAAACCTGTGGAAGCCCTTAATTTCAAAAAGCTAACCGGAGTAACATTTTTCATAAAACTTTCGTCGGATGCAATCCAGGCACCAGACAGAGCCGGGAAAAACCCATATCTCCTGCCCTTCATAAAATTCTCGGTAGCGCCATATTGTGCAGCGAAATTTACAATATATTTATTGTCGTAGCTATAAGAAAGTTTTCCCGAATAGCTTAACCTTCTGTTTGGGAATTCAACACTTGTAATATATTCATTTTGATGAAATAGTAATAAAGCTCCAATTTTGCTTTTATTAAAAGTCCTGTTATATCCTGCAAACGCTTCGAAATTAGTTGAACGCATCTCACTCTCTTTTGTCTGACCAATGTTTTGAAGATTGCTATTGGTCCCAAATATTGTACCTGTAGAATCGACAACAGCAAATGTTTTTTTGAATCCATCGTTAACAGTATAGAAATTGTCAAGTGACGCCCTTATTCCCGCTTCAAGTCCCTGCACTATGTCCGACAAGTCATAAGTTGCATTGATGTTCGACTGAAAATAACGACGATGTGTAGTTGTATATCCTTGCTCGTTTAAGTAGGCAACCGGATTGTTACGATACGAATTGGAACCCCCATACACACCATCACCTACATATACCGGCGACACATTGGGGTGAAAACTGTATAAGTTATTGAAAATACTTGTTGTCGATTGCGTTGGCGAATTCACATTCTCAAGTCGCCCGGCTAAATCAAGACGAACTTTAAATCTTTTGCTTACATTTACATCTACATTCGATCGAAAATTGATGCGTTGTAAATTCCGATTTGTACTGTAAGAAGTTCCTGATTCATCGTTAATGACATGGTCGGTATTTTTAAATATACCTTGTGCATCGTCCATCCCTACGTTTACATAGTATTTGGCAATTTCATTTCCGCCCCGAAAATCGATGATATATTTTTTAACGGGTGCTTTATCTCGAATTGATTCGGCAACCCAATCCACGTTAGGAAAAAGTTTCGGATCCTGATTGAGCCGATAACCTTCCAGCTGCGCATCGGAATATAAAAAACTGGTTTTTCCATCGTTTTTTTGTGCCTGGTTGTAAAAACGTGCATAATCGTACGAACCATAAAAGCGAGGTATTCGCATGGGCGAGGCTTCACCCATTTCCACTTTTACACCCACTTCAGTTTTGCCCGCTATACCACGTTTTGTTGTTACCAACACAACGCCATTGGCCCCATCCATGCCATACAATGCCGTAGACGCTGCATCTTTCAATACTGAAACGGATTCCACTTCATCTACACTCAGCGTATTCATTTCACGTTCAAAACCATCAACCAACACCAAAGGGGCATTTCGACCCGTAAAAGAATGTTTTCCTCTGATTAACATGGCCGGATAATCATCGCCGGGCTCACCATTTGCCTGACTTAAATTTAAGCCCGGCAACTTTCCGTACAATGCATTTCCGAAAGCCAGTACTGAATTGTTGGCAATTCGGGCATTATTTACGGTAGAAATTGAAGATGTAACTTCACGCATAGGCGTGATTTCATATAAGGCTTCTACCATGCTCTGATCAGCGACAACAATTAATTTTACCGATAACACGGGCATTGCTTTCACCGATTGTGTTTTAAAACCTTTTTTTCCAATTGCAATAATGTCTCCTTTCGATGCAGAAATGGTGAAAGCACCGGTTTTACTCGTAAGGACCGTTTTATCGGGAACAGTAACAAAAGCATTCTCAATTAAATTTCCGTTTTCATCCTCTACCACTCCTGTAACTGTAATATCCTGCGAAAGTACGGTTACGACGATAAAGAATAACAAACTCAAAGAAATCAGGGTCTTTCTGAAAGTATTCGACTTTCTGTATTCTGAAATGATTCGTTTCATAATATTTATATTTTTCCTTAGTATTAATAATTACCAACCCGGATTTTGTAGTAAACCGTATCCTTTATTTACTTCCTGAGTAGGGAAAGGGTTCATGTACCAATGGTTGTACCACACCCGTTTACTGTAAAATGTCTTTTCGTAGGTAATTTTATATGGCCAGGGACTGTTTGTTCTTTTATACCACTTTTTAATATCTACTTTATAAATATTTACGGGAATGGATGTTTCTGACATCAACGTACGACGAAGGTCGAACCAACGCTGGTCTTCGTAAAACAATTCAATATTTCGTTCGTGTGCTATGGTTTTTCTCATTTCAGGCTGGCTTTGTCCGCCAAGCACATTGGGCATTCCCGAACGGTTTCGTATCAAATTCAAATCAGATTCTACTTGTGCCTGACCTCCACCATATTCATTCAATGCTTCGGCTCTAATTAAATATAACTCCGCTAAACGCATGTAAATATTTATTGGATTCATTGTACTTTCTCTGAATTCGTATCCCCTTGTAAACTTGCGCACATAATGCAACACAGTAGTACGTTGTTTTCCGTACGAAAATACGCCGTGCAAATTGGCAAAAATAGCTCCACCTTTATTTGTATCAACCCACGCATCAGCCATATCAACAAAAGGCTGCGAACCATAATCGGGCACGCCATTATAAGCAATGGAAGCATAAAAACGCGGATCCAGACCTTCGTAAGGTTTGCGCGCCACAGCGGCAACGAGTTTTCCACCATCATTGGCCGAAGTACCCGAAGCTATCGCAGGAATATCCAATGATATAGGGTTTTCCCACGATTTAAAAAATCCGGAAACGGCTGTATCTTTTTCGTATCTTTCAATTTGGTTCAATGGCACCAGATTGGGCGCATAACCGTAAGGATTTGGCAGGCCACGTATAATGGTGAAATATTGCCAATTCAAACCACCCGATGACTGTAAAACTCCCCATATCGACTCTGTATTTCCCCGGTTGGGATAATGTATATTGGCAGTTGTATAGTTCATTCCATTCTTTCTGTTTGCAGGGTCATCTACAATTACATATCCATTGGTAGTACAAAAATTAATTGCTGCTGTGGCTGCATCGGCTGCTTTTCTCCAACGTTCCTTGTCGTAATTCATAAAACAAATTAAATCGGAATTCTCGCCCAACTCCTTCGAGTATGGATTGTTGGTATTAAAAAGCGGACTTGCTGCATACAGTTCAACCCGGGCTTTCAATCCATAAGCCAAAGCCATTGGGAAACGACCATACTCAGAAGACTCGGTAAGCTTTGCAGGTAGAACGTTAGCATAATTCGTAATTACATCATCAAGAAGCCCGATTATAAATTCGTGCGTTTCTTTGAATGTTGCCCGTTCCTTTTTAAATTCAGCAAAATCATCTTCAGCCCTGAACTCTCGTGTCAAAATTGGCACACCACCATAGCGTTTCCACATCTCGAAATATACGAGAGCGACCATTAACTTTGCCTCTGCTTTTATTCTTTCTTTTTGGTCTTTGGCTGCAATATTCTGATTGGAAGGGAAGGTTGCATCCGGTACGCGGTCGATGTTGTTTAAAATAATATAAGCCCTGCGTATGGTTCTCCATTTTATTGCATAGTCATCCTCTCCTTTGAAAGCACTGCTCCATGATGCAGCAGTTGATGCTTCTACATTTCCTGTATAGTACCTTTGCACCTGATAGCCTTGCTGCACATCGAAGGACTGACCTTCATCGGTTAATGCACTTGCAAAAGTACCTCCACCCATTCGGGTACCTGATGATCCAAAACCACGTGTATCGAAATTCAGTGGGATCGGATAATTATACATGTCGGATAGTAGTCTTTCGGCGTTGCTGTACTTTGAAAAAACCGAATCGATATTAAAACTGGCCACCGGAGGAAACTCCATAAAGTCGCTACATGAACTTAACGACAATGTTACTA
>Ga0172367_10006898_pt1 | contig 13169 bp, 14 predicted proteins | sample Lak10m_FD_114542 | JGI IMG/M metagenome (GOLD analysis project Ga0172367, IMG submission 114542) | Freshwater microbial communities from Kabuno Bay, South-Kivu, Congo - kab_022012_10m | ecosystem: Environmental > Aquatic > Freshwater > Lake | place: Democratic Republic of the Congo: South-Kivu...
AGCAGACTTTGCCTTGATGAACTTATCAATAAATTCTTTTGTAATTGTAATATCCAATTCAAAATTGGGCAATTCTTTCAAGTCTGGTGCAGGTGGAATAACTGCAAGGTCAGCCAACATATAATTTACAGTAGTTGATTTATCATCAATAGTCAATGAGAATGCCTTATCACCAGCTCCATTCACTTGAAAGTTTACTGTGTTACCAAGAACACCCAAAAGACTTACAAGCAAATCTGTATTATACACACCAAATTTCCAATCATCACCTTGAAAACTTTTCAACTTAACTTCGCCAACCACACATTTATCATCAGAAATAAAACGAGTGGAAAGCCCACCATTTACATTCCAAGCAACAGACTGTATCAGCTTACCCAAATGATACTTACTGATAAAGTTCAACAACTTTGATTTTTCCATAACAACAATCCTTAATGAATAGTAAATAATTTATGCTAATATACGAAATTTTTGCGTAATTTCAAAACGAAAAAAACTTTTGTGCAACTTTTTTATTCTCCGTTGGGAAATCCCACTTCATTGCCTCATAGAAGTTTTTGAGTTTGCCATCCAATTCCGAAACAAATAATTCATTGGCATCAAAATAATCCTTGACAAATTGTATAATTTCTTCTGGATCCGAATCACCACGAAATGCCAACTCTTCCAATCCGTATTTGTTTGATTTCAAATAAGCAATCTTAACCTTGTCACCATTTTTAATTGGCGGATATTTAGGAGGACAACCAAATATAGTCAATAACTTATTATAGTTTATAGCCGCCTTGATATGTGATGGCGTTCCCTTTGCATACTTACCGAGAACATCATCTTTAACGGGAGTAGCATACTTTTTAATATCTTTTATTGAAGAAGTTTTTGCAACCTCGTTTATCAAAACATCATTCAAATTCTTTTTGAAAGTCAATATGTATTCATCAATTTCATTTTTATCTTTACCTTTAAGAATATCAATCATCACATCCTTCATACATTTTTGAAATGATTTGGGAAAAGATGAACGAACAATATCCAAACCTTTAACTTCCAACTTATCCATTGGAACACCGTTATCAGAAATAATCCAAAGAGCATATCTCTTTTTCTTTTGCCAGAAACCTGTTCTACCAATCATTTCTTGTTTAATTTCCAAACGATGTTTGTCAGCATTGAATATCTTTTTAGCAAATACATCATAGAACTGATTAACATAATCTTGAACTTCCGTTGCAATCTCATAAATCTTCGGCGTCATTGTTTCAATATCATTTGTATCAATGTTAGGAAATCTATTCTTCACCAACGGTAAACACGAAACAAACACAGAATCAGTATCAACATACTGCACATAATCAATATCATCCGTTTTCAATTCTTTATTGTATTTCATATTGATAGCCGCTTCTGTTTTCTTAATAACAGTTTGACCGGAAAGTGTAACTGCTTCTGCATTGTCAATATCGTAAAATCGCCAAGCGGGCAAACCGAGCACACCATATAGTGAGTTAAGTAGAATTTTCTGAACTAACTGTCTTTTCTTATAGAAATCATATTTCTCCGTGTTATTCTCCTTACCCCATTTTTTCATTTGATTTTTATACTCAACCCTTTTATCAAACCAATCCGATAAGATTGCGGGTATAACGCCAGTTTTATCTGAACTATACATAACACCATTTGATGCAACCGTGTATTTGTATTTGTCCAAAAATGCCTTTAACTTTTCTTTCGATACCTTTTCACCACCAACGATGTATTCATCTTTTCTTCCACGGTTGAAATCTTCAGCATTCCAATCTTCAATCTTAGCAATCTTTGTTTCAGGAGAAATGTTTAGTGTCATAATGATTGACGGATAAAGTGAGGTCAAGTCCAAGTCATACATCCAATCATATCTGCCAGGAACAGGATCCTTAACAAATGCACCGATAAATCCCTTTTCACCACTCTCTTTTAATTCTTGCATCTTCTCTTGTCTATCAGCAGGTTTGTTTGGAGCAACAACACCGCCAATATGTTTAAGATAAGTAAGCATAGCTCCTTCCAAATACTTTGATGAATACACAAAGTCTTCATAAGGAACATGACCAACATGAGCGATACCACGAACTAAATCAATATACTGTAACTTCTTGTCCAATTCAATTACCAATTCAACATCAGTAATGTTGTATTCAATGAATGTATCAATATCATTTTCCATCAAGTCATCAAGGTTGCCTTCATACTCAACCTTACCACGACCAAGTTCGGTCATACAAACTGCATTTAGGGCATAAGATGGTAATTCTTTATATGAGAATTTTTTATACACCGTCATATAATCTAACACGGATGTTCCACCGATTGTATAACGATTGCGATACGGTGAATAAAACATTTCACCGATTACTGAAAGACTATTTGCTTGTTTTTTACCAAGAACTCTTTTGATACGATTATACAAATATGGAATATCAAATGCATCACAATTCCATCCGGTCATAACGTGTGGTTGAATTTCTTGCATTGCATCCAAGAATTTTAATAATAAAGTTTTTTCATCCACACACGGAACTACCGTTTTGTTATCCGTAGTTTTTCCATCCAATTTTCTTTTCTTATCTAATACAAGAATTGTATAATGATTTGATGCGGAATCATGGTAAGCTATTGATGTAACTTCGTTATTACCTTGTGTTGGATCTGGAATACCTGTGATCATTTCAACCTCAATATCGAATGTCATTGTAACAATTCCTTTCGAGGGCATATCGGAATTACCATACATATCAACAAGAATACGAGTTGTCTCTGCAATATCAGATTCAAATAGGTCTGGATCATTTTTAATAAAGTTTGTAACCTTTGAAAGTTTATCGCCGTATAGAGAAATATATTTACCATTAGGATCTTTCTTGTAAGCATACGGCGTGTATTCAAAATGCATCAAACCTTTTGCATCATCCCACACCCATGCTTCTTTTGTATTTGTTTTAACGAAAATGTTTTGATACATATTATACCTTATTTAAAATGCAAAAAACTTTTTTATATCTGTATCAATTTCGTAAATATTTTCTTTACAATAATCAGGTATAATGTATTCACCAGGTTTACGAAATACTAAAATATATTCATGCGTTTTAGGAACATATCTTTTACATGCAGCCTGATATGTAGTTAGTGTTGCAAATGGTGATATATTTTCCATAATGATAATATCGTGATAATTAAATCCAGCCTTTTTAAAAGACTGGATAGTATCACCATGAAAATCAATAAGTTTACCATCTTGTCTAAAATCTGCTACTACCCAGACACAAAACGCACCATCCTTTAATACTCTAAAACAATTTTCAGCACACCTATCAATAAATCCCATAAACGATTCGTATGTTTCGTAATCGCTCAATTGACCATCTACGCTTTCATATTGTTCAATATTGTAATATGGTGGACATGTAAGGATTAAGTCAGAAAAATTGTCTTCCGTTTTACTCAATTTTGTTCCATCATCTAAATATAATGTTGGTGATATACCTAACCTATCAAAATGTGCTAATGCTCTTCTATGTGTGTTTGGTGTAATCTCATAACCATAATACTCTCTACCTAATTTTGTAGTTACAACTGCACGAGTCACTCTACCTGCAAATGGGTCAACAACTCTTGCACCGGGCATTGACCAAAATCTAATAATATTTTCCGCAACACCAGCATGAAATTCTGACATTTTTAATTCGGATATTGCACCACCACTCACTCTCCACGATTTTCTAATTTCTATTTCACCATCATTTAAATAAGCATCGTTCCACTTTGCTTTACTTTCTTTTGTTGGTTTGATAATAGAAAGTGGTAAAAAACCAAATTGGTCTTTTACATTTATATCCTCACGTATTGGTAAGATTTTTGATTGTTTTCTATAATGGTCTAAATTTCTACTCATATTTGAACATCCATATTGGTTCACAAAACTTTTTATCTTTATTATCTTCAGCAAACTGAACACTATTATCTAGAAAGTGTCCGTCTCTTGTAGCAGTTCCTGCACCGGCAGAGTTTGGTCTTTTGGACATTTCCATTCCAATACACCCCAAGTATTCCATTCCACTCTCTACAAGAAAATCATTCATCGGGTTTGTTATCTCCAACCATTGTCTACCCGTAGACCATGCAGAGTTTGTGTAAACATCTGCAATGTTTATCGCCATGACACCACCAACTCGCAATGATGGTATGATGTTTCCAAGTGTCTTATGTAGAAAATCTTTATTCCACATATCAATTCCTTTATATCGAACCCAACTCTGTGTGTCTGATTGAGAATACTTTTCAACGTTGAAATATGGTGGTGATGTAAACACCAAATCAAAATGTTCTGGATATTGTGAGAAATCAAAATCTTCTGCGGGTGATTTATAGAAATTTGTTTTCTTCTTACCTTCAAAGAAACCTAAATTCTTTTCATAAAACTGGACTTGTTCATCATATATCGGATGATTTTCTACTCTTGGATCTAATCCAACATAATGTTCGGTGCAAGATGCTGCGTAAAAACCAGCAAGTCTGTCACCCCATCCCATAGAAAAGTCTAATACATTCTTTGCTCCCAACATTTCATACATACACTTTGCAACATTGGGTTTGAATTGAGAACAAATGTATTTACGCAATCCTAACATTGTTCTCAATTCTGATTTACCGAGTGTTTCCATTTTAAGAGAATACATAGAACCCATAAGTGACTTCATAAACTTATGGTTTTGCCATGTTCTAGCAGGACCAGGTGATACAGATGCATCAACTTCCCAACGGTTTTTTTGTTGGAAATAGTTTGATGCATCGTTACCAGTATTAAGACGACTGAAATATAACTGTTTTCCACCATAAGTCAAAGCATATTTTGGTTCGGATGCTTTTCTTGGAAACCACTCACCCTCTTTTAGAATTTCATTCCAACGAATACCTTTCAATTTTAAGAACTCACTTTGAGCACTTTGAATTGTAATATCCGCATAAGGTAGTGGATATGTCATTGCTATTTCAGCCAAACGGTCTTTGACATATTCTTTATCAAAGTTTTCTTTTATGTATGTTATTTGTTCGGCGGTTATGGATAGATACGGATCCATTCCGTAAAATTGTTGGAAATAATCTTCTTCCACAAAACACCATTTGTTAATCTATTGAATAAAATGCACCTATACGGTCACGAAGGTCATAAACTATTTGATATTTTCTAATAAATTCCTCTTGTGAATACACAATAGGTTTATTTTCTTCAACTACAATATAGGAATTTGGAAAACATTTTTGACCATCACCGAATGTAATTACATATTTGTTTTCAAAGTTTTCATTTCTTCCTATAATACATTCCCATTTTTCAGATGCTTCTTTTGCAGATTGTTCGCTACCATCAAAATGATATGCAGTAAATTTACTTTTTCTGGGTTCAACCATAACAAAATCCATAACAATTATTTCCTCATAATTTTTGTTTTAACTTCTTTCATAAATTCAGTATCATCATCGCGTATTACCGGATCAATATATGTCTTTCCGTCTTTTGATGATGTCCAAGGATCAGAAATTTCATCTTCCTTTGGCATCATTATTTCTTCTAACAATTCCAAATCACCATGAGTTGCGGTGATGTGGTCTTTAATTTGTTTTCTATTCTTACGATGTGCATGAACTTTATCATATTTTTCAGAAGTTCCAGCATTGCCTATTATAGGATTTTTTCTATATGAACGGCTCATAATAATACCTTTGATAAAAATTAAATGTCTATATCTTTCCAATCACCAGTTGCAATAGTTTTTGTTGCCCATTTACCCATTATGTTTGCGTGTTTGTAGTAGTTATCTTCTATTACCGTTTCAAGTAATGTGGTTTCAAACATGAATGGTCTACCACTAACCTTTGTCATAAACTCACCACCTTGCCCCATCTTTCTATCTTTGAACTTAACTTCTTTACCAAAACCAGGATACGAACTTTCACAATCACTTGTTCCAATTAGTGTAGAACCATCGCCGTCTTTTGGAATATAGAGAATAGAATCCTGTTGATACTTACCGCCAAGATTTACCAAGTCTTCTCTCAATTTACCTTTGTCTTTCAAATCAACAACAAAGTAAACATTTTCTTTAACTTCTTTTGCATCAGGCGTTCCGTAGTTTTCAATATAAGCACCTTGAACTGCAGTAACACCGTAACCCATCATTTGAAGATTGGCATATAATTGTCTGTTTCTTTTTTGATTGTCACCTTTGGAATATGGTTTGTCTTCAGCTGTAGCACAACCTTCTTTGGAACGAAATGCAGTTATTGTGCCACAATCATGTTCTTCCATGTGTTTTGACAAACGAGCAAGTCCACTCTCGTTTAATTGTTTATCTGGTAATAAATGTTTTAACTTTGCCATTGTTTCTCTCTGTTATGTAAACTGTTTACAATAAATATCAAAATTATTTCTTATCTGTTGAACCGAAACCACCATCGCCTCTATTACTATCGGACAACTCTTGCACTTCTTCCAAGTGAACTTTTGGATATGGAATGATTATCAATTGAGCAATCTTATCACCAATGTCTGGCATTTCAGCTCTATGATAATTTGAATATGGAAATTCAAATCTAACTAAAATTTCACCACGATAATTTGAGTCAATGACGCCAACTGAATTTTTTAGTGAAAACCCCTTTGGTGCTTTTGTTATTGAACTTCTTGGGAAAAGTAATCCAACATGACTACTTGGAATTTCTACGGCGATACCTGTTCCATATTCCATGAATGTATCTGTTCTTCTAAATGATGTTGCCGTCAAATCCATACCAGCGTCACCGTCTTGAGCATATTGTGGTGTTACTGCTTCTGGAACTAATTTACGAAATTTTACCGTTAGATCAAAATCATTTTTATATTCTACCGTTACATTCGGATTTGATGTATGCCAATCCATTTTAACCTCCTACATTCCAAAATAATGCATCTTCCGATGCGTGTTCTTTAATAAATGACCAAACTTTTGAGTCATAGTAATCCGAAGAAGGAAACGGTGGTTTCTCTGCCGGTTTACATTTTTGTTCAAATTTATATTTCGATATGAATACTTCTGCCCTACCCCTCTCTCTGTCTGTTGTATTATGGCCAACCCTAACACCATAGACTTTTGCATCTGGCCATGCTCTCTGCAATCCTCTTGAAAGAACGCCTGAACTTATACAAGACCAAACTTCTTTTGGTTTGATTGGCAACTGGCTAGCAATTCTGGCAACTTCATCAATCACAACAGGATGATCAAGACCGAATGGCAATAATTGTGTATCAGGTGTTTCAAGGGCATACTTCTTAGCAACACTTTGTATATGTGTTAGAAACCCCATAGGAACTTCTATGATGTTTGCACCAATAGATATTGCTTCTGTTGTTAGTGGTAAATGTTTTCCTTTCGGAATAACAACAGTTGCCTTCAATCCTAAATCTTTACAAGCATAAGCAAGTGCCACTTGAGCATAGCCAACTCTTGGAGAAGCATATACCCATTCACGAACATGGGATTGTGATTGAAGATAACGATAAAGGAAACGTCTTTTTGTTCCGCCGGGAAGCAAATCGTCACGAACCACCCAAATGTTTTCATGTTTTTCAATGACAACATTCGGAAGATTTACGGTGACTTCTTGTGTGGGGTATTGAAAGAAGTCAGGCATTGGACACCTTAAATTGATGTGATAACTGATTGATAATACGATTTTGGTTGAACACCAACTACTTGTTGAACAACTCTACCATTTTTTTCAAATATAATGGTTGGAACTGCACGAACACCATACTGTTGTGCTACATCTGGATTATTATCAATATCAATCTTTTGATAGCCAACAGATGGATTCTCCCCTCTCAATTCATCCATAACGGGTGTTAAATGTTTACATGGTTGGCACCATGAAGCTGTGAAATGTTTAATTGTAACCATTTTGATTCTCGTCTTCATTTGTTAATAAGTCATATATTTCTAATATGTTTTCTATTGCCATCTGGTATTCTTCTTTTTTCTTTATACCATGAAACCGTTTCATTTCATAATCTTTCAATTCTAATGTTATAGTTGGCACATACTCTATACCGTATAGATTACAAATTTCAGTTTGTTTATCCCAATCAATATGCCTTACATCAAGTATATCATTGTCAATTTCAAGTTCATCTATTACTGGCTTTAATTCCTTGCAAAATGGACAGGATTCTGATTGAAAAAAATTTAGTATTATTTTATATCTTTTTTCATTAGAAAAATCTTCATTCATATAATAACCTCCATAAAATCAATTATCTTCTTTTAGTTCGATTAGATTACCTTTGTAATATATTTTACCATCTTCTATTATTAGATCTAAATCAGGTTGGTCATTTTTTATTCCATAATCATAAGATTGTTTTATTTCCGGCATAACATCTTTTGTATGTTCTATGTGATCAATTATTATTTGCATGTTGGGTGCAATTTGAATTGGAGTGCCCATTGGATCTAGCAATACACCGTTTCTATCGGTTACAATTTCATACAGAGATTGCCGATACTCTACTATATGACCAAAGTAGTCTCCGAACATATCATCAGGATGAATATATCCGTATGTCTCTATTTTGGTTCCATTATTGTAAACATCATAAACTGTCATATACAAATATATGATTTTTATACGAGAAAAACAAATTTTATTTTACAAACCTAATCTTATTTTTATATTAAGTTGAGTTTGGAATGTTTTTTTAATTGGCTTACTTAGCTTTGCAATAGCCAGTAGTTCACGACTATCGTTGTATAACCCTATACTTGTTATGTAAACAACTGGATTTTTATCAAAACACCCATACCGCAATATGCCCCTTTCACCAAATCGTATTCCTTTTGCCGGACCAGTTCTCCTAACATTATCTACGAATGTTGGATTATTACTATAATTTGCCTCGGTAACTGGAACTTGCACAAGATATGTTTTCATACTTCTACTCTTAACATTTCTCACCACCATCGGATTTCCAAAATTATTTGATCCGGATATAGATGCAAATAGTTTGTATGAATTATCTCCGTTTATATTACTTCCACTAACACTATTAAAACTAATATATTGATTCAAAATGGTTCCATCCAATATAACAACGCCCAAATGTGGAAACACTTTACCATAAGTTGTTATGTTTGGGTTTGTAGATATACTTCCGGTTCCACTATCATGTATACCGTATAAAATACTTCCACTAACTATATCAAATGAAATATACGGATCGGCATCGGTATCATCATATTCTTGATATTGATTATTTGAATTGTCTATTAAATGTAAAATTTTTCCAGAAGAACTAACTTCAACATTACTTCCTGTGTATACTGAATTTATGTATGATTTTCCATTCAATTCCGATAAATTTATTTGAAAATTACCAGGAGAAAGTTTTTCTTCAAGATGATTTCTGTAAAAATTAACCACATAAATTTGTTCAGATTCAATTTTAGATCCAGTATAATAATGATATAAACTACTTTCCGTTACAGATGTATTTGTTAATAAGTTATATTGAGCATAAATAGATCTAGACGGTGAATCTGATTGATCAAAACCTATGTATTTTGATCCAGAACCTTTTTTATTCCCATATGATACTACAAAATATGGATCTTCTTGGCAATTCAAACAACCAATTGTATCATAGTAATAGTCTTTTGATGAAGATGATTGTAAAGAACTTGTGAAATAGCAAGATCCAGTTTCACTCAATCCAAATAAATTGCCAGCAATTGAATTATGAGTTGTTGTTAAAATACTTCCACTTTGGAACTTATGATAAACCCTATCGGTTCTAAACAATAATGGATCTGGACATTTTTCTGATTTTATTATTATATCAGCAACTGGATCCAATGGACTTCTAGATCCAGTCAAATCTATTAAAGTTCCTCTTAATCTTGGAACAATATCCTGTTCAACCAATGGAGTTCGTCTTCCATTGTAGTATTGATCATAAGTTGATTCCAAAACTTCATCAGGACACACTTTGTAAAATTTTTCTCTCTGAATTAGTCTACAACCACATTCAGGAAATTGCGTTGGCACAGGTTCACCTATCAAAGAAAAATCTATGCAATCACAATCTGGTAATTCTTCATTTCTAGCATGATTGATGTATTCAGTTATTGATTTAGTAACAACTTCAATACTCGATGATCCATAAAGTGCCCAAGGAGTTCCAACCGGATCATCAACTACCCGTATTCCAGGCAAAAGATACTGTGCGGATGTATCAAGAACAGATCGTCTGAATCTTGTTTGTAAATCAGTATACACTTGTGTATACTGATTTCGTAAATTATCCAACAATGAATTGTAAGAAATTAACTGTTCATCTATATTTTCAGGCGGTGAAAATTGTAAATCTTGTATTGCCTGTTCTTGTTGTGTTATTTGATTATCTATATCTGTTAATCTCTTACGTAATGCATCTGATTCATCATTTATTATATCTATAAATTTTAGTGTTGGCTGTATACTTTGATCGGGCACAGCACGTGTTACAGTTGAATCATTTATACATTTCTTTTCGTAGAAAACTCTATATGATTCGTCAATATCATAATAAACCTCTTCTCCATCAAAACATGGTTTGTGTGGCACAGGCATTCTACGATTTGGAAATTCTACTAATAGTTTTGATTCGTCTGGCAAATCCTGATTATCATTTACAGGTAATGCAAATTTGTTTTTCTTACCACTTAATCTGTATATTACTTGTTGAATTTTATGGACAGACTCATATTGATTTGGTGGTCTCACTTCTCTTTCTGCATTTATTATTTCTGTCCAATTTGTATTTATTGGATTGAATGTAAATGCAGATTTGAAAAATTCATCCGTCATGTTAAAGTATTGTAAAATTTTATCATAAGATACTTTATTATTTTTTGTATCTAAAAATGAATACTTGTTTAATCCAGTTGGATCATTTATCACACCTGGAATAATTTCTATAAAAATTTTCCAATCATCAGCAGTATTAGTTACACCCTTTCGTATAACTTCATAAATATATCCTTCTTGTGTCCAATATGAATTTGAATTTATATTTCTTATAGCAAGTGGTGTTGTTTTCAAATAAGATGCAATACTAGTTAAATTCACAGGTAGCATTTCACCTTCCGCGTTTTTTAAGTATGAAATGTTCCAAGTGCTAATTGTTGATCTTTTTCTGAATTTATTTTCCCCAGATCCTAATAATAATGCAACATCTGATAGTGTAAATGTCTGTATTCTTTTTGCGTTGTCTCTTTTGTCTATCCATTTAATAGTCATTTCCAAATTTGAATATGGATATGATCCGTTGAAATAAACACTGCCATCTCCTATAACGATATAATGGAATCCTTCATTCAAAGGACCCTTCCTACCATCACGCAATTCTATTGATTGGACTTCTGCATTTGAAGTCGTCAATGTATTAGGAACAACCGGTGTGATGTATTCACCCTGTGAACCTAATGTTAAAAAATTGCCAGTTATTCTTTTTCGGAGTTTATCGTATTTTATAGTTAATTTATATCTCCAAGGTGCATTTACAGGCAAGTCTTGTGTTACATTTGCAACATATTCTCTTTTAACTTCAACCCATGGAGTATATTGACATAACGATATATCTTGATCAGCCATGATATTCCTTTATTTTATTGGTATCGTAACATTAAATTTATATTGCACTCAATACTGCACCATATTCTTTTGAGTCAAATTTTTCTCTGGCTGTATCTAAAAGACACTTTTCTACTTCTTTTTTATATTGATCTATAAAATAAGGAGTTCCTTCTTCTGCCTTTTCTATTTCTTTAATTGCCTCTAATTTGGTGACACATTTTTTCTCTCCAAGAACTTTTGCCAACTCAATGAGTGCCTGTGTTGTATCGCCTTTTTCTTCCATTGCAGTTTCTATTTTTTTCAATGCAGATTTAACTTTTTTATCAAGTCCTTCGTCTACTTCACGAATCATAGTTAATACTTTATCTGCTTCTTGTAGAAGTTGTTTTCTAGATGAAATGCTCATCGTTTCCTCCGATTATTTACGGGATAATAAAAAATAAAGTCCAAAAAAGAACAGCGCCACCGAATAAAATATAATATCGGTAACGATGTAACTCCCGGTAAGTTTTGTTACTAAAGCAAAAGCCGCATCGAATCCAAGCGGATTGAAGAAAGTCCCTAGTATCAAACACACTTTTGCCAACACATCTTTGTATTTTTTTGGTTTTCTTTCTGACATTACGCCATCCCATTTGATTGCCTTGTTGTGAAAAATACCATTGTAAATATAAATATGTTGGAAATAAAAAAGGGTGATGTTTCCACCACCCTTAATTTAATTCAAATTTTATTATGAATTTTTCGCTTCTTTTGCTTCGGCAACAGATGCTTGATTATACGGTGTAATCAATTTCTTAATTGCACTTGCTGCTTTACGAGCAGCCGCTGCATCTTTCTTTTTTGTTGAATTATGTGCAACTGTAAACTCATTAAATAAGTTTGTTAGTTGGGCATAGATTTCTTGCTTTGACATAAAACCTCCTGTGTGTAATATAACCTACATTATCTCCGGTATCGGTAATTTTGCACCAGTTATACTTTGTATAAAAAACTTGCGAATAGTATCTCGCATTCCTGAAACTTTACTTGGTTTATTAAATACAACATCATATAATTTTTCAAATGATGCCGCATCTGCAGTAGTATACTGGTCTCCCAAAAAGAAATGTATCATTTCTTCCGGTGTTTGTGTTACAAAACTTTCACTACCTGCAATAGTTTTACCGGCTTTAATAATACCACCACCCTTTCCAGCAAAACTTTTTGCCAATCTATAAATTCCTCTGTCATGTCTCATAACATACTTCTCAACTTCAATCGGAACATCCTTATCGGTTTTCTTTAATACTTTGTAATCAACCGCAGAAACAACGGCAGCCAATAAAAAGTTTCTATATGCTCCTTTATATTTTGATTCACCCTTTGAATAATCCGGTGATGAATAAACAAACTGTGTCCAATTAACATTATTTGATAACATGAAATCAACTTGCACAGGTTCTTCCGTAACTCTGCCGACTATTGGAAACGGAATAGAA
>Ga0172367_10006902_pt1 | contig 13160 bp, 13 predicted proteins | sample Lak10m_FD_114542 | JGI IMG/M metagenome (GOLD analysis project Ga0172367, IMG submission 114542) | Freshwater microbial communities from Kabuno Bay, South-Kivu, Congo - kab_022012_10m | ecosystem: Environmental > Aquatic > Freshwater > Lake | place: Democratic Republic of the Congo: South-Kivu...
ACTTTCAACGTGTATTTTGGTGGTATTCAATAGTTCGATGTCTTCCATGTCGCTCGATTTCAGGATAAGTGGTAATTCGGTACCGCCCAAAATCAGGCTGTCAATCTGTCCTTCGTTGTACATGCGCTGAGCAATGGAAACCAACCTGTTTTTTGATTCCGGCAGAAAACGTCCGCGAACCAGTTCGTCCATATAAATTTTGTGAATGAATTTCCGTTCGTCGGGCATTGGTGTAATAATTTCCATTCCGTTGGCCTCAAATCCGTCCTGGAAAAAATCGCCTTCCATAGTGGCCAGCGTGCCAAATAATCCCAAACGATTGTATCCTTTCGACTTGGCATAAGCAATTGTCGATTCAACGATGCTCACCATTTTTGTTTTTACACGTTTCGCCAACTGATCGTAAACCAGGTGAGGAGTGTTGGAAGCCATAAAAATAACTTTGGCTCCTGCTTTTTCCAGAACAAATATTTCTTCAGATAAATAATCAACCAATTCATCCAGCTGATCTTCGGTAATCATATTCATCATCTGGGTCATGTTGATGCTGTTGACGATGATCGGTGGATATTCCCTTTGTCCGGTTCGTTCCTGAAAGCGTGCGATAATTCTTTGGTAGTAGTCAACAGTTGAGGCTGGGGCAATTCCCCCAATCATTCCAATGGTTTTAAAATGTTTGAGCATACGTGAAACGGTTTTTATAAAAGCTTCAATGAAATGAGCATGATTTGTGGGAACCCCAATCGGAATGATTATTTCCCTATCATGCGAATTCCATGTGACAATTAAAAATAAAAAATAAACACATGAAATGTTTGTTCCTGTTCCTGTTTTCCTGAACCCTTTATTTCAAGCTACAATTTATCCGCCTGAACGCTTTACCTTGTAGTTTAAATCCTTCAATATTTCAATCACCTTGTTGCAAAAATCGCCCTGAATTAAAATCTCTCCGTCTTTTGCTGATCCACCAACTCCACATTTTGTTTTCAGTATTTTGGCCAAATCCTTTAAATCGTCGTCTTTCCCAATAAAACCGGTAATCAGCGTAGCCTTTTTCCCTGCCCTTTGCTTTTTGTCGAGCTGAACCCGTAAATCCTGCTTTTGCGGAGGCAAAGTTTCTGACTCAGCATCTCCGGAAGATTCAAATTTAAAATCGGGATTTGTCGAGTAAACCATTCCCAGCCTGTCTTTCCAGTCGTTTGCCATTTTTCTGAAATTTGCGGTCAAATATAACAGATTTTAATGCTGGTTATTTTATTCAGCTAAAACTTCTTCCAGAATTTTTCCGGTACAATGATCGGGTATTGGCATGTGCAAAATTTCGAGCAGAGTAGGCACCAAATCCTCTCCCATCGTTTTGCTCCTGACCTGTGTTTTCTTCACCGCATTGCCATGCAGGATGAAAGGAATATTGGAATTGTCGTTGTAGATGGTTCGCTGGTATTTGAACACCGGCTGCCAGCCATCTTCGAGCAAATAAAGCACATCGCCCGAACGCTTGAAATTGTATGAATTGGCAATAACGGCCAGTTGACCTTTGGTATAATCGCCCTGCTCAAACGACTTGGAAGGAAGCGCAATTTTTACGCCTTCAAACTGGTTGATGAAATTGGCCGTTTTGGTCTGAATGTCTTCCAGCGAAATGTTTTTCTTTTCAAGTAAATCGCGGTTGAAATAAATTTGCTGATCGCCCACTACTTCAATCCATTCGCCTTGTCCGTAGGTAATATTCAGGAAGGATTTGAGCAAGGCAACAGCACTTTCCGGCGAAAATGTGCCAACGGGCATGTTGAATTCTTCTTTGAGGTAATCAACCGGATAAACCGACGAACAAGTGGATGTCAGAACGACCAGTGAATTTCCCTTCCCTACAGTTTTATCTAAGAACTCAAGTAGTAAGGCAATGTCCTGATCCAGGCGGAGGTAAATGTCCTGCATTTCGATTGAACCGGGCCCGAACGAGTTATTCTCATAATCCATTGAAGTAAAAGTAACGGCCAAAAAATCAGGATATTCATCCATTCCCAATTTTTCAGCATGAATCAGGTTCACCGCGAAATCTTTCACGATAGTATTGCCGTGAGGTGTTGTTTTCAGAAATTTATAGCTGCCCGCTTTGTCTTTAATTTTTTTCAGATCGTAGGGGAAAGTGTTCCACTTGTCGTAATAGCCTTTTTCAAGCACATAATCGTCGGGCTGACTTTCTTCGTAGCTTTTAATCGGCAAAAGAGTGGTCCAGTCGCGCTGAGTATAAGTTTTGGCAAACTGTTTTTCGTTGAATTGCCGCACCCACTCCGGAAATACATCGACATAATACGAGCTCGAAATCATGTTGCCATTTTGAGTGTCGAACCAATAGGCGCCATTGGCGGCATGACCGGCCGACAAAACGGCGCTGACATCGTTCATGGCCACGCTAAAAACCTTCGACCGGTTGCGGGTATTGATTTTGATAAGGTCGCCAATGGTGGGCGAAAGTAATTTCACAGCCGAACGTTCACCTTCTTTCGAGTCGCTTCCAACAGTAATAAAATATTCGTCGGAAATACAGTTGATTTCCTTCTTCTTCAGGCGATCGTACCAGGTATCGTTTACAATTCCGTGGGCGGCCGGATAAACACCGGTAAAAAGTGTAGCTGTGCCCGTCGATATTTTCTGCACGTGCAGGTCGAGCTGGGCATTGCTGCAAACAGTTCCTTCGTTCACCAGCCGTTTAAAACCTCCCGCCTGAAATTTATTCCAGTACCGCGAAAGATAATCGGTACGCATTTGATCGACCGAAAGAACAACAACCAATTTGGGAGTAGCGGATTCGCGTGATTTGCTGGTTTGTGCAGTAAGGGAATTAATGCAGAAAAATGTCAATAGAACACAAACCGTCAGAATATTTAGTTTTGTCATTGTTGGCTTAAATTTGAGTGGCAAAAGTATAAAAACAAAAGTTGATCCCCAATTACTAACAAACAACGAATCCCGGCATGAAAAATTATTTATTCCTTTTTCCCCTCCTTCTGCTTGCCGTAGTGCTGAAAGCGCAAACTTCCGAGCCTAAAACTTCATACCCGGCAGTTCTGGAAAAACTGCACTGGATTATTGAGCGATCGGACATGAATACTGTCCGGGCAAAATTTCAGGAAATATGCAACGACAACAATTTTCCGTCAATCGTCTCTGGCCTGAAAGACGGAAACTATAAAGGCGAAACGCCATTCGACGATTACGGGTACAAACATTCCGTAATTTTCGAGATAAAAAAAGGCCGCATTTTTTCGATTGATTATGACGAAGTTCACCGCAACGGACATGCCAAACAGCACGATGAAGAATATTGCAAAAACATGCTTCAAAGCGGAACGACACCCGCTATTGCATATCCGAAATACGAATCGGCCCTGCTGGAAAAACAGGACTTTAACCGGATTGATGCAGTGAGCGGCGCCAGTTATTCGCTTTACCGATTCAAACTGGCATTTTTGTATGCCATCCTGAATTCAGGACAATTGTAAAATGGGGAGTAGCGGAAGGACCCCATCAAAGCAAATCATTCATCATCAACCTCACACTTAACCACCGAAAAAATATAAGCTGCTTTCTACTGGTCCTGATTTCAAAAAAAATACCTATCTTAGTTTCAATAATATCTCATTGCCAATATGGGATTTCGGGAAAAACTCAAAAACCTAACCTTTATGAAAAAGTGGATTTCTTACCTCACCGTGTTAATCGTTTTCTCGATGCTTTCGTGTATAAAAACGGACGAATATTCTGAAAATCTTGGCGGCAGTACCGATCTCGCCGCAAATGCCGTTGGCTTTAAATACACTGGTGCATTAAGGGTAGCCGGAACAAACACACCTACCGATGCCAAAGCCGAAGTAATCAAAAATGGAGGTGGAATTACTGAGATAAAAGCAACAGGGACCCTCCCCGCAAAAGTAAAAAGTTTAATTACCTCGTCTCCCTATGTGAATGCAAACGGAGTTGTTAGTGTCAGCGGAAAATTTGTGAACAGCACCGAAGGTGTTGCATACGTGAATGCAGCCGGCGACCAGGTAATCATGGTAAAGTATGATGCCAAGGTTGGTGATCAGTGGAGCTACACCACCAAAGGCGGAAAGCAGATTACCCGAAAAGTAACTGCCGTATCAACCGACGACGATTTTTACTGGAGCGGAATGATGATTAAAGCCATCACTGTTGAGCAAAACCTGCCTTACCCCGGTTTTACCAAAGCCGTGTACAGAGCAAATCATAAATTTGGAGTAGTTCAGGTTGAAGTATTTCTGGAAGACGGAACTTCAATGGCAATGAGTTTCTGATTTTAGCATAAAATATTGTGGGATTTAAACTGAAATTGCCCTTCTTTCCTTATTGGGCAAAGTATCCGGGATTCGTATTGTTGCTGATTGGTGCACTTGGTCTTTATTGGTTTGGGTATCAAAACCAAAAACCCGACTGGCTGCAACTCGACGTGTTTACGGCTTATTCCTATTTCCTGTCGGTTAAAACATTTACCTTCATAAAAAACAACCAGGGTGACGAAATTGCCACCCTGTTGTTCTTTTTAGGCGCTTTTGTGATAATGGTTTCGGCTGAAAAGAACGAACAACCAGTTCATCAAACCTTCAGGATAAAGGCGATGGCTCTGACTGCAATTCTGACAATGGTTGTTTTTGTCATCGTGTACCTTTTGCTGCATGGTCTGGCCATTACCTATTTTTCGCTGATTTTGCCGTACCTGATTCCTTTGCTTTATCTGTTCGTTTTTTTTATTCTGAATAAAAAAGGTAAGTAATGCTCGATTTCATGCACTTCATCAGGCAATTTACTGTCTGGCTCCATTATCCACTTTTCGAATATGGCCTTTTTTATATCGACCTCTGGTCGCTGGTTCACTTCTGGAGCGGATTAATGGTTTTTATCGGACTTACTGTTCTCGGCTGGAAAAAAAGGTGGGGCTGGCTGGCTTTTTTCCTGACGGCTTTCGAGTTAGTGGAAGCAACGATCTTCATTTCAGTCATGAGAATGTTCAGACCTGAAAAATTACCCGATTGTTTTACTGATATTTTGATTGGACTTGCCGGAGGATACCTTGTTTATTTCTTGTTTGAGAAGCGACAAATTACACCAAATTATACCCGATTTTTCATTTTCTTCCTTGCCGCTGGCGTTGTCTCATTTCTGTGGACGGGTAATTCCGGGTATTTGTTCGATACTGCAATGCCAGATGCTTATGCAATGAATTGGGGGATTTTTTGGGGATGGCTGCTGGCCGGTATTCTAATCTTGTATTTTTACGCAAGGATGAGATCTTTGAACTTCTCTTTCCTAAAATCGATTGCGCTGACCTGGATAACCTCCCTGGCGCCACTATTAATACTCGTCAGTTGCGACACCAATCTGGGATTCTCCTCCGGAATTATGAAAGAAAATTATAGCTCACTAATCAGTTTCTTGCCTGTCAATGCAACAAAAACCTTTTTTTACCTGACTTCTCCGTTTTTCTTCATCCTTCTGTACATTTTATTGACTACACTTTTTGAAGAATATAAAATAAGGCTGCGCAGAAATGAAACGAGCCAGGAGAGACAACCTTTCTCTGTAGAATGACTGTAATGGTGAGTTCCATGTGGCAATTAAAAAACAAATTATTTACACATGAAAATATCTAAACGAACGATCATTCCTGCCTTGCTTGTTAGTTTGCCTGTGATTTTCATGATTACCGATAAACTTTACGGCAAGATTGAAACTCTCCAGATAAAAAATCAACTGGCACAGGTTGAAATAGGCGACATTATTTTCAGGACCAACTCATACATTCTTTCGGACAGCAAATACTTCTACAAAGCAGGAATGCCGGGGCATTTGGCCATTGCTGTTTCGGAAGGCACGTGGTCGGACAACGATGAAAGCCTCAGAAATATCGATGTTGTTGAATCGGCCATGTACAACCGAACGCTGAAAAAATTTCAGGCCGACGTGTCGTTCAATAAAGCCAGCGAAAACTTCGGAAATCTGCGTGGAAGAAGGTTTCTCCTGAAAATGCACCTCACACCGGAACAAAAGGAGAAGCTGCTCAAACTCATTACCAACCAAATCGGGAAACCTTACAGTATTTGGGCGTCAAAAACCAATCAGCAAAAATTTAACTGCGCAACTTTCGCACAATGGGCAATTCTTGAAGCTTCCGGATTCGATCTGGATTCCGATGGGGGGATGGTACTTCCCAACGATATTCTGCGCAATCCACGATTCGACCAACCGGGAGACAGAATTAGATTTTAGCCCGTTCAAGAGCAGTTCCCATTATGCTGTTTTCTTGTATCTCCACACGGCCAGTGTTATAAATGTAACTCCCAAAATACACAAGGCCACAAATTCGTGAATCAGGTCGCCAAAACCCGAACCTTTGAGTACGACCATTCGCATAACTTTCATGAAGTGGAAAATCGGGTTGGCTTCGTCGATGAACTGCGCCCAGGCCGGCATACTGTCAACGGGTGTGAAAATTCCGCCCATCAGGATGAAAACCATCATGAAAAAGAAGGTCACAAACATGACCTGTTGCTGGGTGTTGGCCACCGTCGAAACGAATAACCCAAGTCCCAGAATTCCGAGGAGATATAGCGCGCCGAACCCAAAGATCAGCCAAAGACTCCCGACAATAGGCAAGTTGAAAACCAATCGGGCAATGAGCAAACCAAAAGCCAGGTCGAACAGGGCAATCGCGATAAACGGGATCAACTTTCCGGCGATAAAATAACCTTTTCGAATGGGAGTCACGTTCAATTGTTCGATGGTTCCCAGTTCTTTTTCTTTTACGAGGCTCATTCCTGAAAGGAACAGCCCGATGAGCGTGACCAGAATGGACAACACGCCCGGCGCCATGTACCATTTGTATTCGAGTTCCGAATTGTACCAAAAGCGGGATGAGGTGTTGATTTGATACGGCGCTTTAAACTCCGGAAGTCCTTTCCATTCGGCGATGATATTTTTGTTGAAATCGCGGATAACCGAGGCCGCATACGAATAGCCCAACTGCGCCGCCTGCCCGTCGATGGCATTCACCAAAAGCTGAATACTGGCTTTGTCTTCGCGCATCAGGTCGCGCTCAAAATTTTGCGGAATCACCAGCACCATGTCGCTGCCGTTGCGCAACAGTTCATTTTCGCCGTCTTCAGGATTAAACGACGTGCGGTTGATGGTAAAAAACGGTGAGGCGTCGAGCTTCGAGGTCAATTCGCGCGAGGTGGACGATACATCCTGATCGACGAGGAAAATGTCGACGTTTTTCAGATCGTAGGTGGCGGCAAAAACCAGGATGAGCATTTGCATCAGCGGAATCATGACGATCATCCGAAGCATTACCTTGTTGCGTTTCACCTGGATAAACTCTTTTTGTATGACGTAGAGAATGGTTTTCATCAGTATTTATTTACAATTTCATTATTTACCATTTACGATTCAAATTCGTTTTGAAAGCCCTGAAAGGGCTTGATCTGGCAACGCAGGGTGTAGCCCTGTGGTTACCGGTTAATATAGATGCCCAAGCCCTGAAAGGGCGTTATGTTTCGCCCTTTCAGGGCTTCTGCTTTTGCGCTATTTTCACACAGGGCTTTGCCCTGTGCTATTTGATCACAGGCTTTCAGCCTTACAAAAAAATTACTCCAACCTAATTTTAAAATTCTTCACGCTTAGGGCAATGAACAGGAAGGTCATAAAGATCAGAATCAGTGTTTCCTTCCACACATACTGGATTCCGGTGCCTTTCAGCATGATATTTTTGATGATAATGATGAACCAGCGTGGCGGCATGGCATTGCTCAAAATTTGCAGCGGCCAGGGCATGTTTTCGATCGGGAAAATAAACCCGGAAAGCAGCATGGTGGGCAGCATCAAAGCCAGCGCCGAAATAAACATGGCGACCATTTGATTGGGGGCGACGGTCGAAATCAGGATGCCCAAACTTAGTGCCATCAGGATGAACAGGAAACTTTCGAGTACCAGGAAAATGAAACTTCCTTTCACCGGAACGCCAAAAACAAATATGCCAATCAGCAGGATGGTCAGCGCGTTGATGAACGACAGCACCAGGTAGGGCGTAACTTTTCCGAGCACAATCTGAACCGGTTTCAGCGGCGAGGCCAGCAAAACTTCCATCGTTCCCAGTTCTTTTTCACGACTGATCGAAATCGATGTCATCATGGCCGATATCAGCATCAGGATCATGGCCATAATGCCGGGCACAAACATGTAAACGCTCTTCAATCCTTCGTTGTACAACATCCGCACTTCGGTATTAATTTGGTGTGGTAACTGAATGTTTTGCATTTTTTCTTTCCGGACATAGTCGTTGATGATACCCGTGGCATAGCTGGTCAGGATTCGGGCGGTGTTCGGATCGGAGGCATCGGCCAGAAGCTGAACATTGGCTTGTCCCTCGCGTTCGAGCGATTGCTCAAATTCGGGTTCAAAGTTGACGATCATTTTTACCTTTCCTTTCCTGAAAACATCCTCCACATCGTCGCCCGGACTAACATCTCCACCTACCACAAAATAGCCCGATGCCAGCAACTTCGAGGTAATCTCGCGCGTGGTATTGTCCTGCGATTGGTCGAGGATGGCAATTTTCGAATTCTGAAGGTCGGTGTTAATTACCTTTCCGAATAACAATAACTGCACAATGGGCAGCCCGAAGATGATGATCATCGTCCGAGGATCGCGGAAAATGTGCAAAAATTCCTTCCGAAGAAAACCTATAAATTGTTTCATATTTTCATTGTTACGGGTTGCAGATTACGAGTTACGGGTTAACACGGAACCCGCAACGCGCAACATCTATTCTACGTTTCTCGCAATCTTTACAAAAACCTCGTCCATATTTTTGGCGCTGAACTGCTTTTTGAGGTTTTCGGGTGTGTCGAGCGCTTCAATGCGGCCGTTGTTCATGATCGACACGCGGTTGCAATATTCGGCCTCGTCCATGTAGTGGGTAGTCACGAAAACGGTAATTCCGCGGTCGGCTGCCTCGTAAATCAAGTCCCAGAATTTGCGGCGTGTAATCGGGTCAACCCCGCCGGTTGGTTCGTCGAGAAACACAATTTTGGGATCGTGGAATATGGCCACCGAAAAAGCCAGCTTTTGTTTCCAGCCCAGCGGCAGTGAGCCAATCAACGCATCTTTCGACGATTCCAGCCCCAGATCGCGCAGCAAAGCGTCCTGTTTTAGTTTGCGGTCGGCCGGCGAAATGCCATAAATTCCGGAGAAAAAGCGAATGTTTTCGGCGATGGTCATATCCTCGTAGAGCGAGAATTTCTGACTCATGTAGCCGATGTTGCGTTTTATTTTTTCGGTTTCGCGGTAAATGTCGAAACCGGCCACGTTCACTTCTCCGGAAGTGGGCGACGACAACCCGCACAGAATCTTCATTGCGGTGGTTTTTCCGGCGCCGTTGGCACCCAAAAATCCAAATATTTCGCCCTGGTAAACCTCAAAATTCAGGTGGTCGTTCGCCACGAACGAGCCAAATTTTTTAACCAGATTGCGCACAGTTATTACTTTTTCTTTCATGTTTTTTAAGTTTCACCACAGAGTTTCACAGAGTGTGGCACAGAGGAAACAGATTAAATTAATTGGCCAATCGTTTAATTCCGTTTTTCAACGAAGCAACATTAAAATTTAATAGAAGGCCGATTTTACATCCCGACAATTTCAGGTAAGTAAGCACTTGTGCTATGTGCACATCGGTAAATGCTTCAATTGACTTTATTTCGACCACAACACTGTTTTCAACCAATAAATCCATCCGATAACCAGCGTCAAGTTTTACTTCTTTGTACACCAATGGAAGAGATTTTTGTTTTTCAACCTTTAGCCCGGACTGCTTTAATTCATAATACAAGCATTCTTCGTAGGCACTTTCCAATAATCCGGGTCCCAGTGCAGAATGAACCGAATAAGCACATTTCAATATTAGTTCTGTGAGTCGATTGATTTCCATTTGCTGAATATTTAGACAATTATTTTTCTCGATATAACTCTGTGCAGCACTCTGTGAAACTCTATGGTTAAGTTGGTTGATCACTTTTCCCCATCATATTCATGAATACATCTTCAATTGTCGGTTGAATGTCAAAAACCTCGAGATTTTCATGATTTTTTCTCATTAGGAAGTTTTCGAATTCAGTAGCCTCTACTTCATCATCCTTGCCCGTTACGTGCAGGTATTGTCCGAAAGCGTATGCCGAATCGGTTTTTTCGTAGGCCCGCAAATCCTGAATCAGGCGGTGCATATCTTTGGCCCTGATGGCGTACAATTTCCGGGTATAGTTTTCAACCAGTTTTTGCGGCGTATCAATTTCCAGAACTCTCCCTTTTTGCATCAGCGCCACCCGGTTGCACAGGTTCGCCTCGTCCATGTAGGGAGTCGAAACCATGATGGTGATGCCCTGTGCCTGCAATTTTTTCAGCATTTCCCAGAATTCCCTGCGCGAAACGGCATCGACACCGGTTGTGGGTTCATCCAGAATCAGGATTTCAGGTTTGTGAATCAGGGCACACGACAACGCCAGTTTTTGCTTCATCCCTCCTGAAAGTTTGCCGGCCAAACGATCTTTGAACGGTTCAATCTGAACGTAAATGTCTTTGATCAGGTCGTAGTTTTCGGCTACTGTGGTTTGAAAAACCGTAGCAAAAAAGTTGAGGTTTTCCTCCACTGTCAAATCCTGGTAAAGCGAGAACCGGCCCGGCATATAGCCCACCATCCGCCTGATTTTTTTATAGTCTTTCACTACGTCCAGCCCATTCATGGTGGCGGTTCCGCTGTCGGCAAGCAGTAAAGTCATCAAAATGCGCATCTGAGTAGTTTTTCCTGCTCCATCCGGACCAATCAGCCCAAATAGTTCGCCCTTCGCGACCTCGAATGAAATATCGTTCACCGCCTGAATATCGTTGTACGATTTGCTGATGTGTTGAATGCTGATCATGACTTGATTTTGTTGCGGGTTGCGGGTTTCGGGATGCGGGTTTACTCGAAACCCGTAACTCAAAACTCGTAACAATTATTAAAACATTACTTCTCCCGGCATACCGATTTTCAGGCTGCCGCCGTTCGGAACAACTATTTTTACAGCGTACATCAGTTTTACCCGCTCTTCCTTGGTTTGGATAATTTTGGGTGTGAATTCCGATTCCGACGAAATCCAGCTTATTTTTCCGGAGAGACCGGTCATCTCTTTTGCGCCTGCATCAATCAATACTTTCACAGGGCTGCCCAGTTTAACCGCCGAGAGTTGCGCTCCCGAAACGTAAACTTTCAATTCAAGATTCGACAAATCAGCCATTTTCAGGATTGGTTTACCAGGTGTAGCCAGTTCGCCGGTTTCCAGGTAAGTTTCCAATACTGTACCTTTTGCAGGACTAACAATCCGGCATTTCGTCAATTGTTCGTTCAGCAAATCGAGCTGACGTTTAACAACTTCCATTTCGCTGCCAATCAGTTGAAATTGCGTATTCGTGGCCGAAATTTGTTTGTCGATCACATTCATCTGGCCATTGATGTCGTCCATTTGCTGCTGGGTGGCCGCTTTGTCGGCAAACATTTTGGCGATGCGCTGTTGTGTCGTTTGTACATTTTTCTTTTGTTCTTTCAGCACATTGATTTGGGCGGTCACATTTTGCTTTTTGGTGTCGCTGGCTGTCAGTTGTGCCTCGGTTTGCAGTTTGCGCAAGGAAAGCTCGGTGGTGTCGATCAACGCAATTTCGCGACCCGGCTCAAGCTGATCACCCTGCCTGACCTCCATTTTCAGCAGTTTCCCCGCCACTTCCGACGACACAATTGTTTCGACGGCCTCAAAATTTCCGTAGGCATCCGATTTCTTTTCACCGTTTTTGCAGGCTCCGAATGCCAGGAAGGCCAGCGCTATGATTTGTAACTTCTTCATGATGTGAGAGTTTTAATATTTTAATGTCAGTACATTTATCTTTGTCACCTCTGTTCCGTCCGAAAATATGATGGTGTTTTGATTATCGTTCGTACGCGGACGGGTTCTTCTTTTTTTCTTTGCCCAGGGTGTCGTTCCTTCGTCACTTTACCCTGGGTTATTGATATATTGCCCTTTCAGGGCAGAAAGTCTGCAATCTGCTGTCTGGGCAGGGTATGGCCTCTATTGGATTCCCCGGATATTGCCAAGTTTGATCCTGGCTTCCTTCAGTTGTATTTTATGCGTTTCGAGGGTCAGGCGGGCGGTGGTTTCAGCATTTAAATCCTGAATGTAATCGGCCATGGTGATGGCGCCGTTATCGAGTTTCGATGCCGATGTTTTGGTAATCCGCTCACGAACGGCAATCAGTTCTTCGTCGGTTTTCAGCAGTTCGTTCAGCTGGTCAATTTGGCGGTTTTGCTGGTCAGTTGCCATGTCGATGTTCCGAACAAAAGAAGCCTGTTTGGTCTGAACGATGTCTTGCTGCAGTTTCAGGATTTGGCGCTGGCGATTGGTGTTTTTCCAGTCGAACACATTCCAGTTAAAGCCAACTCCGACCAGATAATACGTATCGAATTCGGAGTTCAGCATGTTCAGTCCGGGCTTGCCATAGCCTGCCTGTCCGAAGCCGAACAGTTTCGGATTTCGCTGTTTTTTCAGTAGTTCGGCGTTGGCATTGAGTAGTTCGTTTTGTTTGCCAAAAAGGTCGAGTTCGGGCCGCATCAGCGGTTTGTCGTTCAAAACCGACAGTTCGGTCAAAGCCAGGCTGGCGATTTCTCCGGAATTTTGGCCAGTTAAAATGGCCAGAGCCGAAAGCACGGTTTCCCGATTGCTTTTCAGTTCCAGAATCAGTTGATTGGTTTTAATCAGTTCGGCCAAAAGTTGGTCGAGTTCCGACGAAAGGACCATCCCGTTTTTAACGGCCGATTCCAGAATTTTCCGGCGTTCGGTCAGCGTTTCGGTTTTCTTTTCCATGATCTTCAGGTTTTCCTGAATCAGGAATGACGTAAAGAAGAACTGGTTAACCTTTTCTTTCACCTGATACAATTCCACTTCAACTGCCGACTGGTTTCCCGCGCTCTCGGTTTTATTGACAACTTCGCGGGCCTTGTTCAGTCCACCGTCCCAGATGATTTGTTTCAGGTCGAGATAAAATTTGTACTGATCCTTGTCAAC
>Ga0172367_10006904_pt1 | contig 13157 bp, 15 predicted proteins | sample Lak10m_FD_114542 | JGI IMG/M metagenome (GOLD analysis project Ga0172367, IMG submission 114542) | Freshwater microbial communities from Kabuno Bay, South-Kivu, Congo - kab_022012_10m | ecosystem: Environmental > Aquatic > Freshwater > Lake | place: Democratic Republic of the Congo: South-Kivu...
CTACCTGGGTCAGAGCATAAGATTATAGAATCATTACAATACGCACATTACTCCACGGGATACTTACACCCAGATAAGTTTTGGCATCCAAGTCGTGGTGGGAACCCATACACTCCTATGGAGAATGTGTCTGAGCCAACCCAAGTAATTAAGACCTCCGACCACTTCTGGATGATTACTAACTCAACCACCAACACGTTCGCTACGACTGTGGGTACGATGAAAGAAGATATTGATACATGGATGTGGGGTACGGAAGATTTGGTAAATACTAAAGACTTTGCTATCTTCCTTAAACTTCGTGAGAAGGGACGAGCATTGGTGCAACCTATTCCATCACTTGCTACACATTGTCTTAAAGGATACGAAGCGCCATTGGTAGGATTGGATATTAAGTCGTGGGAGGAGATACAACCCTTGACTCCAACAAACTGATAGTTTATATTTATATACAGAACCTTAACAATATTATATTATAATGACTCAAAAGATATTAATAACAGGTGTAGGTGGACTCCTTGGTTCACGATTAGCCGATTGGATTTTGGCAACACAACCCGACACGGAAGTAATCGGTGTTGATGACTTTAGTGGTGGATATAAAGAAAACGTAAATCCAAACGTCAAGTTATACACGTTGGATTTGGGTAAAGAAACATCCGACCACATATTCGATTATCACAAGCCAGACATCGTATATCACTTTGCGGCATATGCGGCAGAAGCATTATCTCCATTCATTCGTCAATACAACTATGTCAACAATCTGCTTGCTACGGCAGGGATTGTGAACAACTGTATTAAATATGGGGTGAAGAGGTTAGTATTTACGTCATCAATGGGTGTGTATGGGTTCGGGTCAAACCAACCTCCATTCCACGAAGATATGGCACGAGCACCAATTGACCCATACGGAATCGCCAAGGCAGCGTGCGAACAAGATATCGAAGTCGCAGGAACCCAACACGGATTGGATTGGTGTATCATTCGTCCGCATAACGTGTTCGGTGCAAAACAAAACATTTGGGATTCGTATCGTAATGTATTAGGTATCTGGATGTATAAGCATTTGACGGGACAACCATTGACCATTTTCGGTGATGGAAACCAAGTCCGTGCATTTAGTTGTATTGACGATTCCCTTGAACCATTGTGGAGAGCAGGAACAGACCCAAAGGCATCCAAGCAAATCATTAACTTGGGTGGTATCAAGGAATACAGTATCAATGAAGCTGCACATACGTTGATTGATGTTATGGGTGGTGGTGAAATCAAGTATCTTCCACCACGGCATGAAGTCAAGTACGCATACCCAACGTGGCAGAAGTCGGTAGATATTCTTGGGTTCGAGCACAAAACAGACCTGTGCACGGGATTGAAGATGATGTGGGATTGGGCACGATTCCAACCAGAACGTCCTCGTCAAGTATGGGCTAAGTATGAGGTAGAGCAGGGCATCTATCCATTCTGGAAAACCGATGTCCTTGTTGGTGAAGCCAAGACAGCATTACTAAAGAACTAATATGATTTCGGTAATCATCCCGTCATATCGTAATCCAAAGTATCTGGATTTGTGTTTACACTCGTTGGTGAGAGGACAATATAATAATAATCAAATCATTGTTGTCCTTGATGGATATGTAGAAGAGAGTGAGTTAGTCGTCAATAAGTACAAAGGTATAGATGTGATTGCACTTCCAGAAAATAAGGGGATGCAACACGCACTCAACATTGGGGTGTGGAACGCTACCAATGAAAAGATATTTATTATTAACGATGATAATGTGTTCGCACCAAATTGGGACAAGAAGTTGGAATCACAATACGACCCTAATGAAGTATTGACGATTAATCAAATAGAACCTACGGGGCCTGGGATGTTTAACTTTCCCGTATTGGATTGTGGGCAGACGATAGAGAAGTTTGATATGGAAAAGTTTATTGATGAAGAACGGAAGTTATCGGTCAATAAGAAAACACCAGACGGAAATATCTTTCCGTTCCTTATCAATAAGAAGTGGTATATGGCAGTGGGTGGATTTGATACATTCTATAACTCACCAAATATGTGCGATTGGGATTTCTTCGCAAAGTTAGAATTGATACCAACGCTTACCAGAGCACGGACACACTTCTTACATACTTACCACTTTGGGTCAGTCTCTACTAAGAAGAACGCCGAAGCACAGAAGTTCCGTGAACGAGAAGCATTCGCAATGCAACAATACTATTACAAGTGGGGTGTTCCTCCACACAATGGTATAAACAATACAAAGTTCCCCAACGGGGACCAGTCTACGATACGAGGTCTAAATGTATAACTTTAAGAATCCAGAGGTCATCCAGCAGATAGAAAATAACTATCCAGAGATGACTGACGAATATAAGAAGATTATGTGGGAGCAGTATGAGACGTTCTGCTTGAAGCAGTCAAACTACGGTCCAAGTAATATCTCTGTGGGTACGTCTTTATCAACCCCAGACGATGTAAAGTTGTCCTTGACGGGATTGTGGTTTAGAATGCAAGACAAAATTTCCAGACTCAAACAACTTGTGGTTTTTGGTAAACCAGATGCGGTCGGTGAGTCAGTAGAGGATACATACCAAGATTTGTCTGTTTATGGTATTATTGCTCAACTTGTATTCAGAGGTAAATGGGCAAAATAACTATTGAACTTTGTCGTTTATACGAATAACACACTACTTATATATGACCTAATGGAGAGTCATTATGCTTATATACAAAGTAATCAACAAAATTAATGGAAAGTGTTATATAGGAAAAACAACGAAGTCGTTGGAATCAAGAAAACAAAAGCACTTAAAAAATGTACGTAAAGGAACAGCTACAAAATTTTACAACGCTATCAGAAAATATGGTGTTGATAACTTTACTTGGGAAGTATTAGATAGTTCTACTGATACAGAGTCCCTAAATCTATTAGAAAAGAAGTATATCTTAGAATGTGATTCGTTTAGTTCTGGGTACAACATGACTACTGGTGGTGATGGTGGGGATACTATATCCAACAAGACACAAAAAGAAAAGAGTAAACAGGGAGCTAAACCAGGTAATATCCCGTGGAACAAAGGTGTGGATATGAAGTCTAAGGGGTATAGCTTTACAAATAGAAAACCACGTAGTAAATTTTCAGAGGAACAAAAGAAAGCTCATTCTGATGCAATAAAAAACTCATCCGCGTATAAAAATGGATTGTTAAAGAGGGCTCCAGCAAAACAAAATGTGATAGAAGATGAATTTGGGAATATTTGGAACACACAGAAAGAATGGGCACTGGATGTTGGGATTACAACGAAATATATGATATCCAAAATACTATCTGGTGCACCACACAGGGGTGTAAAATATTTTGTAAGAAGTAAAAAATAACTTTATATTAGGAGCAAAGACGAGTATGCCAAAGTGGCAAGGTGATGATGTATTTGATGAAGATGACGATTTCTATGACGAAGAACTCGACTATTACGAAGATGAGTTCGGCATGGAGGATGACTACGAAGGGTTTGAGAAAATTCGTCATTCCCGTAAGTCCGAGGAAGAGTTTAAGGGTGGAAAGAAAAAGTCAAGTATCAAACATCAAAAGCGTCCAGATAAGGAATAACTCCTTACCTTCTAACTATTTATAGTAGTCCCGCACTGGATTGATATGAACGACATCTTAAATGAACTCATAACAGATATAGTCTTACTTGGTGAAGCGGTTAAAAAACCTAAAGTTAAACCACAGAAAGATAAGAAACCATCCACCGCTAAAGTTAGTAAGGGTGGCAGGTGGTACACTGCCGATCCAAAAGCTGGTGGTGAGTATGTGGGTCGGTATGATGGAACAAAGTGGATAAACGCTACACCCGAAGAAAAAGCTAAAGAAAAGCAAAAAGCGGGTACACCAAAGAAAATTGGTTCTACTGGTCGTGATGATAAGTTAGAGAAACAGAAACAAAAGGTTTCTGCAGCCCTACAAGGTGCGCAACTAACCGCATCAGTACCCAAGAAAGGTCCTGGGTTCACTAATCAAAAGATATATGACGAATTTACCAGATTGTTAAGTGGAGATAATAAATCTGCAATACAAACATTTGTAGACAAATACCAAATAAAATATAATCCAGATAAAGATACATTCTATGTTGGTATTGATAGTGATGGTAAAAAGTTAAGTGGTGATGACCGAAAGATATTTGGAGACACAAAAACCACCAAAGCTTTACAAAAAGCAATTTACGATCGATTGACACAATTGGGAGTTTCTGTCGAGTCGGCGGCAAGTACAAGTCCATTTTCTCCAGACAGAATAGCACCACCAGCTACCAGAAAAACATTTGATGGGAAAGGAAACTCTGACGGGTCTATCACCTTTGATGGTGTAAACTACGAAGCATTACCCGAAGGGGATGTGGACAAGTTCGTACAAACACAATATGAACAGTGGTTAAACGGAGACGGTAAAAAAGCATCTCCTGCCCAACAAAGAGAATTTAAAGAACAGTTGACTATAGCTGCATTTGCCATAAGCCAACGACACAGAACATTATCTGTTTTACTCGAAGGACAAGATGGTACAGGACCAGAGCAAGTAGCTGTTTATGATAATGATGAAAGTAAGGGACAGTTTATTTCATCTTTACAAACGTCCATTGTCGGTGCTTTAGAAAAATCTCGTCAAAAAACTGTGAATAAACTGTTTGATAAGCTACGAGACGAAAAAGATCCTAAAGTAGCTGAGAGTGTAATGGTAGAGATACTAAACGAAATATCCGCAGATGAGAGCCCAATATTCAGACAGAGCGGTGTCATACCATCTATAGCCGAAAACTTTACTGCAATATTAGAAATGAAACGTGGGAGAACTGTCATAGTACCTCTACGTTCGAACTTTAAGGCATCGGATGTTATATCCTTGTCTGGTGTACAAACCACTGGTACCGATGCGAAGTCTTTGGTAAGCCAGATTACATCGATTTACGTAGGTATATCTGTAAAGTTTCTCGAAGGTGGGGCAAGTTCGATGGGAGAGAAAACCAGACAGTCTGTTTTTAAACCTCCCTTTAAAAAAACACGAGACGATTTGACTACATTATCAAAAGCAGCATCAAAAACAGGAAGTTTATTTGACCCAGACCCAAAAAAGAAAAAGGCTCGGCAGGATGAGGTCAAGAAAATTATGACAAGTAGAATGAAAGAAATTGCTAAATACTATGGGATAATACCAGAACCAAAGGATGCAGACGAACTGATTGCGTTCTTAAAAAATGGCCCGCCAGAGTGTGTTGATGGAAAAGTAGTCCCAAGAAGAAATACACCATCACCATTAAGTAAAGGTGTTGACAAAAAAGGTAATAAAATAGATAAACAAGCATGGGAAATAACATTCGCTATGCAGGCATCGTGGGACGCTATCTATAACTCAAATGTTATTGGACAAGCGTTCGCAAGTCAAACATGGACACGAACAGGTGTTGTAGAGGTTGATGGATTAACACAACAAGCAAAACAAGTCATGCAACCATTTAAGGAAGCACGAGGAAGCGGAATGCAGTACCAACCCGACAATCTTGTGTCAAAGAATAAACCAGTATCAAGTGTTGCAGATTTGAGAAATGGTAATCCATGTGGTAAAAAGAATAAGGAATAAATATGGAAATCAGAGAACCAGTTATGAAACGTTTGCCACCTGGGGATAGGTGGGTAGAAATTAAAGGTGACCAGCAACGCGTATACCCATCCCTTACCGCTGCGGTCGAGTATATGTACCAAAAGACACGAAGTAAACAATACTTTTTTGACGCAGGGGAAGGTCGTATCTATATAGTACGACAAGAAGCAGACCCAGAACCAGAGATTCAAACATTTAGCATTTACGGTGATATGTAATTATGAAAGTAAAATTGGTTTCGTACACAACTCCATCTATTGAAGAACTTGGAAATGATGGAAATATTCTTGACTTGATTGCCTATTGTGCACGAGTCAGTAACCCAAGTAATCAGTTGAACACTGAAACATCCGACAAATTAATTAATTATCTTATCAAATGGAAGCATTGGTCACCATTTGAGATGGCTAATATTATGTTAGAGATTGAGACAACTCGTGATATCGCACGTCAAATCCTCCGCCATCGCTCGTTTACCTTCCAAGAGTTTAGTCAACGATATGCCGACCCTGTAAAAGATTTGTCCTTCGAGTATCGTGAGGCACGACTCCAAGACCAGAAGAATCGTCAGAACAGTATTGAAACCGATGACCGTGAATTGCAGAAAGAATGGGTACGGATTCAGCAAGATGTTATTCGGAAGTCAAAGAACGCGTACCAGTGGGCAATCAACAATGGTATTGCAAAGGAAGTCGCACGGGCAGTTCTTCCAGAAGGTCTTACGATGTCCCGTATGTATGTGAACGGCACGATTCGTAGTTGGATTCATTATATTGATATCCGTAGTCACGAAGCGACACAGAAGGAACACCGAGAAATTGCGGTGGCATGTGCAGAAGTCATCAGCAAACTATTCCCACTAATCCATAACTTTAAGCATTAATGATACACTTCCTAGCTAGAACAGTTGGTTGGACGTTTATGACGTTGATATTATTCCTTGTATCATTTTTATTGGTCGGGGTAATTGGTCTAGCATGGATATGGGAACATACAATAGGTCTACTATGGCAGCGAAGAAAGTAGGTTCGACAAACAGAGGACGGAAAGCTAAACCGATACTAAAGTCTGCGATAGAAGAAGCGCAGAGACATACGAATAGTAATCGGCAAGCGGCAATTTACCTAGGGGTCAGTTATCCTACCTACAAGCGATACGCTAAGATATACGGTATTTTTGATAGACATGCTAATCCGTTAGGTTTGGGGACAACTAAAGGATTTGGTAAAAGAGCTAGTACAATTGCTCTTCGTGATATCTTTGCCAACAAACATCCAGAATATAGTATGATACGATTAAAGTATCGTATGGTGGCTCGCCATATGTTGGATGAAGAGTGTGCCTTGTGCCAGTTTAACGAACGACGAGTCACTGATAATAAAACCCCGTTGATGTTGACCTTTAAGAACCAGATAGGGGATTTTAGTAGAGACAACCTACATCTCTTGTGCTACAACTGTATGTTCTTGACCACAGGTGCCCCTTGGGTAGCACACCAGAAGCAAATTGTAAATAGCCTCACCAACCCGAATGCCAAGCCCAGACGGGATGATGAACCCCGTTATATGGACTCCTTGGACAAAGAAGAGGACACAGAAATAGAACAAACCGTGCAAGAGCATAGGAATGATATTCGTGACCTCCAAGCAGAAATACTTCGTGAATTGGGGAGATAGCGTTTAGTTTTTGACTTCACTATTTATATTACCCTTACTCACAATTTACTTGGAGAAACACGATGTCCGAAAACGAAATGTTACGGGAAGTCGTGTCAGAACCAATCCTCCGCAAAGTTTTTCATCAAGACACCGAACGGCAAGATCTCCGTGAATGGAATGTCCAGATGTATTACGAAGCGATGGGAATGGATTTCGGACATGATGACGACTACGTAGAAGCACAACAATAGGTATTTATGGCAAAGTATACAATATATCATCCGTTACCATCGGATATGTTACCGTCGAATCCAACAATCTCTGGTGGTAATACGTATGTTACTGATGTGATGATTTACGAACTACGGAAAGAGTTGAATATGTTGGGACACCGTACCAACATAGCATACTTTCCTATCAACTCATTAGACGGTAAACGATTGTGTATAGAAGAGTTAGGTGTTGATGTAACGTATCACGCTCTAATCTCAAACAGCCTTTGGTTTATACTAGCTAACAATGAAACTGGTAAATTTATTGTAGTAGATTTACAAGATTCTCCTGGTCCAACACTAATATTACAACGGTTTCCTAATTTCGTATTATCTTTAGTGGGACAATTTAGTTTGGAAAGATACTATCAAGATAATAAAGATTTGGATTTAACAAAAATAATCCCATTCAACTATTTTGCATACTATCCAAAGCTTGTTGAATCTATGATAGATGAGATACGAAACATTCGTAATTCATCTACACTAGACAATAGAGTATTTTTCCTAGGTAATAATAAAGAAGATTATTTACATAGGGGTAGAAGAATTCGTGAGGTTATTTCTGCCTTACAATATCTGTATCCCGATGATGTTCGTGTAGGTAGTTGGGAAAAGAAGCTACCTCCCCACGAATTTTTCAAGGAAGCCGCTAAACACACGATTAGTTTAGGATTACCAGGACATCAATGGTGTTCTCGTGAGCATGAACTATGGACACTTGGACTCCCCGTGATGTTGTATGAACATACGCATCATATGGGTGTAGAACTAATCCCTAATTATCACTACATCGCTGTACCAGTGGGTAAACGATTATCAATTAGTATGGCAGACAATCCAGAAGAGGCTGCACACCAAATAATAAAAACTCATAGAGAATGGATTAGACCAGAGAATAGGTGGCGGCTTGACAATGTAGCCAGAAATGGTCAAATTAGAATAATGAAGAATGCATCACCAACAGCAGTTATACCAAAGTTATTACAACTTGCACAACTAGGTCATTGGTAACATGAATATTATTAAATTAGATACCCCACGAAACAACTTTACAAATATAACATTTAAGAATCCAGGTGATGAACAACGTTACTCTAACTTGATGTCGAACATTACAGGAGTATTCCTTAAAATAGAATACCTATCTGTTATTGAAGGTACACGTGAAGCACATTTAATGTTTATTCGTCCAAATGAGTTAGAACAACAACGAAAGTACTTTGCAAACTATGGACTTGATATCGTTCTCTTGAATAAAGAAATGGATGATATGAGTGGTGGATATGGAAACCATGCAAGTGATTGGGACGGTAATGGTAACTACACGTGGAGAGCTATAATCACCAAACCAGAATTTATTAATAGATGGAAAGAGATTTGGAACACTAGAGAAAAGGATGTTTATCTTGGTGAATATTTGATTGGTCGGGCACTTGGATATCCAGACTGCTGTGCAAAACATTTCACCGAAGTGTGGATGCGTCGAGGTGGTGTGGATACCACGTGGCAACAAGCAGCTTGTACCGTGACTGGAACACCAGACTATGTAGAAGCAGAAAAGATATTAGGTGATTGTAACGCTATCGAACTTCCAGTAGATACACCAATTTGGGGAAGTAATCTAATCCGTTGGGCTGGATTAAAGTTTGTGACCCACCTTCCATGCTCGTTTACTTGTAATGAAACTCGTAGAATTGCTATGGAAAATATTGCCCTCGCAACCAAGTATGGGTATCAATACGAATATAGAAAGTTATATGAAATGTTAGATTGGGAAACTACGTGGACAGCGGAGTATGGGGTAGCTACAATTGAAACCCCGATATTCACAATCCAAACTATTACCGATATTACAGCAGTCCCTTATAAAGTAATTAAAAAAGGTCATAATAATTGTATACTATAATATAATATATTATTAGAATCTTAATGAAATCTTAATGTACGGGGACTTGTCTTTGATGGGTTCCCGTATTATCTTTATAGTATAACCTCAACGCAAGGTGACTATGGGAAAGTACTACGACACTTACGAGCAGCGGGAAACTCTCTCCACTCTCAACACTCGCACGGGTGTGAAGAATGGTAAGGTCAACTATAGCTCGTACTGGATGGACTTCGATGATGAGAAGTTTTCGGGTGCTGACTTTACGGAGTCGTCCAATCCTGAACGTGTTATCAAGCTTGCGTCCGTTCGTCGGGCGGTGGCTAACTTTGTTCGTATCTTGACGAATAGTGATAAGATTAACGTGGAGTTTTCGTCGGGTAAGGATTCCTATACCGATGGCACCCGTGTCGTGATTGCGGCAGAGGATGATTCCAAGCACTTTGATTCGATGGTGGGACTTGCTCTCCACGAGGGTTCGCACTGTCTCCTCTCAGATTTTAATATCAATAAGCAACTTCTCAATCGTAAGGAGTGGTGGAAGTTTGTGGTTGCCGTCAAGCCGTCCCTTCGTAAGTTGTTTATTGATAATTGGGATGAGGATATTTCTGTAGCTCTAATGGGCGCGGACGTTAATCGTAAGAAGGCTCTTGCGATGCAGAGCACTATTGCGATAATTATGAATATCATTGAGGACCGCCGTATTGATTCGTTTGTCTATAAGAACGCGGTGGGGTATCGTCCCTACTACGATGCGATGTATAACAAGTATTTCTTCAATAGTGATATTGAGAAGAACCTAAAGTTTAATCCCGATTGGCGGAAGCCGACTGTGGAGAACTATCTCAACTGGTTGATTCATCTCTTCCATCCTGAGTTTGACCGCAATGTGTTGCCTGGTCTGTCGAAGATGGTGGATATGATTGACCTAAAGAATATCCGCCGATTTGATACGGATACTCGACTCCCCAACGATTTCCATAACTGGAAGATTACTGGTGAGGCTGCACCGTGGGTCAATTATTGGACGGATAATAATCCCGATAAGAAGAATAAGTGGTCGGAGTTTAGGCACGTGAGTAATCTGCTTGACTACAGCAAGTTGCCGCAGCTCTGGCATGTGGGTAATGATATCTTCGAGCTTATTATTCAGCACGTGGCTAACTACGAGCAGGAGATGCAGAAGCAAAGTGGTAGTGGTAAGGGAGAGTCCGTAACGATTGATATTGATGGTGTCGAGATGGAGATGGATGCCAACGAACTCCCGAACCTTGACTTGGGCCAGCCGACTGTGCAGGTCAAGTCCGGTAAGTTTAATGAGAAGAAGGCAAAGAAGGCAATTGATAAGATGAAGCAGGTGATGAAGCAGGAGAATCGCCGTAAGAAGCTGCAGGGTAAGGAAAAGAAGGATATTGATATGTTGGAACAGGCGGATGCAAATATCACGGAGACTGGTGATAAGATTGTTGGTGAGTTTCCGTGTCTTGTCACGAAGAAGCTGACTCGACAGATTATGGAATCCGATGTGTTTCCGTTTGTGAGTAACTCCTATATCAAGGGTCAGCGAACGTTGGTGAAGGGTAAGACTACGGAAGCTGCGGTGGTGGCTGGGGTTCGTATGGGGCAGGTTCTGGCTCATCGTCTCGCTGTTCGTAATGACCCGCAGGTGACGCACTTTACTCGTCAGCAGCAGGGGAAGATTGACCGCCGTATCCTCGCACAGTTGGGTATGGATATCCAGAATGTGTTTAAGCGGACTACCGTAGAGAACTTTAAGCCCGTGATGATTCACATTTCAATTGACGCTTCGGGTTCGATGGGTGGGAAGAAGTGGGACAAGTCTATCACGGTGGCGACGGCGATGGCGTATGTGGCCAGTAAGATTAAGAACGTCGAGGTTGTGATTACGATTCGTGGTGACCGTGAGATTCCTATGGTTGCAGTGGTGTATGACAGTCGCCGTGATAACTTCCAGAAGGCTCGTAGTATGTTCCCGTATCTCGCACCTACTGGTTCCACTCCTGAGGGGCTGTGCTTCCAGGCCACCCTCGACCTTATCACGGAGTCGGTTGGTGAGTATAATGTATATTTCGTCAATTTCTCCGATGGTGAACCTGGCACGTCTGTTCGTCGTAGAAATCAGTACTACAGCTACGGTGGTACGACCGCGTATGACCACACTCGTCGGCAGGTGCAGACCATGCGTGAGATGGGTGTAAAGGTATTGTCGTATTTCATCACCGATTATGATATGAGCAGGGTGCAGTATCTTGGGGCATACAATCCGTTCAAGCGGATGTATGGGGAGGATGCGGTGTTCGTCAACGTCCAGAACGTCACAGAGGTTCTTAGGACTTTTAATAAACTCTTAATGAAGAAGGTGTAAAATGAAAAAGGTACTAATGGTTCTTATTCTTATGTCGGTTACGGCGTGTAGTGAGAAGGTGGTATATCTCACAGGCCCGACCACAACCAAGACCGATACGGTGGTGGTGACCGCTGGGATGCAAACGGTTAATATTCGTGTGGATTGGAATAAGTTAAAGCAGTCCATCACAAGTAAGCTGAATGATGGAATGGTGTACGCTATCTCTGATAGTGGTCTAAGTATCACCCACGTTGGCAGTCGGTTGGTATACGTGAAAGATAATGCATCGTTCACACAGTCGGTAGTGAAGGATACGGGGAGCACTAGTCTTATTACCCTACAGGTTCCTGCCACCGATACCGCACACCTTTATGTGTTGGCGGTACATCAGGCGGCTAATGGTACACGTAAGGCGTTGAAGATGGGGGTCAAGCGTAATATTCGTATTCTTGCAAACACTCCTATCAATCTTACGTTGGATTCGTTGACCTTGACCGATACGGATTGGAACGTTACCGACACCACGGTTACGATTACTGGTGATACTATTCGTATGACTGCAGGTAACAGTTCGTCAAGTAAGGTATTGAATATCCGTGTGACCGACCCTTACCAGATTGGCACTGCACAAATCTCATACTCCAACCGTATCGTTAAGTTCTATGGTAGTGGATATGAATATGGGAATACTGATGGATGGCGTAAGTTTGGTATCAATGTATTGAACAAGTCAACGGCTACTACTACCGATACCTTCTGGCCTTATATTGATGGTAGTCTCTTTAACTTAAATGGTGAATATTTGATTGGAAAACAAGGTATTATTAAGACTACGTGGCAATAACCCTTGACAGACAACATATGAAAGATTATATTTTATATCTGAGTCTAATGGTAGTTGGTGCATGTATGTATAATGTCTGGGCATACATTAAATATCTTGAACATAGCAATGTAGTTTTAACTAATCTAATAAAGGAGAAAATACATAATGCTGACTTGGCCACACGGGAACGAGACGCTTGAAGAGCACGTGAATAGGTTTTCCAAGTATCTACATCGTAAACGAAAGTTTGATATTCCTAATCTGTCTGCGATGACCTACAATATGTATCTTCATTTCAAGACCCATAGTGGTGAAACAATTGATATGTATGAGGACTTGAATCGTCCGTTGAAGAACAAGATTCATCTGTGGAGTTTGGGACAGTTGCAGGATGTAGCACAGTTCTTGGCAAATAGAGTGCAAGTATATTGTGGAATCACAGCAGAGCAGTAATAAGAAACCCCACCAAC
>Ga0172367_10006906_pt1 | contig 13156 bp, 14 predicted proteins | sample Lak10m_FD_114542 | JGI IMG/M metagenome (GOLD analysis project Ga0172367, IMG submission 114542) | Freshwater microbial communities from Kabuno Bay, South-Kivu, Congo - kab_022012_10m | ecosystem: Environmental > Aquatic > Freshwater > Lake | place: Democratic Republic of the Congo: South-Kivu...
GCTAGCCCTTGGGATAGTGCTGGAAGTGTTGTTCAAGGGACAGAGCATACCGTTCCTGTCTCAGACCAACATCATCGGCAACATCACCCAACTCGTGAAGACCTTCTCAACTGAAGGGCTTGTTGGCCTAGTGGCCATCTTCGTCTTGTACAACATCTACAAGAAGAAATAACACGACGTAGGAAACTGGGGGCGGTGTAGACGTGCATCGCCCTTTTATCATACCACATAATAAATTGCAAAACACAATAAATACACACAGTTCATATAGCGTTCCACAATGGTGTGGAAACTTATGCGGATACCACCGCGTAGCACCTAGAACGTGCATTGGACTCCTAAACAAAGGAGAAAACAAATGGGAAGACCCATACAAAAAAGAAAACTATCAGGAGCAGCAGATGCATTTGGTGGTGACCTATCAGGAAAGATAGCAGTAACAGCATACAGACCATTTGGTGGAGCAAAAGTTGATTCCACTGTGGCCTACATAGTCAAGCAAAGAGGATCTAGAACTTTCAAAATACACATGGATGATTCTACAGAAGCGGTAATGAAACTGATGGCAGTTGCACCAGGCACATTATCTGGCGCCGACGCATCAGAACTAGGACAGTTCTGCGTGCAGGTGATATTGGATGACTCTACAGTGGCTTATGTGTCAAAGTTCTACAACAATGTTGTGAGCTACGTGGACACGGCAGGCAACACCGGCAAGATCAAGTACACGCTTGGTTCTGAAGGCACAGACGAAGGCCAAGTAGCAGGCTCTGGTAACATCGACGTAAGATAATACCAGCACACGTGCTTTATAAGTGGATCAGGGGGAGTTTTTGGCTCCCCCTATCCGTTATAAATACAAGGTACATATGGCAAAAACACTAAGGACTTCAGGAGATTACACCATAAAGGCAGGCGCCGGCACAGCAGGCACCAACGAGGTCATAATTGACGCCAAGACATTCAGGGTAAAGGGAGACCTCACAGTGGATGGGGACCAGACAGTGGTCAACACCAGCATTCTCAGCGTGGAAGACACCTTCATTGAGCTGGCAAGGAACGTTTCGCTTGCAGCTACAACTCTTGACGCGGGAATATATGTCAATCGGGGTGACTTGGACGGTGCGGTGTTATTTTGGGACGAGAGCGAAGATAAATTCAAGGCCGCGACCACAACAGATGGTGCAGGCACAAGTCCATTGACCGTCGCAACTCTTGCAGCATTTTCCATAGGAGAGCCATCGGACGGTTCAGATGCAACTACCAAGAACTATGTGGACACCGCTGTCTCAGCCGCGGGCTACATCACCAGTTTTGACGTAGCAGCTGATTCCGGCACTGTGCAGACCGTGGTGGACGCAGATACCATAACAATAGTAGGCGGCAGCAACATTACCACTGTCGCGTCGGCCCCAGATACAATAACAATAAATCTTGATCAAAATTTAGACAACATCAATTCTATCGGCAACGGATCTACCACCAACGGTAATTTAGATTTGATTGCCAACGGCACGGGTAACGTGGTGGTCAACAACATATTAACCTTCAACAGCAACGCAGCAGCACCCACAGCCACATCGATCACTAAATTATATAGCAACACCGTGGGCGGCGGAGCGACCGGTGTATTTTTCGTTAACAGTGCAGTTGATTCTGGAGCAGAAGGAGAATTGATAAGTAAGAAGAAAGCCAGAGCACTTGCGATTGCTTTGGGCGGATAATTTATGATAACAAACTTTTCAGTAGGAACCAGTACCACAACAGCGGCATTTACCGCATCAGGAGATGTTGCAGTGACAGTGATTTATATCTGCAATACATCAGCCACGGACGGCGATGTGGATGTGTATCTGGTGCCCAACGGAGAAACCGTGGGGTCACAACATTTAATTTACAAAAACCTCATAATCAGATCCAATGATACCTACATAATTGATTCAGAAAAATTAATATTGGGCACCGGAGACAGAATTTTTATAGCTGCTCCAGATTCTGCAGGTGAGTTCAATGCCACAATATCGACCATAGGAGTTTAACACATGGGTAGATCTGCAAAACACATCTCCCTGAATGGCAGCAGAAATTCTGTCACACTGCCAAAAGGCACCACCGCTGCGCAGCCAAGCGCCCCGGTGGCCGGCATGCTGAGATACAACACCACACTAGACAACCTGGAATATTACAATGGCACTAACTTCCTGCAAGTAGGCGGAGGAGTGGGAGGAGTGGCCACGGTGACTGCGGACAGCATCACCATAGACGGCAACACTCCTGTCCTGACCTATGCCATGCCATCTGGACTGACACCAACCGATGAGAAAAACGTGCTGGTGTTCCTGGAAGGCGTTTACCAAAAACCATCAACATATACCATCACAGGCAGCAACATCACCCTGGCCGCAGTGCTGGCAGGTGATCACAACAAGACGTTGACCGTGCTGCACGGATTTGATTCAGTTTAATAAGATTTTATATTGATGCAAATGGCATCCATGTGCCCGGTGCTCCGGCCTTCACGCACACCCACCCCAACACCGAACCCTTGACCGGCTGTGAATTCCATGTGATGTCTCCCTGCGCAAAACTGCCGGCTTTAGGCGGAACATCATTGTATTGATGAGTTTGTCCCTGGAATCTAAAAGGTCCTGCTATGTCTAGATCCGCCTTGGGCTTGCGTATCTTTATGCCCACATTATTGCTGCCAGATATAAAAATTGTGGGTTCCCCAGAACTGCCCATGGTGAAATCATCGCTGTTGACTGTGCCCACATAGGCCTGGTTGCCCTTGACATCCGCCATAATCTCTATGCCGTCCTTCATTATGCCCAGCAGTCCCGTGGGACTATTAGTGTTTATGCCTATGCTGTTCTTGGCCACGTGCAGGGTGTCCGCGACATTGAGTTCATTGAGTACCCCACCTCCTGCAACTTTGATTTGATAACCGAGTTGCCCAGTCTATCCTTCCATAAAACTTCATTGCTGTCTATCCTGACTGAGTTGAGCACGTCTATGTTGTCGGCCTTGGCGCTGTAGTAGTATATGGTCTTGCAATGCACGGTGCCCTTGATTTCCAAATCATTCTCCACCACAATCCTATCATCTTTGATGCTTAATTTTTTGGCCGCAGCAGAATCTTTAATTCCCGTGCTGGCAAAATTGGTGATGGTGCCACCATGGATCTTATCGCCGCTGAGCTCTCTATCGGCAATGATGTTGTTGTGGCTATTTAATTTAGCGAGTGCCTCGTTGAGCTTTTCTTCTGTCCATTTTAGTTTGTCATTGATCAACCTATTCTCTGAGTCCAGTCTGTCAATGTATGCGCGGGTAACTTTTTGGATCTGCTCTTCTATTACCTGTTTTATGCTGAGTTCAATGGACATATTATCAGCTATTTATAGGTACACTTTGCTGCGCTAAAAACTAATAAATAACTGGTAAAACTATGTCTATTCAACGTATACCAGGACAAATGCTTGAGTCTAATCTGACTCGCAGCACGGATCTGGCGTTCCAGACCAATTTATTATATCTGGATGTGACCAATCAAAGAGTGGGGATCAAGACCGCTGCACCGGGCAACTTTGCCCTGGACGTCAACGGGACTGCCAGGTTCCAGGATTCGGTCAGCATCTCAGGCGACCTCACGGTTTCTGGCGACACCACGGTTGTCAACACAACCAACATGGAGATTGAAGACAACTTCATAATGCTCAACAACGGCGGCAGCACGGGCAACGATGCTGGCATAATGATCAATCGGGGAGCGGCCGGCGACAACGCAGTGTTCTACTGGGACGAGGCTGCAGACAAATTCAAGATTGTGACCACTGTGTCCGATGGCAGCACTGTAACCAACATCACCGATACGTCCTTTGCTAGACTGGCAGGAGCGGATCCAGTTGACGCACAGGATTTCATCACATTGAATCATCTTGCCACAGCGGCAACCATCACGCTTGGCGATTTTTCATTCTCTCAAAACAGAGTAACTTTGAACAACACAAATGCGGATTTTGAATTTGATTCCACCGGCACAGGACGTTTTGTGCTGCTGGGCACATCGGGACTGGTGCTGCCTTCCGGCACCACTGCGCAGAGGCCCGCTGCATACACGGGCATCATAAGATACAACACTGACACCAGCAAGTATGAGGTGTCACAGGATGGAAGCACATGGACAGCTCTGAGGACCGAGCAGACGTCAAGAGAAGTCATAAAAGATGTGTTCACAGGAGATGGATCCACCACAACATTTGTCTCCGTGAACGTTGCCACGGCCCCGGAGAACATAATAGTCTACATAGATGGCGTGATGCAGGAGCCAGACCAAAATTACACCACCGATGGATCAACCAGTTCCATAACATTTACCGGCGGCGATGCTCCTCACGCTGGCGCCAGGATCGTGGTCATCAGCGGATTTGCAGACGCTCAAGTTTAATAAACAAATATATTTTGATCCTTTTTATCGAACCTGAACATGATCAATCTGCCTGTGACGGGGTTGATCACAGCAAGTTCCGGCACGACTCTTATATTATTTTTTTGCTGGGTCTGCAAAAAATGGTATAGGTCCTGCCCATTTTGCCACCAGGTCTTAATGCCCAGCATGTTATATTCCTGATCTATCCTGATGATGTTTTTATAGGTTTTGCATACCTCGATTACATGATTGGTGTACTTGTTAATTTGGTGCACCAGGTCTGGTCGAGTTTTAAGGGTGCTGGGAGATCTGTTGCGACAGGTGGGAGGCCACTCCACCATCACGTGATATTTGAGAGATTTATCGTCGATCTTTTTAAGCATGCTTCCTCCCAAAATCCAATAATTCTGTCTGTGATATCTGTTTGAAATTGGGACTGTCCTTGAACACTCCTATGGTGTTTCCTACCTTTGTGTTGACGAAGAAGAATTGTGTGGTAGAGTACACCGCCATGATTGCCTTCATGTACACGTGTTCTTTTTTTTCTAGATAGAAATCAAACATGGACACTACAGGGCTGCCAATCCAACACGCCATAGCCATGCACAAGATTTGCTGGCTGCTGGAAGAAGCATCAAAGTTGTAAGGAGCCAAATCCTCGAAAAATGGCAGGCATTCTATGCCCTCATGGAAGACATACTTGGCGTAGCGATCCCTAGGCGCAAGTATTGTCTGTTTCTTGTTCCTATTTTTCATCAAGAAATCCAGTTGTTGGCCATCATTGACGCAGACATATTTTGCTTTGGTGAACAATGGGTGTTGGCCCGCGGCTATTATTGTGCCCATGCTTTTGCATAGGGCAGCCGTTAGGTTATGGCTCTTCCATTGCCACATGTCGCCCAGTACAGATATAACAGGATATAGCATAATTGGCAGTATTTAACAGGTTTTATTTAGGCGTTTAAAAAATAAATAATGGGTATTAGCACTAAAAAAAAGGATTAAAAGATGGCAATAGGACGTATTTCGGGACAGATGCTAAAAGCCAACCTGTTAAGGTCAGGCACCGATCTAGCGTTTGAGACCAATCTCTTGGTGCTGGATGTCACTAATTCTCAAATAGGTATAGGCACAGCCACTCCTTCAAGACAGCTGCACATCAGCGGCACCGGTGCAATTAGATTACCAAGCGGCTCAGACGCACAGCGAGGCACATCAGCCAACGGAGATATTAGATACAACAGCGATCGTAACATAATTGAAGGTTATGTCAACGGCGCATGGACAAATCTATCATCTGCTAATTTATTAGTGGACGCTGATAGCAATACCGGTATTGCTGTGGAGAGAATATCTGATGAGAATGAAATACATTTCTTCACTGAGGCGGCCGGCGACGTGGCCCACATCAGATCAAACGGCGACATAGAATTAAATAATTTAGATATATCAAATCAGACCATTACAGGATTATCAACCAATTTAGATATAACCATCACCCCAAATGGCACGGGCCAGGTGGCAATGACCTCCGTGGACATAGCGGCGGGAGAGATCGACGGCACCACGATCGGGGCCAATGTTGCGGCAGCCGGCACATTCACCACAGTAGACACTTCAGGAAACGTCACAGTGGGTGGAAACTTGATAGTGAACGGCACAACCACCACCATCGAATCCACGACATTATCGATACAGGATCCCTTCATTATTTTAGCAAAGAACGACTCCGGTGGTGACGCCAACATATTTGACCAAGGACTGCTGTTCAATCGCGGATCGTTATCCAATGTTTCATTCTTCTGGGACGAGTCACTGGATGAGTTCGCCTTCGCTACCACGGCGTCAGAGACCGGCGCAACGGCGGGCAACATCACCATTGACGCCTATCAAAAATTACGTGCCGGCATCATAGTGGCAGGCACATCTCTGGACACGGGCGCGATCAAGGCACTGGACGGCACAGCAGCAATCACTATCGCTTCTTCAACCGGTATTATCACGGCCTCTACAAACTTGAATGCCAATGCAGGACTGGACATCGCTGCAGACTCACAATCATTCACGGTGGGTGCCGCTGCAGATTTCACCATCACACATGATGGCACAGATACCACATTGGACAACAACACCGGAATATTAAAAATAGAAGGTGCTGCGGGCAGCTCAATTCAGATCAATGCTGCGGGTGTTGACGTAGATACTCAGATTTCCGGAGACAATTCTACCGCACTGTTCTATGTGGACGCAGGCAATGACAGGATCGGTATCAAAGACAGCACGCCAGGCTACACCCTAGATATCGGCACGGCCACGGACGCAATACTGTTGCCTCAGGGCAACACCGCGGCTAGGCCCACTTGCGCCACTGGGGTGATAAGATTCAACACGCAGACAGGCAGTTATGAGGGCAGCACAGATGGATCCACATGGGTAAGTTTTGTCGTTACTGACGGCACCACACCCGCCATATCCAAGGTCTCCGCAACAGGAGATGGCTCTACCACAACCTTCACAGGATTCTTCTCTGCCACACCAGTTTCCGCAGCCAACGTGCTGGTCTTCATAGACAACGTGCACCAGGAGCCCACGGAGAACTACACAATATCTGGCACCAACATCACGTTCAGCGAGGCACCACACCCCAGCGCCAGAATCTACGCCCTGGAGGGATTTGACAGCAGCAACGGTGGCGGTGGATCACAGAAACTGGACGTTGCCACGATCCAGAGCATAGCCGCGGCCTCGGCCACTTATGCAGCGTTCCAAGCAGCCATTGCCGCACTATAACAGCTCTAACGATAATATTTGCTATACTGTTGCTAAATACTTCCGCAGTGATACACTGCACAAACTAACAATCATGCGGGAGATATGGAACCATGACAACAAGAAAATTTAGGGTCAATAACGGACTGGAAGTGGGCGATGTCGTTATAGACTCATCAACAAACAAGATCACAGGATTATCAACTTCGGCCCCGGTCGCGGACGGTGACGTGGCCACCAAGAAATATGTGGACGACCAGATCGGCGCCATACAGGCCACTGCCATCACGCAGGGCAACACCAACATAACCATAGCGGACGCGGGCTCGGGCACCGTGACCACCACGGTGGACGGTGCATCAAAAATTGTCACGGATTCGAGCCGAACCATATTCTCGCAGGACGTGCGGATCGATGGCGACTTGGTGCTGGCTGGAACCAACACCATAGTGAACACCACCACTCTCAGCATCGAGGACGCGATCATAGAGATCAACAGGAACAACTCAACCAACGCTGCCATGCCCAACTTCTCGGGACTCAAGATCAATCGTGGAGCGGGATCTGCGGCAACGGAACAGGACCTTTACTGGGTGTGGGACGAGCAGTTCGTTGAGGACGATTCCACGATCTACAACACGCCATCGGGCGGTGCATGGACAGCCATGCGTGCCACCCAACCGGGTGACACCAATCTGGGTTCACCGGATCCCACAAATCTCAATAGCACAGATGCACAGCTGGTGGACATCCGATGCAGGGTGGTCAACGCCACTGCAACATCGGCACAGTACGCGGACATCGCGGAGAGATTTGCGGCAGACGCTCCCATGACCGAAGGCGCAGTTGTGATGTTGGGCGGCGCGCAAGAGATAACCGAGACCTCAGAAGAACTTTGTGAACAGGTTTTTGGTGTCATCTCTTCAAAACCAGCCTACATGATGAACGCTGGTGCTGGCAACAACGAATCACATCCTTTTGTGGCCATGACCGGTAGAACTCACGTGCGAGTCACCGGTGCAGTCAACAAAGGTGACAGAATAGTATCATCCAGCGTGAAAGGCACTGCTAGAGCTGCTAAAACTGGCGAATCTATCAACCCTTTCCATGTCATTGGAAGAGCTCTCGAGAGCAAATCTGACACCGGTATTGGCATGGTAAATTGCTTCGTGCAGGCCAAGAACTAATAAGTACTACTCTTCCTTAGTAGTTGAAAAGGGCCGCAGGCCCTTTTCTCGTTTATAGCATAAATATCTACACTGCGGTCCACCGGCAATGTAATCAGGTGGTGTGGGGATATCCCCGCTAACATAGAACAGGGAGCTTGTGATGGCGCTAGGCCGTATATCTGGTTCAATGTTAAAATCTAACCTGACTAGGCACGGGGTAGATCTTGCATTTGAAACCAACATTTTGTATCTTGATGTGACCAATTCACGAGTGGGCATCGGGCTTTCTGCACCATCAACTAAATTACACGTAGACGGAACCACCACAACCACAGGATTGATTGCGGGTGGATTGACCTATCCCGCAGCGGACGGCACTGCCAACCAGGTCCTGGCAACCAATGGCTCGGGGCAGCTCAGCTTCGTAAACCTCAGCGACTTCACTGGATTGACCTTTGTTGGAGATGACTCAACGGGCAGCACCATCAACACATCAGAAACTTTAAAGTTTGCGGGCGGCAATAACATCATGACCTCAGTCGTGGACGACGTTGTGACAATAGCCGGCACGACCAACATCAACGTCAATGAGATAAGTTCAACAGATTCTTCTGCTATACACATTAACGATGCTCTGAACATGCTAGGAAATCGAATACAGAACCTACAGACACCCGTGGGCGCAAACGACGCTGCCACAAAAAATTACGTGGACAGCGGAGTGGCAGGGCTAGGGCCAGGAACAGTGCTGGAGATCACAGCAGGCACGGGATTGACGGCATCCCCGACCAACCCGATCACATCAACCGGCACAATATCTCTGGACCTTTCCACCGTGGTTGTGAACATGGTGGGCGATGACAGCACAGGTTCGGCCCTGAGAGTGGGTGAGACTTTCAAGATAGCGGGATCTGGATCAGTGACCACAGCAGTCAGTGGAGACACGCTGACCATCACTGGATCAGCGGGGGGACTCACATTCATAGGTGATGACAGCACGGGCACTGCCATAGCAGGAGGTGGGACACTACAAATCATAGGTGGTGATGGCATCAACACAGCAGTGCTGGGCAACGTGCTTACCATCACAAACACATCTCTGCAGTTGGAAGTGGATGGCGGCAGCGCATATTCCATCTACAACGGCGTGTCAGAGACTGACATCGATGGGGGAGCAGCATAATGGCACAGATTAGATTACGAAGAGACCAATCAGCCAACTGGACATCAGTCAATCCTGTATTGGCCGCGGGCGAGGCCGGTTACGAGCTGGACACCAAGAAGATGAAAGTGGGTGATGGCGTCACCGCATGGAACAGCTTAGCTTATTTTAGTTCCAGCCTTTATGTGGCCGACGACACCAGCACAGTAGAAGAATTCACATCTAGCAGGACGCTGAAAATCACAGGCAGTGGTATAATCTCGACCACACTGACCGGGGACACGTTGGACATCTTTGGCGCTGGACCAGCGCAGGGTATCACAATCGTTGGAGATGACAGCACAGGAACAAACATCGCCGACGGCGAGACAGTTAAGATCGCAGGAGCCAATGGCGTTTCCACTGCGATGTCGGGAGACGTGTTGACAATCACAGGCGTGGGCTCCACAGCAGTCACCAATGTTTTGTACGTTTCCAAGAGCGGCAATGACGCAAACGATGGGCAGACACTGGCCACATCAAAACTCACAATCAAGGCAGCCTGTGCCATAGCCACAACTGGCACAACCATCTTCGTCAAGAGCGGAGATTACACAGAAATCAACCCGGTTACCGTACCGGCCGGTGTTGCCATAATAGGTGACGCACTGCGTACGGTTTCCGTGAGGCCCCTGACCACGAACCAGGATCTATTCTACGTCAATAACAAATGCTATCTCAAGGAAATGACCTTCAGGGATCATGTGAGCCCGGCTGCGGCCGTTGCTTTCCCACCCAGTGGTGCGGGCGTGATCACAACCAGCCCCTATGTGCAGAACTGCTCCAGCATCACCACCACGGGCACGGGAATGAAAATCAATGGTTCACACGCATCGGGATTGAAAAGCATGGTGCTGGACGCATACACGCAGTTCAATCAGGGTGGTCGTGGTGTTCACATACTCAATGACGGCTATGCACAGCTGGTCAGCTTGTTCACCGTCAACTGCAACATTGGTGTTCTGTGCGAGAGTGGTGGACAATGTTCGCTTACCAATTCAAACACGTCATTCGGCACGTTCGGCCTGCAGGCGGACGGCATAGGATCTATACAGAGCACGGGCACCGTGAACGGCACCAATGTCACAGCGAACTCTATCATCATAGAAGGGCTGACTGCGACTCCCGCAGTCAATGACGTGGCGCAGTTTGCCGGCGACAGCGAATACTACACTGTGGAGACGGCCACGGTCGAGGACAGTGGTGGTGAAAGGCTGGTCACATTTATAGAGGACCTGCCCACGTTGGCCAACGGCACAGCAGTGAATTTTTTCAAGAGGAGCCTGATCGCGGCCAGCGGACACACCTTCGAGTACGTGGGTTCAGGAGACACCCTGGCCTCTTCATTGCCATCCGGAGGAGGAGTTCCCGTGCAGGCGAACGAGGTCTTGCAAAGTAATGGTGGACAGGTTTACTACACCAGCACAGATCACAGGGGAGATTTTAGAATTGGTGATGACCTTTTGTTCAACAGAGCAACAGGTACAATAACGGGTAGGACGTTCAGCCGAAGTTTGTTCGCGGTGTTGACGCCTTACATATTAGCCCTAGAGGGCTCAACAAACAATTAGGAGAGGAGGATAAATTATGGCACTAGCATTAAACGTATTCAGGACAGTTACAGCAGCACTGACTACCTCCAGCACCACTGTCTACACGACACCCGCGTCCTACACCGGCATCGTGTTGTTGGCACAGATAGCCAACGTGAACGGAACTGCAGGCAACGTCACTGTGTCTGTGACCACGCAGGATTCAACTACAACGGAACTGTTGAAAAACTTTCCAGTGGCCGCGGACGACTCAGTGTCGGCAGTATCTGGAAAATTGGTAATCATGACTGGTTGCGAGTTGAAGGTATCTGCTGACGCAAACAGCAAGTACAAGATAACAGTGAGCATACTGGAAAGCGCAAATGAGTAGCAATAGGTCCAAAAGCGGCAAAGTAAAAACCACGCTGCCCACGGCGGTATCGGCGGACAGGTACAGTTTCATTCAGCTGTCAGAGGCTGAGCCCAACCTTGGCGTGCCGGCAGAGAACAATTACGTGCTTGCCAGCCAGACCGATGGCACGAGATCATGGATCGAATCTGCATCGCCACAGGGCATAACCTTCGTTGGCGATGACAGCACGGGCACGCTGATCAGCGACGGGGAGACCATAAAGATAGCCGGTGGCAACAACGTCACAGTAGCGATGTCGGGCGACATCCTGACCATAACCGGCAGCAAGGACATAAACGTAAACACGATTTCCAGCACAGACTCAACTGCGATACAGATCGATGATGGGGTCAACATATCAGGCACGCTGACGGCTAACACGGCAGTGATCAACAACATCTTGACCAACGACAGCAGCGACATCAACATCAGTGGCGCCCCGGTAAACTTTGGATCGGGTGGAGAGGTAATGTACAAGGAGTCGGCCGTCCTCAACAATTTAGCAGACGTCAACATAGAAAGCGTGCAGGTGGATCAATTCCTCAGATACAACGGCAATCAGTGGGTCAACGCCAACGGCGCCACCGTGGCGGCGGGTCCGGGAGTCACCTTCTTCTTTCAGAATCCGGTAATCACAGCGGCAGACACAGACAACGATCACGACATCATCACCATGGCCACAACGGTGGGCGGAAACTCAGAACAGCACGTGATCCAGACCGCGAGCAGCTCCACTGAGATAGTTGCCGCATTCGTCTCCGGCGCGCTGAACAGGACAGTGCTGGACGGCGGATATTACAGCTTCCACAACCATGCCAGCGTGGACACAGGCGCAGGCGTGACAACCATAAAGAACCTGGTTTACACCGCCACCCCATTTGCCACGGGCACAGTGACCTTGACCGGCTCAGGCACCAGCAGGACCGCCACAGCATCCGCGGGCAACCCATTCGCCACATCAGCTATCATAGCGTCTGCCACCAACACCGCGGCATCATATCTGCAAACTCCAAACGGGCTTTTCCAGATAACTTCAAGATCATCAGACACCGTGGTCACTGTGACCACGCCCAACGGCTACACCAACGAGTCAGCGGTGTCGGGCACTGTGTGGAAAAAATATTTTGAATCCACCGAATCATCGGTGATCAGCAGCACCAGCGCTGCGCAGTTCAACACGGAATCCACACAGGTAGCACTCAACGTGGGACTGACAACGAAATTGGCCGTGATCGTGTTCATGACCGCCACAGACACGGCGGAACTGAAATATTACTACGATGGCAGCGACAACGCATCTGCCGTGACCACACCGTTCGGACCACTACACAACAGCCTCAGTGGCCTGCAGGGAGGAACTGCCTCTGAATTTTATCACCTCACATCCAGTGAGTACACGGGCACGGGCACGGGCAATTTTGTCAGGGAAACATCACCAACTATCGCTTCGGCCACACTGTCCGGCACAACCACTGCCGCCACGCTGGTCACCAACGAGATATCATCATCTGATTCCACAGCCATACAGATCAATGACGCGATCAATGTTTCCGGTACATTGAATGCAGCCACATCTTTGATCACACCATCCGTAGTGACCAATGCAATCAGTTCCGGTGATTCATCAGTGGTCACGATCAATGATGA
>Ga0172367_10006907_pt1 | contig 13155 bp, 14 predicted proteins | sample Lak10m_FD_114542 | JGI IMG/M metagenome (GOLD analysis project Ga0172367, IMG submission 114542) | Freshwater microbial communities from Kabuno Bay, South-Kivu, Congo - kab_022012_10m | ecosystem: Environmental > Aquatic > Freshwater > Lake | place: Democratic Republic of the Congo: South-Kivu...
AAAAATCCCTTTTTCTAAAGGGAAAAAATAATTGCGAATGTTAGAGTCTGCAAATTTAGCCTTAAAATTATATCACAGCTATTCAAAGAAGCCGACTGCCAGGGTTTTAGGGCCTGCGTGAACAATGATTGCCGGAGGTAACAAATATAAGGGAATTTTGGGAACATTTAGCCGTGAAGATAGTTCATCACGCAGAGCTTCTGCCTCATCTTTGGCGTCTATATGCATAACGCATAAATTGATGTCATTTTTTTGGGACAATTTTTCACAAGTTATTTCAATTAATCTGGCAACAGCTTTCTTTTTTGTACGTTCTTGTTCAAAAGCAGCGGCCTGCCCATCCTTAATCTGAAGGATGGGTTTTACTTTTAGCAATTCTCCCAATAATGCTTTTGCTGTTCCTATTCTTCCACCTTTTTGTAAATATTCCAGAGTATCGACGACAAAATATGTTCGGGATTGAGCTTTCATCTTATTTATCAGAGCCTCAATCTCATTCGGCGATACTCCCTTCTGTGCCAAGTCATGCGCTGTGAGGACCATTGAGCCGAGACAGCCGGCGATTGTCAAAGTATCTATAATGCGGATATCGGCTTGTGGGAATTCGTTTTTTGCCATTTCCGCAGAACGAGTTGTTCCACTAATTTTTCCTGAAGGCGCAATAACGATAACTGTTTCGCCTTTATTTGCTGCATCCTCAAAGAGTGGTATGTAGTGGGAGGCTAGTGGGGCGGCAGTTTTGGGCAGCTTGGAGCTTTCTTTAAGCTTTTGGAGGAACTTTTCAATACTTAACTGAGTTCCATCTTGAAACGTCTCCTCGCCAAATATTACTTGTTGAGGAATAAGTGGAATTTTGAGCCTGTTCGCTTCCTCTACTGAAAGCCCACAGGTTGTGTCTGCAATGATTAATGTCATCTATATCCTCCTAAAGGTCTGTTCCTCTAAATCAAGGCAATCGAAATAGTTGTTTCCCATCCCGGAGAATTTCATCGTAAGTTTTTTCTAGTGACAAATTAGTACCTCTTAGCCCTTCTACAACTTTTTCTGTCCATAGTAAATAGCGTTGCTTGCGCTCAAAACTCCATGATTTAGGTGGGGAAAAAACCAAATCGTATAAGTTGCTGCTTTTATCAGCCAATTTAATTAACTTGGCCTTTTTCGAGATGCTAAAAGCATGTTCAATCTGAAGTCGTTTTCGTACCTGTTTTGGAAGAGATTTATCATCCGTAACCTCTTGAACAATGGAAAGCACTTCATCTCCAAAAAGGGTACTGATCTCTTCCGGTGTCGTCGCTGTATCTTCGAGAGTATCGTGCAAAATCGCGGAAATTAGAGTGACTGGATCACGAACGTTTCCAACCTCCCAGAGCCTCCGAGTTACGTCTATCGGATGATTAATATAAGGTGAATGTAAATTATCCTTTCGACGCTGATTCCGGTGTTTGTCAGCTGAAAAATATATGGCTTTTAGGAATTCCCCAGTTGTTTCTTCGAAAAGTAGTTCCATATTGATTCCTATTTTTGCGGTTCAGTTTTTATGTGCCTCTACCGGTTTGGTAGACGAGCTCCTGTTCAAATTGCCCAATTGATCTGATGTTTTTGTTAGAGCAAGTTCATCAAAGGCTTAAAACGAAAAATCAATCGCAATTGTTTTGAAGTCTATTTGCCCCATTGGCTGGTATGTTATAGGCAAGATTAAATATTTTAGCTTAATCGCCGAGACCGTTCAAATTCTGCACGAGTTTTCATCTGGTTTCGTAAATCATGAATATCGTTGTTAACATAAAATAACGCACCTATATAAAAAATCAAGCAAAGGATCCACGCAGAAATGCATATCCATAAAATCGCTGTGTGTAAATTTGTTGCATCTGCAATAATACCCGCCAGAAGTGGAGCTGCCGCCGCTCCGGCATTTTCGATGAAATATTCAACTGATTGCGCTGTGGAGCGCACTTCGGGCATAGTTACGTCATAAACTGTTGAGACCACATTCGGTGATGAAAAGGGCATAAAAACAGCTGTGAGTGCCATTAATATAAAGAAAGAGTTTTTTTCTGCGATAGGTGTTTGCATTGCGAGGAAAAGGAATATCGCACCCATTAAGACACCAGTGCAGGAAATTATTATCCTCCCTTTTAGTGTGTGTTTGAAAAGCCAATCACCGAGAGCCCCACCAACGAAGTAACCGCTTGCCAGGATTAGAATGACTGGCGCCATAAGCATCAAGACACCGTTTTGGTCATAACCGCGTTCTTCAGCCAGGTAAGTAAAAAACCAGTAAGTTATTACATTCCATGGAAAAACACCTGTAAATCCTTGTAAAAAAATAAACCACATCGTGCGTTTCTTGATTACATCCTTGGCTGCTTTAAAGGAAAATTTATACTGGGTGATCTCAGTCAACCCTGCAAACTCGGGCTCCGCCTGACCTCTGGGTAGATCCCGAACACCAAAAAAGATTAGGATGGAGAGAATGATTCCCAAAGAGCCAGTGGCGATGAAAACCATCCGCCATTCCCAACCAAGCAGTGGTGCAACCATCAGCGCTAACACCATGCCTCCCAGGTAACCAATGGGTTGGGCTAACTGTAACAAACCATATACTTTCCCTCTTTGGTTAGGTCCGAAATAATCGGCAATCAGGCTGTAAAGCCCAGGATATGCAGAATCATCAACCCCGGTTGAAGCCCTAGTGACCATAAAGAGTCCATAAGTACGCACAATTGAGCTTAGCCAGGTGGTCGCGCCCCAAATAAGTGATGCCAGGGAAAGAAGTTTCGATCGAGAATAACGGTCGTACCAATAACCCCACAGTGGATAGAAAATTGTTCCTACTATTAAGGCTCCGGTGAGGACAGCGCCCATTTGTGTTTTGGTGATGTTGAAATCTTTCATGATATCGGGTGTTAATGGCCCGATCAAGAGTTTATCCACCTGGTGCAAAAGCATGAAAAGGAAAAAGACGGCAACGACAAACCAGCGGTAGTAAGGATTTTCCTTTGACATAATTGCCTCTTAAATTTGTGATATAGGAGTTTACAACGGAACGATAAATGGGGCAAGTGACTTAACTCATTTTCGTGTGAATTTTTTGAACTGCTCTCACCAGTCCTTATGGTAAAATCGCGACTATGTCCTACGCTGAAACTATCGCCAAACAATTACTTGTCAAACCCTCGCAGGTGGAGGCAACAATCCAACTGCTTGATGAGGGTAATACTGTCCCCTTTATTTCCCGTTATCGCAAGGAGATGACTGGAACTCTCGATGACGAACAAGTTCGTATCGTTGCCGATGAGGTCGTAAGATTACGCGGAATTGATGACCGCCGATCGACTATCCTGGGGTCCATCGAAGAACAGGGAAAAATGACGGAGGAACTTAGATCCGCCATAGATGCCGCTGATTCGATGACCGCTTTGGAAGACCTTTATGCTCCTTACAAGCCGAAACGCCGGACACGAGCGATGATAGCTCGTGAGAGAGGGCTCCAACCGCTGGCTGACCTCATCCTCAAACAAGCCAAGGATAAACGGACTTTGGAGGTCATTGCGGCTGATTTTATCAATGAACAGGTCAGCACCTGGCGAGAAGCATTTGATGGCGCTCGTGATATTGTGGCTGAGACCATCAGCGATAACGCCGATGTACGAAGAACCACGCGAGAAAAAGCGCTTAAATCTTCTAAGATCACTGTAGAAAAAGTCGCTGATGCTGTAGATGAAAAAGGTGTTTACGAAAGTTATTACCAATTTGAAGGACGCGTTGACCGTTTGCAACCCCATCAAATCCTCGCTTTTAACCGCGGTGAAAAAGAAGGCGTTCTAAAAGTAAGGGTCGAAATTAATGAGCGCGATTGGAAAAGTTCAATCGAAGATAATTTTGAAGCAGACATCATTTCTCCATTTGCAGATGAATTAATTCTTGCGGAAGAAGATGCTGCTAACCGTCTTTTACTTCCCTCTATAGAACGTGATGTGCGTCGAACATTGAGCGAAAAAGCGGATAGCCATGCCATAAATGTCTTCGCGACCAATTTGCGAGCCTTGCTTTTGTTGCCCCCTTTAGCCAATCAGACAGTCTTGGGTCTGGACCCTGGGTTTCGAACCGGTACAAAGCTAGCAGTTGTTGATCCAACCGGCAAATTGCTAGATACCGGCACGATTTATCCTCATGAGCCCAAAAATGATTGGACGGGCTCATTACGCACTCTGGAAGATATGATTAACCGGCACCATGTCACCCTGATCACTATTGGGAATGGCACTGCTTCACGGGAAACCGAAAAATTAGCAGCCGAATTGACCAGAAATGCGCCAACGACAAAGTACCTGATTGTTAACGAGGCTGGAGCTTCGGTGTATTCTGCCAGCCCACTTGCCAGAGCAGAATTCCCCGATTTGGATGTTTCAATCCGAGGTGCAGTTTCAATTGCTCGGCGAGCCCAAGATCCTCTTGCCGAACTAGTAAAAATTGATCCCAAGTCAATCGGGGTTGGTCTTTACCAGCATGATGTTGATCAGACAGCACTTAACCATTCTCTGGATGGGGTCGTGGAGAGTGTTGTGAACAATGTTGGTGTTGAATTGAACTCTGCTTCATCAGCTTTGTTGACACATGTGGCTGGAGTTGGTCCCAAATTAGCCAGTGCAATCGTAAGCTACCGGGATGCAAATGGTGAATTTAAATCTAGGGCTGAACTTCGCAAGGTTTCAGGTCTGGGGCCGAAAGTCTATGAACAATCTGCAGGCTTCTTACGAATTCGCAGTGGGAATGAACCGTTGGATGCCAGTTCTATTCATCCTGAGAGTTATGTTATCGCGAGAGCGGTGCTCGAACATGCTGGTTTAAAATCAACAACTCCACCAAGTGAACGAAAACCAGCCTTGGATGCGTTGCTTGAGAAAACCCCCGCTGAGAAATTAGCTGTTGAATTCGGTTGCGGAATTCCAACGCTCAAAGACATATTGGAACAACTCGTTAGACCCGGAAGAGATCCCCGTGAAGAAGCTCAGACTCCGATCCTTCGTTCAGATGTGCTAAAAATGGAAGATTTGGTCGAAGGTATGGAATTGAAAGGTACTGTCCGAAACGTTGTTGATTTCGGTGCCTTTGTAGATATTGGTGTAAAACAAGATGGTCTTATACATCGGACCCAGGTTCCGTTCGGGACTGTCTTAAAAGTTGGAGATATTATCGATGTTACTATTCTTAAGATAGAAAAAGAGCGTGGTCGGGTCGGTTTGGGATGGGTGAAGTCAAAGAGTTGATATTTGCATGAGACTAAGATAAGCCAAATGCCAATAGTGCTCGAAACTCCTCGTCTGATACTCCGCTCATTTCTGGATGAGGATCTACTTCCTTTTATGCAATATCGGAATGATCCAAGAGTATATAGATATCAAGGGTGGAAAACCCCTTATTTGTTGGAAGATGCGACTGCTTTCATTGCTAATATGAAAAAGTTAACTCCAGGCACAAAAGGTGAATGGTTCCAGCTAGCGATTGAACGATGTGATACCCCTGGTGAAAAAAATAACATAATTGGTGATGTCGCTTTTCACATTACAAGTTCAAATCCGCGAATGGCTTACATTGGTTACACCCTCGCGCATGAAGCTTGGGGAAATGGTTTTGCCCGAGAGGCGGTGCATAAACTTCTTGACTACCTTTTCAAAGTACTTGATTTACACAGGGTAGTCGCGGATTGCGATGTTGAGAATGGTCCTTCAATTCGTTTACTTGAAAGATTAGGGTTTCGGAGAGAAGCCCATTATATCGATAGCTTTTGGCTTGAAAAGAAAAACGCCTGGGGCAGTGAATTCCTTTATGCAATCCTCCAACGAGAATGGTTACTGAGATGAAAAGTTTATGCACAAATTGTGGTCGGGCATATCCCGACGAAAGCGTGCCTTATAAATGTCCTCGTTGCGGTGGTTTATTCGATATTGCTGAAATAGATTTTGATCCTGGGTTGGTTGATAAAACAAATTCTAGTATTTGGCGATACCGTCACACCTTTTGGGGAATTCCTGCAGATTATGAAGAAGTATCGCTAGGCGAGGGTTTGACCCCGCTGTTATGGTCTGAAGCATTTGGTAGACAGATCGGTTTTAAGTGCGAGTTCTTAAATCCGACGGGGTCTTTCAAAGATAGAGGCACTTCTTTAATAACCACCTTTCTAAAAATGCGAGGAGTGGATAGCGCTCTAGAAGATTCGTCTGGTAATGCGGGTGCATCGTTCGCAGCCTATGCCGCTCGGGCGGGTATCCAGGCTGGAATTTACATTCCCCAAGCTTCCAGCGGGCCAAAAAGACAGCAAATCGAGTCTTATGGAGCCACTCTTCATCCTGTCCACGGTACCAGATCAGATGTGACATCGGCAGTTGAGGCTGATTTAAAGACTTCAAATGCAGCCTATGCCAGCCATGCTTACTTACCCGTGAATATCCCAGGTTATGCGACTGCTGCGTACGAAATTTTTGAGCAAATAGGATGCGCCCCCGGTGCCGTCATCGCTCCTGCAGGACAGGGAGGGCTGATATTGGGCTTATATCGTGGCTTCGCTGCACTTCAACGGGCAAAAGTGATTAAATCGCTCCCTTATGTTGTTGGAGTGCAAGCCCGTGCCTGTTCACCAATCTGGATTCTTTCCACTGCTGGAGCATCTGCGATGGGTTTCATTACCGAAGGGCAAACTTTGGCAGAAGGTGTGAGAGTAAAACAACCACTTAGAATTGGCGCGCTGCTTAAAATGACACAATCCGGTCATGGGGAATTTTTACCCGTAGATGAGGTAGATATTTTGCGGGGTCGTGACGAATTGGCAAGACGGGGGTTATATGTAGAGCCGACTTCTGCAATTACGTGGGCGGCATTGGAGCAAGTCGTTCTTCGATTGCCAGATCCAATAGTGGTTGTTTTGACAGGGTCCGGTTATAAATATAGCAAATAGGTTTGGAGGGCAGATGGAAAAGATAGTTATTACGGGAATGGGCACAGTGAATCCCCTTGGGTTGAATGTGGCTGAATCCTGGAATAATGCCATTAAAGGCGTTTCTGGTGTGGGTCCCATCACCCAGTTTGATTCAAGTGGCTTTAATGTGAAGATCGCTTGTGAATTGAAGGGTTTTGATCCGGCGAATTATATGGATGTGAAAGAAGCCAGACGGCGCGATAGGTTTGAGCAATTAGCTGCCGCTGCCTCAATAGAAGCCTTAGCGCATTCTGGATTGGAAATTAATGACGAAAATCGAACTCGGGTTGGTGTGATCGTCTCTTCAGCAATCGGCGGTATGAAATCCCTGCAAGATGGTATTTTCACTTTGAAGGATGAAGGCGCTCGCCGCTTGAGCCCGTTTTTAATACCTATGTTGATGCCCAATGGAGCTTCTGGATTGATTGCGATTGATTCAGGTATTCAGGGTCCATGTCTTTCAGTTGTTTCTGCATGCGCTTCAGGTGCGGATGGAATTGGAATGGCATGGATGATGCTGCGAGCTGGCGTAATTGATGCGGCGGTTGCAGGTGCGTCCGAAGCCACTATTTGTGAAATAGGTGTTGGCGCATTTGATCGCATAGGAGCTATGTCTCGTCATAATGATGATTATTCAATGACCCCTTCTCCATTTGACAAGAACCGTGATGGCTTGGTTATGGGAGAAGGAGCTGGTGTGCTGATTCTCGAACGAGAAAGCACTGCAATCGCACGCGGGGCAAATATCCTGGCTGAATTGGCTGGGTATGCCTCAACTGCCGATGCATACCATGTGACAGCACCTGATGTGACAGGTGCAGGAGGGGCATCAGCAATTCGAACTGCTTTAAAATCAGCAAGTGTCAATTTGGATGAAGTTGATTATGTGAACGCCCACGGAACTGGGACACCGCTTAACGATGCTGCCGAGACGAAAGCAATCAAGGCTGCATTTGGAACACAGGCTTACAAACTGTCCATCTCTTCGACAAAATCAATGACCGGGCATATGATGGGCGCTACAGGAGCACTGGAAGCGATCTTTTGTACTCAGGCTATTCTGGAAGGAGTTTTACCTCCAACAATTCATTACAAAACACCAGATCCGGAATGCGATCTTGATTACATCCCAAATCAAGCCCGCGAAAAGAAAATCAATATTGCTATTTCAAATGCCTTTGGTTTTGGCGGGCATAATGCAGTTCTCGTTATTAAGCGATATTGATTCCAAAATAATTCGAATTACACCCTTTATTAATAAAGTATAAATGGTATAATCCGACCCGCTCGAAAAAAATAGAAATTGGAGAGGTCGCGTAGTCTGGCTTAGCGCGCACGCTTGGAAAGCGTGTATACTGCAAGGTATCGCGGGTTCGAATCCCGCCCTCTCCGCCTGACATTCAGCCCCAAATACAGGGGCTGTTTGTTATCTATAGCCTGGATAATACGCCTTTGCTTTGCGCTAACATTGCTTCGCAAAACAGAAAATAAAAAAAGCGTGTGTACCGATTAATTGCCTGGAAGGATTATATCCTTAGAAAATATTTACTGAATTTTTTAGTCGTTGCTTTTAAAAGAATTCAGTTATAAATTATTATTTTCCTGGAAGTTAACTTCTTAACATTGAATTTCGAGACAATGAAAAGGCTTTCGCTGCAATTTTCCCTGAAAAAAAAGGACTTTCTATGAGATTGCTTCTCTCAAAGAGTCTTCGTAAATTTATAGACTTTAATTCTCAATAATTTGTTGGGGCGACGATATCGATTTCTTGTCATTAATTGTTCTGATTTCATGGGTTTTTCGTATAAATCAAACCAGGGACCAAAAAATAATTTACTGGATGTTGATTTTTTAAAAAATAATCGATAAACTTAGAATAAACGGAGATTCTTATGCATGAGCGAAGGAAGTTTCATAGGAGGTACCTTGCAATATATTCGCGGGTTTTTGATCTAGCCTCAGGGAGGGTACTTGGATATTTGGCAGACCTAAGCCTGAAAGGGATAATGATAATCAGCGATGACCAATTACCCGTAAACAAGATCTTTACGTTAAGATTTGCTTTACCAGATTATCCTGGGTTTTCAACTGATCACCTTGATTTACAGGCGAGGGTAGCTTGGTGCCACGCTGATGTTGATCCCGCATTTCAAGATATTGGTTTTGAATTTTCTAAAACAAGCGCTCAAGATATAGGAATTATAGAAGAAATGATCGTAACATATGATTTCAATAGGGATGCTTCAGATCTACCAATTACAAACAACTTTAGGTCAGAGGAATGATGCAGACACAATTATTCGAGGCAGAAAGCGTTCTTTTTCCCAAGCCTATAGAAGAATCTTATTGGGTGATCGCTGGACGCCTCTTAGCGGGCGAATATCCGTGTATGACATCAACTCCAGAACTCACTGTAAAACGTTTGAGTGCATTCCTTAATATTGGGATTAATACCTTTATTAATCTCACAACAGAAGGCGAAAAGGATGATTACTTTCCACTCCTAAAAATAATGGCGCGTCAAGCAGATGTTGAAGTGAATTGCTTGAGATTTCCTATTTTGGATTTTGGGTTGCCATCGCCGGCCTTTATGGCAAGTATATTAGATGCGATTGACTTGGATTTAACAACCGGTCGAAATGTCTATTTGCATTGTCATGGTGGTATTGGGCGAACGGGCACTACCGTTGGCTGCTTTCTTGTCAGACACGGTTATTCTGGGGACCAGGCCTTGCGACAATTAGCAAATTGGTGGATGAATGTGCCTAAATCATCTTTCCACCCGAATTCACCAGAGACTCCCGAGCAAGCGCAATTCATTCGGGCTTGGGACGAAAAGTTGGGTTGAACCCAAAACTAAGAAGAGCAGTTGATTATTAAAATTCCATTTCATGTTGGAGAATAAAGAAAATTGCTATTGAGATTTATAATTTGGTAATGGATTGGCATGAACGCTACCTTCAACAGGCTCGTTGGACAAAACCATTGCGAACCTTTTTGTTTGAAAAAACGGGTTTGAACTCAGCCGGAAGGGTGCTTGAGGTAGGTTGTGGAACTGGCGCTATATTAGAGGAAATTTCTCAACACTCGGGTGTTTTTGGTTTGGATATTGATTTTCCAATTTTAGCGGAGTACGGGGGAAAAAATCCAGGTGCCAAGCTAACCTGCGGGGATGGCGTTTCTTTACCTTTTTCGTGTGCAGTTTTCGACATTGTGTTTTGCCATTTTCTCCTGTTATGGGTTAGTGATCCATTAGCCGTCTTATCTGAAATGCGAAGGGTCACGCGATCCGGAGGAGCAGTTATTGCCATGGCAGAGCCAGATTATAGTGGCCGGATTGATTACCCAATTTCATTGAGTAACCTTGGACGTTGGCAAACTCAATCTCTGGTAAATCAAGGTGCAGATCCTAATATCGGTCGCAAACTCTCAGGGATGTTTAATCGCTCTGGTTTGCATGAGGTTCAGACTGGAGTCCTAGGTGGAGAATGGGGACGGAAGTATTCAGAGGTAGATTTTGAAATGGAATGGAAGGTGATTTATGCGGATCTCGAAAAATCGAATCTCGGACAAAATTTAGCAGAAATAAAAGAGTTCGATAAGGATTCTCAAAAAAGAGGAGAACGCGTGCTTTTTGTCCCAACCTTCTATGCCCTTGGGATTGTGTGAACTATCGAATGGTATAATTAATTCAATCGGAGGAAGTTTGGAAGAACCTAAATTTGAAACCCCTGTTGTTGCGACTGAAGCTGGAGATTCTGCTGAAATTGCGTCTCCTGGTTGGAGACGTTTCTTTTTGGATGTTCTTGAGACGCTATTACTCTCTGCAGTTTTATTTTTGGCAATTAATGCGCTCTCAGCTCGTGTCCGAGTAGATGGATTCTCCATGAAACCTACTCTGCAAGATGGTGAATTTGTTTTGGTCAATCGTCTTGCGTACAAAATGGGTTCCCCGCAACGCGGTGATATCATCGTTTTTCATTTTCCATTGGACCCTGCAAGCCAGGATTTAATTAAAAGAGTAATCGGTCTCCCTGGTGACCATATCGTTGTTGAAAATGGCTTAGTTACTATAAATGGTCAACCTTTGAATGAGCCTTATATAGCCTCGCCGCCATTATATTCTGGAGAATGGGCTATTCCAAATGGTGAATTATTTGTTTTAGGCGATAATCGCAATGATTCATCCGATTCTCACTCATGGGGCATGTTACCGGAAGATGAAATAGTCGGCAAAGCTTTATTTATTTATTGGCCTTTTCCTGAGTGGAAATTGATCGATCATTTTGAATTTTCGAAAGAAATCCAATGAGTGAATCCCTGGAAATCAAAAAAATACTAACACTTGCTGATGAGTATATCCATGAATTGCCACCCTTGCCATCACCATTATCTGTTCCTGAAGGATTGGGATTGGCTCAATGGATTGATCACACAATATTAAAGCCTGAAGCTTCTCAATCTCAGGTGAAAAAACTTTGCGAGGAAGCGATTCTGTATCATTTTGCTACTGTGTGTATAAATCCAGCTTATGTTCCGCTGGCTGCAAAATTACTAGAAGGCTCAGGCGTAGGTGTCTGTTCGGTTGTCGGTTTCCCTTTGGGAGCAACATTTCCTGAGATAAAATCGGTTGAGACAAATAAAGCGATTTCTTCAGGAGCTACAGAAATTGATACAGTAATTAATATTGGCGCGATCAAAAGTGGTAATTTTACCTTGGTGCTTCGGGATATTGAAAAAGTAGTAAAAGCTGCGGCGGGTAGAGCGCTAGTTAAGGTAATTCTTGAAATGTGCTACCTTGATCAGCGGGAGAAAATCGTTTCGTGTTTATTATGTGAACATGCAGGTGCTGACTTTGTGAAAACATCAACTGGCTTTGGCGCAGGTGGTGCAACGGTTGAGGATGTTACATTAATGCGCAGATTGGTCGGCTCGGAATTGGGAGTAAAAGCTGCTGGTGGTATCAGAACATTAAAAGATGCCCGCCAGATGATAGAATCTGGCGCGAACCGGCTCGGTGCCAGCGCTGGGGTTTCAATTCTTAAGGAATTAGGTTTAAATGAGTCAAACTAGCGACCCAACAGCGTTTGCTTGTAACGAGTGCCAGGCGGGGATGATGCGCCTGCAGTTTATTACGTATTTTACCTGGCTGGACGATGAGCTTGTCACAGTTCCGAATTTCCCAGCTTGGGTTTGTGATGTATGCGGTAAACGTGAATATGACGAGCGCGCAGTAAACTGGTTGACAACATTGCTTAGCCCGAACGCAGGACAAACAACTATTGCAAGTAGTCCTCGGCGAAGGGTTCCACCCGCAAAACGCGGTCAAAATCGTCCCAGCTCACCGGAGTAAGCTATGTCTTTAGTCAGTCCTTTGCTGAATTCTGGGATGATAGGGGTCGATTTTTATACATCCAGTTACCGAATTGTAGGGAAAGTTCAAGTCCCGATTTCAGGGTTTTTGGGGATGATCAATGATCCTACAACTTCTTTTTTGGAAATCCAGGATGCGCGCCTGGCAAGATTGCATATGCCCTCCAAGCTTGTGAGCCATTATGAAGTTATTCGGCTTGTGAAGTCACAAATCTTTGCAGTTGCGCTTTTACAACGCGAAGATCTCGGAAAAATACTAGCCCCTCAAGGTGGATATTCAACTGTCATAGAGTATTCTGTAAATATCATCTCGTCTGTTTATGAATTGACCGGAACCTTAGAATGGGCAGGAAGGCTTGATTTTTCTGCATTCAAGGCTGAAGGAAGTCGAGAGTTTGTTCCATTTTACAATTGTGTTTTGAGCGCCATCTTGATACCAGCTATTAGATCTGAATGTGCATCTGTATTGTTCAATCGCAGGTTAGTGGATTTATTTGCTCTGAATAGCCAGCAAATTGATAGCTGAATCCTAAAACTCGGGGTATGAAATGCCTTGACCTGATCAGTGGGTGGTGATAAAATCCTGCCCGCTCAAGAAATAAACTGAGTGGCAAAATGCAACAAAACGCCCCCATCGTCTAGTGGACTAGGACGCAACCCTTTCAAGGTTATGACCAGGATTCGAATTCCTGTGGGGGCACAGCTTTATAGGCAACTCTTTAGCCATCCCATCGTAGTGACCGAACAAAAACCCCGCCGGAAATAGGCGGGGTTTTTTGTTTAATTTACTACAATTTGTCATT
>Ga0172367_10006909_pt1 | contig 13155 bp, 11 predicted proteins | sample Lak10m_FD_114542 | JGI IMG/M metagenome (GOLD analysis project Ga0172367, IMG submission 114542) | Freshwater microbial communities from Kabuno Bay, South-Kivu, Congo - kab_022012_10m | ecosystem: Environmental > Aquatic > Freshwater > Lake | place: Democratic Republic of the Congo: South-Kivu...
CGAGCAGCTGATGGACATCGAGGCGCCGCCGCGTGCCCAGTGGATCCGCACCATCCTGTTCGAGCTGTCGCGCATCGCGAACGTCTCGCTCTTCCTCGGCGACCTCGGCGTGCAGCTCGGTGCGGTCACGCCGGTGTTCATGGCGTTCCGCGACCGCGAGTACGTGCTGAACCTCATCGAGAGCGCCACCGGCGGTCGCTTCCACCCCAACTTCGACCGCATCGGCGGCCTGAAGGACGACCTGCCGGCCGGCTGGATCGCCGAGACCAAGCAGGTCATGAAGAAGCTCCGCAACTTCTGCGATGAGATCGAAGAGCTGCTGTTCGGCAACGAGATCTTCCAGAGCCGTCTCCGTGGCATCGGTGTCATCCCGGCCGAGGTGGCCAAGCAGTACGGCCTCAGCGGCGCGAACCTGCGCGCCAGCGGCGTCGACTGGGACCTCCGCCGCGACCAGAAGCTGCCGCTCGCCTACGACAAGGTCGACTGGAAGGTCTGGACCCACCCCGACGGCGACAGCTTCGCCCGATGCTGGATCCGTCTGCAGGAGACCCGCGAAGCCACGCACATCGTCGATCAGTTGCTCGACGGCATCCCCAGCGGCCCCATCATGGCCAAGGTTCCGCGCATCATCAAGGTGCCCGAGGGCGAGGCCTGGGTGAGCACCGAGAACCCGCTCGGCGAGATGGGCTACTACGTCGTCAGCAAGGGCGACCTCGGCCCGTTCCGCGTGAAGATCCGCTCGGCGAGCTTCAACAACATCTCCATCGTCCCCTGGGTGTTGCGTGGCGTGTACGTCCCCGACGTCATCTCCATCCTGGCGTCGCTCTACTTCATCCTCGGAGACATCGACCGATGATCCTGGCTGTCGACCTTCCGTACTGGGCACAGTCGTTGCTGCGCGTCCTCGGTGGCACGGTGGCCGTGCTGCTGCCCGCGGGCACCATCGTGTACCTGTTCCTGTTCAAGATGATGAGCTTCATGCAGAGCCGTCTCGGCCCGATGGAGGCCGGACCCTACGGCTCGTTGCAGCTGTTCGCCGAAGTCGGCAAGTGGCTGCAGAAGGAAGACATCTCGCCGGCCATGGCCGACAAGCGCATCTTCCGGATGGCCCCGCTCGTGGTGCTGGTCAGCACGTTCCTGCTCGTCGCCGTGGTGCCCTTCGGTCCCGACGCGTACTTCACCGACTTCGACGCCGGCGTGTTCTACATGCTGGCCGTCAGCAGCATCAGCACGCTCGGCATCCTGATGGCCGGCTGGAGCTCGGCCAACAAGTACTCGCTGCTCGGCGGTCTCCGTGCTGCCGGTCAGCTCATCGCCTACGAGTTGCCGATGGTGCTCGCCGTGCTCGGTGTGGTCATCCAGGCCGGCACGATGAACCTCCAGCACATCGTGGTGAAGCAGAACAGCGACAGCATCTTCGGCTGGGACGGCATCGGCAACCCGTACATCTTCACCCAGTTCATCGGGTTCATCATCTTCATGATCGCGGTACAGGCCGAACTCACCCAGACCCCGTTCGACATGCCGATCGCCGAGTCCGAGCTCGTGTCGGGTTACATGACCGAGTACTCGGGCTTCCGCTTCCTCATCTTCTTCATCGCCGAGTTCGCCACCGCCGGCGTGTTCGCGCTCATCGCCAGCGTGCTGTTCCTCGGCGGCTGGGGCGTGCCGTTCAGCTGGTTCGGTTGGGACGCCGCCGACACCGGCAGCATCGACAACTGGATGAACGTCGTCGGCCCGCTCATCATGGTCACGAAGATGGTGGTGCTCGCAGGCATCATCATGTGGGTGCGCTTCAGCTACCCGCGCTTCCGTGAGGACCAACTGCAGCGGTTCGCCTGGAAGGTGCTCATCCCGGTGTCGCTCGTCAACATCATGCTCACCGCGATCCTGAAGGTGGCGTTCTGATGCCTGCTCCCAAGAAGCCGCAGGTGCCCGGTCTCATCAAGGGCCTCGGCGTCACGCTCAACACCATGGCGCAGACCATGAAGCCGAAGAAGTTCGGCGGTGGCGCTGCCACGGTGCAGTACCCGCACGAGAAGGAGACGCCGCCCATCCGTGCGCGTGGCGTCATCGCGCTCCGCGAGGACAACTGCACCGCCTGCATGCTGTGCGCCCGTAGCTGCCCCGACTGGTGCATCTACATCGAAGGCCACAAGGAGCTCGCACCGCCGCGCCGTGCCGGTGGCGCGCCGCGCAAGGTGAACAAGCTCGACCGGTTCGACATCGACTACGCGCTCTGCATGTACTGCGGTATCTGCGTCGAGGTGTGCCCGTTCGACGCGCTCTTCTGGAGCCCGGAGTACGAGTACTCCGAGCCGAAGATCGCCGACCTGTTGCACGACAAGTCGAAGCTCGGTGAGTGGATGGAGACCGTGCCCGAAGCGCCCGCGCTCGAGGCCGGAGCCGAGAAGAAGAAGGGCAAGTGATGATGCTCGCCTCCGACATCCAGGTCGCCCAGAACATCGGCTTCGGCATCATCGCCCTGATGATGATCCTCGCCGGCGTCGGCGTCATCGCCAGCCGCAACGTGGTGCATGCTGCGCTCTCGCTGGTGGTGGTCATGGCCGGCGCTGCGGCGCAGTACGTGCTGCTGAAGGCCGAGTTCGTGGCCGTCACCCAGGTGCTGGTCTACATCGGCGCCGTCATGGTGCTGTTCCTGTTCGGCGTCATGCTCACGCGGGCGCAGCTCGGCAAGGACGCCGATCTGAACAACAAGAACGCGGTCGTCGCCGCACCCGTCGCGCTGCTGCTCTTCGGCGTGCTCGCCTACGTGCTCATCGACGGCTTCGCCGACGAGAAGATCGCCGCCACCACCGGCGGCGGTGCGCAGCCGCAGGACACCGCGGTCATCAGCGACCTCATCTTCAAGCCCTACCTGCTGCCGTTCTGGGCGTTGTCGTTCGTACTGCTCGCAGCCGTCATCGGCGCCATCGTGCTGGCACGGAAAGACTGACGGGGAAGGACACACCAATGCTCATCAACCAGTTCCTCCTCCTCGGCGCCCTGCTGTTCTGCATGGGTGTGTACGGCGTGCTCACCCGCAAGAACGCGGTGATGGTGCTGCTCAGCATCGAGCTCATCCTCAACTCGGTCAACATCAACCTGCTCGCGTTCGACGCGATGAACGGCGGCAGCGACGGCAACGTCTTCGCGCTCTACATCATCGCCGTCGCCGCCGCAGAGGTCGGTGTGGGCCTCGCGATGGTGTTGCTCATCTATCGCAACCGCAAGAGCATCTCGCTCGACGACCTGTCGGAAATGAAGGGCTGACGCATGTTCGCAGAAGAAGCTGCAGGCGAAGCCGCACACGCTGCCGCGGGCTGGTTCCTCGAGCACGCGTGGCTCATCCCCGTCATCCCTGCTGTCGCGTTCTTCCTCATCATCTTCTTCGGCAAGAAGATGCCGAAGGGAGGCAGTGAGTTCGGCATCCTGTCGATGGTGGCGTCGCTCGTCATCGCGGCCGGTACGGCCTACCAGTGGATCGACTGGTCGCACCACAGCGAAGAACCCATCATCAAGTCCATCACCTGGTGGGAGAGCGGTGGCCTGAAGTTCGGCATCGGCCAGCACATCGACGGCCTCGCCGTCATGGCCTTGCTGCTGGTGTCGTTCATCAGCACGCTCGTGCAGATCTACTCCACGGAGTACGTGCGCGGCGACCGCCGCTACACGCACTTCTTCGCCAGCCTCACGCTGTTCTCGGCCGGCATGCTCAGCATGGTGCTCGCACCCAACATGGTGCAGTTCATCCTCGGCTGGGAGATCATGGGCCTCTGCTCGTTCATGCTCATCGGCCACTGGTGGGAGGAAGAGGCCAACAGCCGCGCTGCGCTGAAGGCGTTCTTCACCGTGCGTACCGGCGACATGGGCCTGCTCGTCGGCACGGCCATGCTGCTCGCCATCTTCGGCACGCTCGACATCGGCGGCGAGGGCGGCATCAACCACCTTGCGGCCAATGGCGAGTTCGACAGCAAGAACATGCTGATGTGGGCGGCGATCGCGCTGTTCATCGCCTGCATCGGCAAGAGCGGTCAGTTCCCGCTCCACACATGGCTGCCCGACGCCATGGCCGGCCCCACGCCGGTGTCGTCGCTGCTGCACTCGAGCACGATGGTCGTGGCCGGTGTCTTCCTGGTGGCCCGGCTGTACCCGGTGTTCCACACCGGGCTCGACATCAACATCGCCGGCCAGCACTTCAACTTCATCGCGGTCATCGGTGGCATCACCATCCTCATCGCTGCGGCGCTGGCGTTCGTGCAGAACGACATCAAGAAGGTGTTGGCCTACTCCACGGTCAGCCAGCTCGGCTACATGATGATGGGCCTCGGCGTCGGCGCCTGGATGCCGGCGGTGTTCCACATCTTCACGCACGCCTTCTTCAAGTGCTGCCTGTTCCTGTGCGCCGGCTCCATCGCTCACACCGGCTCGCACCACAGCTTCGACATGAAGACCGACATGGGTGGCCTTCGCAAGAAGATGCCCATCACGTTCTGGACCTGGATCGTCAGCACGCTCGCACTGTGCGGCGTGCCGTTCTTCAGTGGCTTCTTCTCCAAGGACGAGATCATCGACTCGGCGAAGCACAACCACTACACCGTGTTCGGCATCATCGGCCTCATCGGTGCGTTCATGACGGCGGCCTACATGACCCGGGCCACGTACCTCACGTTCTTCGGCAAGCCCCGCGGGGGCGCCGCCCACTTCGTCGAGGGCCACGAGGACCACTCGCACGACGAGGCGGCCGACGAGGTGCACCACGACGTCGACGGTCTCGACACGCACCTCCACCCGGTGCACGCGGCCCACGACGACCACGGCCATGCGCCGGTCCAGCACGGCAAGCCGCTGCCGTTCGCCCCGAGCGACTCGCCGTGGCAGATCACGGTGCCGCTCCTCATCCTCGGGGTGCTCGCCATCTTCTCGGGCTATCTGAACGCCGCCCCGTTCAAGTGGCACTGGTTCGAGCACTGGCTCGAGAGTTCGATGGGCCTGCCCTTCGGCGAGGAGCCCGGCATGATCCCCGAGCCGCCCACGTTCAGTTGGGCCGCGGCGGCGCCGAGCATCATCCTCGTGGCGCTCGGCATCACGCTGAGTTGGCTCATCAGCAAGAAGGTGTTCGGCGAGGAGAAGAACGGCCTGCAGGGTCTCACGCAGCGCAACGCGCTGTTGGGCGCGGGCCACAAGTTCCTCGTCAACAAGTACTACCTCGATGCGCTCTACGAGGGCGTCATCGTGAAGGCCATCGCTCACCCCATCGCACGTGCCGCCTACTGGGTGAACCAGCACGTGCTCGACGGTGTCGTCAATGCTGTCGGCATCGGCGGTCGTCGCACGGGTGAGTGGGTGTACCGCAATGTCGACCAGCGTGTGGTCGACGGGGCGGTCAATGGAAGTGGTGCAACCGCACGCGGCGCCGGTGGTGTGCTGCAACCGGTGCAATCAGGCAAGGTCAGCATGTATGGAGCGCTGCTGTTCGGTGCCGCAGCCGTGTTCGCGCTCGTACTCGTACTCGTCAACAGCTAGAGGAATCCATGGACATGATCCAGAATCAACAGTGGCTGCTGAGCCTCGGCGTCTTCCTGCCGTTGGTTGGCGTCGCGGTGATGTTGTTCATCCCCAAGTCCGACGAGTCGACGGTGAAGGGGGTGGCCGTGCTCACGGCCGCCGCCACGCTGGCGGTGGGCATCTACACCATGATCCAGTTCGACTGGGACAAGGCGGGCTCGCTCCAGTTCTTCACCACGAACAAGTGGATCACGCCCATCAAGGCCACGTACACGATCGGCCTCGACGGCATCAGCCTGCCGCTGTACGTGCTCTCGATGATCATCACCCTGCTGGTGATGATCTACTCGTGGGACCACGTGCCGAGCCCCGGTAACCCGAAGGCGTTCTTCATCCTGATGCTCGTGCTGCAGACGGGCATGGCCGGCACCTTCGTGGCGCAGGACCTCATCCTGTTCTTCGTGTTCTTCGAAGTGGTGCTGCTGCCGATGTACTTCATGATCGGCGTGTGGGGTGGCGAGAACCGCCAGTACGCGTCGCTGAAGTTCTTCCTCTACACCATGTTCGGATCGGCACTCATGCTGGTCTCGTTCATCGCACTGTTCGTCGTCACCAAGAACAACGCCGCCGATCCCGACGCTGCCAACTTCAGCTTCCAGTGGTTCATGGCCAACGGCGCCGGCGTGGCGAAGAACACCGCGATCTGGATCTTCGCCGGCATGTTCATCGGATTCGCCGTGAAGGTGCCGATGTTCCCGTTCCACACCTGGCTGCCCGACGCCCACACCCAGGCGCCCACGCAGGGCTCGGTCATCCTTGCCGCCATCCTGCTGAAGCTCGGCACCTACGGTTTCGTGCGCATCGCCATCCCGTTCCTGCCGCAGGCCGCCGTGAAGTGGGCGCCGGTCATCGCCGTGCTCGCCGTCATCGGCATCATCTACGGTGCACTCGGCTGCCTCGCCCAGACCGACATGAAGCGACTCATCGCCTTCTCGTCGGTGGCCCACATGGGTTTCGTGATGCTCGGCATCAGCACGCTCACGACGCTCGGCATCAACGCCGCACTGTTCGGCATGGTGGCGCACGGTCTCATCACCGGCATGTTGTTCTTCATCGCCGGCTCGGTGAAGGAGCGCTACCACACCCTCGAGATCAAGCGCCTCCGCGGCATGCTGCTGCAGATGCCGAAGATGGGCTGGATCCTCGGCTTCAGTGCCATGGCGTCGCTCGGCCTCCCCGGCCTCGCCGGGTTCTGGGGTGAGTTCCCGGCGTTGCTCGCCTCGTGGAACCCCCTCAACGGCGCAGAGCTGCCCTTCGGTGGCTTGAGTCTCACCCTGTTCCGTGTCCTCACCGTCATCGCCGCACTCGGCACCGTGCTGGCCGCCGCGTACCTGCTGTGGCTGTACCAGCGCACGGCATTCGGTGAACCGTCGGCCGAGTTCGCCGGCCTCGGCGCCGACGGCCACGGTTCGCACGGCCACGACGCCCACGGTCATGGCGCCGCCGATCATGGCGACGAGGCCGAGGGTCACGAGGCCCACGGCGACCACGAACCGATCCACGACGTCAACAAGTTCGAGTGGGTCGCCTGGACGCCGCTCCTCATCGCCATCGTCGTGTTCGGTGTGGTGCCGCAGTTGATGTTCAAGGTGATCGACCCGGGCGTCACCGAACTCGTCAAGGTCTTCGGCGGGAAGTGACCTGATGCTCGCATCCATCCTCGCCGCAGTGGGCGACTTCACGCCGCCGAACATCGACTACCACGCGCTCGCCCCCGAGATCGTGCTCGCCGTCGGTCTCGTGGTCGTGCTGCTCGTCGACCTGTTCGTCGCCGACCACCGGCGCTGGATCACCGGCACGCTCGCCGGCTTCTTCCTCCTCGGTGCGGTGTTGCCGGTCGTCACCCTCGCCGTCATCGGTGACGACGTGCGCGACGCCTTCGGCGACGGTCGCTACGTGGTCGACAACTTCAGCCTCGTGTTGAAGGCGCTCTTCCTCCTGGCCGGCTACGTGGTGGTGCTGCTCAGCACCAACGAGATGGAAGAGGGTGGCTACTACCAGGGCGAGTACTACGTGCTCCTCCTCAGCAGCGTGCTCGGCATGGTGATGCTCACCTCGTCGCGCGACCTCATCAGCGTGTTCGTGGCGCTCGAGTTCCTCTCGATTCCCGCCTACATGATGGCGGCCTGGAAGAAGCGCGATCGCAAGAGCAACGAGGCAGGCGTGAAGTACTACCTGCTCGGTGTGTTCGCCAGTGCAGTGCTGCTGTACGGCTTCAGCCTGCTCTATGGCCTCGCCAACAGCACCAAGCTGGTCGACATCGCGGGTGTCATCACGCTCGAGGGCGACAAGGTCGGTGTGCAGGTGCTCGCCGTGGCGTTCGCCATCATCGGATTCGCCTTCAAGATCAGCGCCGTGCCGTTCCACACCTGGGCGCCCGACGTGTACCAGGGCGCGCCCACACCGGTCACCGCGTTTCTCAGCGTGGCGTCGAAGGCCGCGGGTTTCGTCGGTCTCGTCGCGCTCGTCTACCTCACCTTCCCCGCTGCCGAAGCCGTGTACCGCCCGTTCATGTGGGTGATGGCCGCCCTCACCATGACCGTCGGCAACCTGGTCGCGCTGAAGCAGAAGAACGTCGTCCGCCTGCTGGCCTACTCCAGCATCAGCCAGGGTGGCTTCATCCTCATGCCGCTCGCCATGGCCGGCACGGGTGATGCCGCCGGCCCGGCGCTGCGGGCAGTGATGACCTACCTCATCATCTACGCCGCCACGAACCTCGGTGCCTTCGCCGTCATCATCGCCGTCACGCGCAAGACCCGGAGCGGAGAGATCAGCGCCTTCGGCGGCCTGTTCACCTATGCGCCCGGCCTCACGGTGATGATGACCATCTTCCTGGCCTCGCTCGCCGGCATCCCGCCGCTGGGTGGTTGGTACGCGAAGTTCGGCGCGTTCCGTGCGGTGGTCGATGCGGGTGGCGGCTGGGGCTACAGCATCGCCGTCATCGGTGCCATCAACGCGGTCATCGCCACGGCGTACTACATCATGCTGATGCGTGAGATGTGGATGAAGCCCGTCCCCGACGGCGACACCACACCCATCAAGGTGCAGGCCCCCGTCGTCGCAGCGCTGGCCATCACCGGCGTGTGCACCGTGCTCTTCGGTGTGCTGCCGGGCCTGGTGTCGAAGTTCGGCGAGCTCACCGACCTCGCCGGTGCCTTCGGCCGCTGACGACCTACGCGAGGCCCGGCTCGCCGCCGGGCATCCGCTGCGGTTCGACCACTTCCTCGCCATCGCCCTGTACGGGCCGAACGGCTTCTACTCGGTCGCCGGCCAGGCCGGTCGCCGCGGCGACTTCATCACGTCACCCGAAGTGGGTCCGCTCTTCGGTGCGGTGCTCGCGAACTGGATCGATGCCGAGCATCAGCGCCAGGGTGCCCCTGACGACTTCACCGTCATCGAGGCAGGCGCTGGCCCCGGAACGCTGGCGCGGGCCGTGCTGTCGGCCGCCCCGCAGTGGGCGGGCCGATACCTGGCGGTGGAGGTGTCGGTGGCGCAACGGGCACAACACCCCGAGGGTGTGCGGTCGTCGGCGAGCCTGCCCGATCGCCCGACGGCCGGGGTCGTGATCGCCAACGAACTGCTCGACAACCTGCCGTTCCGTCTGGCGTTGTTCGACGGCGCGTGGCGAGAGGCGTACGTCGACGTGGCGGTCGATGGCACCGCCAGTGAGCTCACCGTGCCGGCGCCCGACGAATGGTCGTGGCTCCCGGTGCATGCTCCGCACGGTGCCCGCGTGCCGGTGCAGGCCGACGCCGCGGCGTGGGTCGATGCGGCGCGTGCCGTGGTACCGGCTGGGCGGGTATTGGTGTTCGACTACTGCACGGCCCGCACGGCCGCGGTCGCCGCCATGCCCTGGCGCGACTGGCTGCGCACCTACCGCGGCCACGAGCGCGGCGCGCACTATCTCCGCGACGTCGGTCGGCAGGATGTGACCTCCCAGGTGTGTCTCGACCAACTCCCGGAACCCGCATCCGTGCGTACCCAGGCGCAGTTCCTCCAACGATGGGGCATCGACGAGCTCGTCGAGGAGGGGCGGGCCGCGTGGGCCGCGGCCGCCGCTCGGCCCGACCTGCAGGCGCTCCGGATGCGCAGCCGCGTCAGGGAGTCGGAGAGTCTGGTCGATCCCTCAGGTCTCGGCGGTTTCCTCGCCGTGGAGTGGTGATCGTGCCGAACTGCTGACGACGGCTTCGATGAATCGTTCGACCCATGTCACGAACTGTGGTTCTGGATTCATACTGAGTTCAGGAGCAAGGACGGAGGAGGTCACCGTGAGAGGCCAGCAGCGAGTTGGTATCGGGGCGGCTGTGTTCGGTGCCGCGCTGATGTTGAGTTCATTGGTCGCCGGTGGCGCCAGCGCCATCGTCGGCAATCCGGTGGAGGTGGACGGCAATGCCACCACGTGCGCCCAGGTCGGTTACCCCGGATCGACGAAGCTCGAGGGAGCGATCACCTCGGGCACCGTGACCGGGGGGCTGATCGGCTACACGGTCACCGACGACAAGTACGTCACGCTCACCAGTGTCGACCCGTCTGTCACCATCCAGGTGGTGGTCGTCAAGGGTGGCGACAACTACCACCTGTACAACCCGCCGCTTGCCGACATGCGGTCGCCGCTCAACGGCGGCGGCAACGTACCGGACCTCAGCCACTGGTTCCTCTGCTACACCGTGAGCCAGGGCACCACCACGACCGCTGCGGAGGTCACCACGACCACGGCTGCCGAGGTCACCACCACGACGGCTGCCGATGTCACGACGACGACCGCCGCCGAGGACACGACGACCACCGTGGTCGACAGCGAGGGCCCGACCACGACCACCACGGTGGCCGAGGAAACCACCACCACCCTGGTGGACAGTGAGGGGCCGACGACCACGCTGGTCGACAGTGAGGGGCCGACCACGACGGCGCAGTCGAGCGGTGGCGGGTCGCTGCCGCAGACCGGTGGCGGCTCCGACATGATGCTCGTCCTCGTCCTCGTCCTCGGCGTCGGTCTCGTGATCGGTGGTGTGGTGTTCACGGCGCTCGGCCGTCGCACCGATCACGCCTGATCCCGTCGCCCTTCCATCGAAGGCACCGCAGGGCCACCCGGTTCGCCGGGTGGCCCTGTCGCGTCGACAGCCATTTCCTTCATCAGGGTTGCCTCAGCGTGGGCGCCTGGCATGGTGTCGGATGTGATCGATCGTTCACGTTCCGTGCTCGATTCCGGCTCGATCTGCGGTTGAATCTGCGCGATCGCGCCGGAATCGGCTCCGATGTGAACGATCCGTGCGAACTTTGACGAAAATGAGAGAAACATTGGAATAGTCTGAATGCCCTATGTCACTCTGCGTAAGCCGCACGTACCATGAGTGGCAGCTACCCCGAGTGATGGAGATGCCATGAACACCCGAACCAAGATTGGATTCGCCACCGCGATCGTCGGCGCAGTGCTCAGCCTCGCCGGCGTCGTGTCGCCGGGTCTGGCGAGCGCCACGAACTCGTCGAACAGCAACGATGCGTCGTACTGGACGAACCGTGGCGAGCACCCTGGCGCCCTGTGCTACAAGCACGGCAGCACGGGCAGCAACAGCCACGGCAAGGTCAAGGACGGCGCGGTCATTCTGAACACGTTCAACCAGAGCTGGCCCGGCGATCACTGGGAGCTCCTGGTGGTGAAGGGTGGCTCCGACAACAACGGTGGCGGCGATGCCGTGTACCAGCACCCGAGTGCCGGCACGAAGTACTACCCGCCCACCAACCCGCAGAACGGCAAGCCGTTCGGCGTGTCGCACTGGATCGTGTGCAAGGGCACCACCCCGGCCGTCACCACCACGACGGCCAAGCCGACGACGACCACGGCTGAGCCGACCACGACGACGGCCGAGCCGACCACGACGACGGCTGAGCCGACCACGACGACGGCTGAGCCGACGACCACGACGGCTGAGCCGACCACGACGACGGCTGAGCCGACCACGACGACGGCTGAGCCGACCACGACGACGGCAGAGCCGACCACGACGACGGCAGAGCCGACCACGACGACGGCAGAGCCGACCACGACGACGGCAGAGCCGACGACCACGACGGCCGAGCCGACAACCACGACCGCTGAGCCGACAACCACGACCGCTGAGCCGACGACCACGACGGCTGCTCCGACCACGACGACGATCGAGGAGACGACCACCACGGTCGACAGTGAGGGCCCGACCACGACGACGACGATCGTCGAGGAGGAGACCACCACCACGACGATCGTCGAGGAGGAGACCACCACCACGGAGGTCGACAGCGAGGGCCCGACGACCACCATCTCCGGCAGCGGTGGCCCCACGACCACCCTCAAGTCGAGCGGCGGCGGCACCCTGCCGCAGACCGGCTCGGGTTCCGACATGCTGCTGATCCTCGGACTCGGCATGGTGCTCGGTGGCATCGTGTTCGTGGCAATGGGCCGGCGTCCCGACGCTGCCTGAGGCACCATGTGCCGGCGCTCGACGCCGGTGATCGACCAGCGTTGATCCGAGCGGCGGGAGCTCGGTCACAAGGTCAGCAACGAGCCACCCGGCTGCGGTCGGGTGGCTCGTTCGCGTCCCGATGTCTCTGGATGGTTGCAAGCCGACACAGTTTCTGTGAAGGGTCGTTCACTGTCCGTGACTCGAGACGAAATCGTGCGACATGTGTCGGCGATCCTTTGGGAGCCAAAGGAGCACGCCGAATAGGTGCTGACCTGGTGTTCATGGGTGAGGTCGTAGGTCGAGAGTCGCAATGGTCCGAACGGCCCATGGTCACCTGTGGTGGTGTCCACTTATCGTGAACTGTGTTCCCGAGTGATGGAGACCCCCAAATGACGAACAACCGCACGAAGATCGGAATGCTCACCACGGTTGCCGGCGCCGCACTTGCGCTCGGCTCCTTGGTGATGGCACCCGGCGTCGCCAATGCCACGAAGCCCGCCGAAGGAGTGCACAAGGTGACGATCTGTCACCGCACGAACTCGGTGACCAACCCTACGTGGCGATCACGGTCGACGTCGCATCCGTGAACGAGGACGACGGTGACGACAAGGGCCAGGGCGACCACAACGCCGAGCACAACGGCCCCGTGTTCGACTCGACGGCCGAGTACCCGAAGCCGATGCGTGGCGACGAGTGGGGCGACATCATCCCGCCGTTCTACAGCGATGGCACCACGGCCGGGTACTGGACCCCGAAGAACTGGCCCGCCGGTCAGGCGATCTTCGAGAACGGGTGCGCTCCGGTGATCCCGACCACCACGACCGACGACGACAACGACGAGTGCGACGCCGATGGCGATCACCGCAGCGACGACGAGGGTGACGACCACGACGATGACGGCGATCACCGCAGCGACGACGAGGGTGACGACCACGACGATGACGGCGATCACCGCAGCGACGACGAGGGTGACGACCACGACGATGACGGCGATCACCACGGCGACGACGAGGGCGACGACTGCGACGAGGTGACGACCACGACCGAGGCCCCGACGACCACGACCGAGGCCCCGACGACCACGACCGAGGCCCCGACGACCACGACCGAGGCCCCGACGACCACGACCGAGGCCCCGACGACCACG
>Ga0172367_10006911_pt1 | contig 13153 bp, 11 predicted proteins | sample Lak10m_FD_114542 | JGI IMG/M metagenome (GOLD analysis project Ga0172367, IMG submission 114542) | Freshwater microbial communities from Kabuno Bay, South-Kivu, Congo - kab_022012_10m | ecosystem: Environmental > Aquatic > Freshwater > Lake | place: Democratic Republic of the Congo: South-Kivu...
TGGAAGCCACCACGCCCTACAACCTGGAAATTCAGAACTTCATTGCCAACCGGCTGTGGGCACTGGGCCTGCAGGATGAAGCCACCGAGGTGTATGAACGGGCTTACAAGCAGGCTCTGGCCCACATCCCCAAAGGCTTTAAAGGCCAGATCACCTGGAGCGAGCTGGACAACCGGCCCTTTCTGCGCCTGGCGCACGGCACCCTGCTGGGCTTGATGCGTCGGCGGGACAAAGCCAAAGGGGGCGAAGCTGCCATGGCGCTGGCTAAGCAAATGCTGGCCTGGTGCCCCACGGACAACATCGGCGTGCGCTTTCTGCTGGGTGATATCGCCTTGCTCCAGGGCGACCACAAAGCCGCCATGAAGGAATACCTGGCAGGCGCGCCCAACTCACCGGCGCACTGGTACCAGGCCGCACTGATTGCGTTTCGGGAGGGGGACTATGTGGCGGCCTGCACCTACCTGCGTCGGGGCATTGCCGCGAACCCCTACATTGCGGAGGGGTTGACCGGGCGCACGGTGCTGTCAGAACACCTGTACTGGCACGCCAGCAACGTGCACGGCCCAGAGTGGGCGGTTGACTATCTCGACTCCGCCGCCTGTGCATGGACACCGGAGGAGATCGACTTCGTGGACTGGGTGTTCAATGCATCGCCCGTGCTGAAGGAACGCGCCGAGATGATTGCGCTGCATGAGGGGATGACTTACGAGCGAGACGCAGAAAAGCGCGCACCGTACGCACAGCGGTCATTCGATTTCATCAACCGCATCACAGACACGCTGTCCATGAAGATGGTGCGAAAGGTCAAAAACCGGTGGGACGTAGAAATTTGGCCCTGGGACAGAGCCAATTATCGTGGGTAACTCATTCGGTGTAGAAGACCCCCTCATGCTCATTTGACTCCATGAATTCATACCGAACCGTCTGTGCGAGGGCTTGTTCGAGTGGCACCGGCGGAACGAAGCCAGTTTGATCGATTGCCGTGTTGTAAACCGAATTTGCACAGAACTTCTTAACGCGTATCGAGCTGATGGCAAACCGTTTACCAGTCAGCATAGAAACCAGATCGAAGCCTTTGCCGATCGCATACCCAACAGTAAAGGGAATTCTGAAGCTGATTTTCTCTGGTCGACCAAGTATGTGATTGACGTTAGCTACCAGACTGTTCATCGTGAAGTCAGGCTTATCGATGAAGTTGTAGATGTGCACACCCGGTTTAAAGCCCATAGCGTATTCAATGAACGCGGCGACGTTTTCAACATAGGCCATAGATTTTCTGTTATCTCCGCGTCCGACCATGACAAACTTGCCTGAAGCAATCTGCCGTAGTAGGTTGTAAACGTTGCCCCTATTCTGCTCCCCAAACACTACGGTCGGCCGAATGATAACCAGGGTACGTTCGGTTGGCGCTTCAGCTTGCCAAGCCGCGAAAATTTGCTCAGCTTCGTACTTGGTTCGCCCGTAGTCATTAAATGGAGCGATATTTCCAGACTCGTCTGTACCGATTGGTGCGAAACCATAAACGGCAACCGTACTCGTAAAGACAATCGTCTTCACGTTTTTTTTACGTGCAACGCTGCAAATGTTTCTTGCACCCCCAACGTTGACCTCATCATAAAGACTCAATGGCCGAACATCATCGCGATGCTCAGCCGCCAAATTAACAATAATAGATTGATTACATATATTCGCTTGAAGCTCCTCTACCGACCTAACATCACAGATTGAAACTAATTCATTAAATGACTTGCTGGGAGCTTTGTCAATAATTTTGACGCTCCGATGCTTATTAATCTTCAGGCGGTGTACTAGACGCGTGCCAATGAACCCACTTCCGCCGATAATGCAAAAATTCATTTTAACTTCCCCTGGAATGCCTGAAAAAATCTCTCAATTAGTGATGAAAAAATATAGAATAATTGATAATAAATACTTGAAAACAAGCCTACACCCAGTCCACGTCGGAGGACAATCCAGTGCCATACAGATGCTTTAAGCTTGTTACCAGATAGTGAATTAGGAGAAACTCTGTACACCGCAATAGGCTCCTCTCCGGTAGAGTGAGCATGTTTCACCACACCTAACAGCTGACACCACATTAAATAGTCCTCATGTTTTATGGACTGCTGACGGATTTTACCTAAATATCCAGCATCATACATCCCTGTAAGATTGCCTATATAATTCCTCATTAACATTTGAGAAAGCGAGACGTGAGACGGAACATGTTTTTTCATAAGATCGCCGCTGGGCATAAGCCTTAAATATGGGCCAAACACAATTTTGGCATTTTCTAACCTCAATTTGTTTACTCTTGCCGCAATGGAGCCGGGCAATAAATAATCATCTGCATCAAGGAAACATATATATTTCCCCGAGGCGGCATCAATACCCATATTTCTAGCGGAAGAGACGCCATGAACTCCTTTATTGCGTATAAACTTTACTCTTGAATCGCTGGACTGAAAGTGATTTATGATAGTTATTGACTCATCCGTTGAACCGTCATCTACAATAATTATTTCGAAATTAACGTAATCTTGCGAGAGAACGCTTTGGATTGCCTCTCCAATTGTCACCTCAGCATTGAGGCACGGCATTATAATCGAGACCAATGAATTCATTATTTCACTCGTTTTAGATTCGGCTTTTGACGCAAATAATTTAAGTAAGGTCTGCAAAAGTCAGCCCCATGATGGCCTGATCTGAGAGAGCCTCGACCTCCATGGTCCAACGCTGGACCAAGGATGCTTCTATCTCGCCAGGGCATCAGGTTGGTCAGCACTGTCAACGAATGTCTGGAATCGTTGGTCATGGACTTGCTCCAAACTTTAATAAAAAAATGCTCAACGTACCTCGCTTCAGGAATTTTGACCGTATTCAAACACCCAAGATCGCCAGCATTCATGGAGATAAAGAGAGTTTTACAAATAACAACCTGATTAGAAACCTGTCTCAGCAGGCTCGCCCCATGATCAAGTGACCTCGTACTCTGAGCTTTCCTGATGACGGAGGGCTCCGATGTCCAGCCACAAGATCCAGTTCCAGCGCGGCATGTCGATTCCTGAATTTCTGAGCCGCTTCGGCACCGAGGCGCAGTGCGCCGAGGCGATCCACCGCTCGCGCTGGCCCAATGGCTTCCGCTGCCCTCGCTGCGCCAGTGACCATCACTACGTGGTGGGTCACGGCGCCCGCAAGCTGTTTCAGTGCGGGGCGTGCCGGCATCAGACCTCGCTGACGGCAGGCACCTTGATGGAGCACACCAAGTTGCCGCTGACGACCTGGTTCCTGGCCATTCACCTCATCAGCCAGGCCAAGACCGGCATCTCCTCGCTGGCGCTCAAGCGGGATTTGGGGGTGAGCTACCCCACGGCCTGGCTGCTGCACCACAAGATCAACAACGCCATGTCCGCCCAAGAGGCTGAGCGACTGCTGGGCGGGGCCGTGCAACTGGATGATGCCTACCTCGGGGGCGAGCGCTCCGGGGGCAAGCCTGGTCGTGGCTCGGAGAACAAAGTGCCCTTCGTGGCGGCGGTCTCCCTGAACGACGCGGGCCAGCCCATCAACCTCAAGCTCGACTTGGTCAGCGGCTTCACCACCGAGGTCATCGCCAAGTGGACCAAGGCCAGCTTGATGCCCAAGGCCGTCGTCGCCAGCGATGGCCTGTGGTGCTTTGCTGCGGTTACCGAAGCGGGCTGCATCCACATGCCCAAGGTGGTGGGCGCGCTCAAGCCGCGGGACCTGCCAGAGTTCAAGTGGGTCAACACCGTGCTCAGAAACCTCAAGACCACGCTGTCGGGCGCCTTCAAGGCGCTGAAGTACAGCAAGTACGCCCAAGGCTACCTGGCCGCCTTTGCCTACCGGTTCAACCGCCGCTTTGACTTGCGCAGCCTGCTGGCCAACCTCATCGGCGATGTGGCTCGGGCCAAACCGGTTCGAGAAAAAGTCGTCAGGCGCGGGCATGCTGAGGCAGGTTTCTAATCAGGAATAACAATAAATATAATAAATTATTTTATAAAACCATAATATACCAATAAATTACACATTAAAAAGATAGTTAGTTAGTTTTGCAAACTGCCTTTCATTGTTTTCTCTAATTAAATTTTGAAGATCCTGTACAGCCATAGTGGCAACAGCAGGTGGATTGGCTATTGCTTGCAAAATCTCATCCTCAGTGAATGCCTTCTTATTGAACACGATCTCAAATATCTCTCCCATACCCCCCGCCCCAGAGCCAACAACAGGCACTCCGCAAACCAAGGCCTCGTGGACAATTCGACACCAACCTTCACGAAATTGAGAGTTTGCAACCACAATATGCAATTGCCGTAGAAAACAAAAATAGTCACCTTCGTCAAGCCATATAACAGTCGAATGACCATCATTGGTCGGTATCTTTCCAGAAAAAATGAACTGATATTTATCAGTCGAATAATTGGTAGCAACTGCAGCACGAAGTATTTTATCACCCCCTTTTTTAACCTGGTTGCCACCCAAGAAAACCCATTTTAATCCGGGATCTAAAGAATATTTTTCCGAAATGCGTTCTCGATCTTGATCTGGAACTTTCGAAACATTAGAGTCTACTGTATTGAATATTAAAAATTCCGCATTTATGCCATTTTCTGAGAGCCAATTTTTCCAATAATTAGATACACATAAAAATTTTATATTCATTTTACGATATAAAAGTTTTAGGAAGCATAAATCAACATTCTCTACAGCTCTTGAATACCAACGAAGGTCCGTATGATCATGATGATGAAAAATAACGACCATTCCAACTCTATATATTGGCAAACCAAATGGGCGAATTATTTTTCCGGGATTAATAACGGACTTTATCAATAATTTTATAAGAGATAAAAAACTTTTCACACCGCCGAGACGAGGCTCTTCGATTTTTTTTATATCAATAACTTTTTTAAGGCTATCGTAAAGCCAATCTTCGTACTTATCCCCCCCGTAATTTCCTTTATACTTATACAGAAAGATATTGGAACAATGCGATTTAATCATAGTGACTCAATTACTTTACTCAACGAGCCATGAATTGCTCTTGCCTCTTACCACGGCGCATTGAAACAGTGAATCCTAAATTAAGCAAATAAGTACCGCTATAAAGTGCGATTAACTGCAACAACCATCCTACAATCGAAACTTCGAGGAAAAAAGCTAGTGTTGTAAAGCTGATTAAATAATATGTAAGATGATGAAAAGAATTGCATGCTACACGGCCTAAGACCCGACGTAAGTGCAATGCAAATATAATGGCCAAGAAGGGAATTAAGACAAATGAGATGAACGAAAAATTCGCAAAAAGTTCACCAAAAATAGTTGGGGCGGCCGATATGCCCGTACCAAAAAATTCATGTGGCAGATATTCATCTGCTACGATTTTTCCAAATGATATTATAGGCTTATCTTCCCATAAAGTCCTCGGAATAAATCCATAGATGAGTGCAAGCAAAGATTCCCCGAAATAATACTGCTTTCCTTGCTCAACATGAGAAACAAATATTGCGTAAACGACATCAACCCCATAAAATCTGTCTACCAGATTGTCAATGACCGACATAAATGAGATTTTATCCAATGAAAATTCAGCTGCCGACTGAATGCCGTAGTGTCTTACTTCGTTGAGTAGCATAATAATTGGCGAAATTATGATCGACACAATCATAAATATTTTCAAAGAAATTCCATTATTTCTTATAGAGGCAATTAATATTAAAACGAAAATCGGATAAAGTGCTAGTGTCTTTGAGCCAGTAACAACTCCCAACAATATCCCAAAAATAATCAGCCCAATTCTTATTGAAAAACTAACCAGAAATGAGCATTTAATAAAGTATGAAGTAATAACAAAAAAAGAAACTAACATCGTCATCGTGTTGAGCAAGAATGTTGAGTTTCCATGTATATACTCGTATGAAGGTGCAAGTAATAGAACTATCAGCCCTTCACTCAGCCTATCTCTAGCTAAAAATATCCAGGCCAAAAGCCAGATGAAGAAAATACCGAAAAACCTGAACAAACTAATTTCGCGATGATATCCAACTAAGCTTAGCTTGGGAATTTTGATTTTGAAATAGAACAGGAAAAAACAAATAATGCTAAAAAAACAAAATAACCAGGCCATAATATACACATCGTAGCTGAGTGGACCAGTAATCGTTGAACCGTCGCGCAAAATAGTGTGGAGCGGCCTAATCAAAAATAGAAGTAATGCGTGAAAACTTATCCACAACGAAATTTCATGCATTGATACTCTCAATTTGATGCATCCATATAGTATCTAAGAACTTGTTCAGGAGCAACGTTATATATGAAGTTATCCCCATTATTTTTATTAAATTGAGTTGTGTTTTTAAACCTTCTCCACAGGCGACCCGCGAATTTTTTAAGTATTGATTTTAAAAAGTATACAAGAAATTTACTTCCCTGCTCATTGAAAATAGATTTGCATTTTAGAATTGCTTCGCGCCACATAATAGTCTCATTAACTATGATTGATGCATATACGGCACTTGGATTAAAGTCTGTAGGCTCGACTTCTTTTATTCGATGAATGTAGAGTGCTGATGCCGGGAATACTGTATATTCAGACCAATATGAGGGTATTCTTGAATCCCACTTGGATATAAAGTCGTTCGATAAAAATTTTGCATCCTCCAGTTTCATAATGTGAGTTCTTGATGTCGTCATCCCCCCGCCGCTGCCCGATGACGCTCCATAGATTGATAGAGGATCACTCCATAGAAAAGTGGAGACATTACAAATTGCGAGATTTACAGCCATAGAAATATCGGGAGAGCCTCCAAGCAATCGGCCATTAGCGTCGGTCTCCTTTATTAGTATTTTTCTATCTATGAGGCCATGATAAGCGCGAGGTAATAGTTCAATTGTCAAAAAACCATTTAAAGAACTTTTTTTTAGTTGCGCCGAAACGTCAACATGTCTTGCCTCAGCAGGCCTGGATTTTATTAGTGTTTCAGGCCCATAAATCAGATTAGTTTCTGCAAATTTGCAACTCTTCCAGTAGTACCGATCCGGCTCATAAATTACGCAGTTGATATTTTTTTCTTTTGCGTGCCGAGCAGCAGCGACTATAGTAGGAAGGAAGAAGTCATCATCACCGATAAACATCACAAACTCGCCATCAGCATGAGTAAGGCCACTTGAAAAATTTGCCATTATGTCCTTTTGTGACGGGTCATGTATATATTTAAAATTTTTAAATACCTTATTTAGCAAGTCCAGATTCGAATTTTCGATGTGATCCAGTGAATTATCTGAAACGATTATTTGAAAACCTTCCACGGATGATATTTTTGAGTGCGCCAGAAGAGTGGCCATTAATTGCTTGTGTCTATTTTTGGTTGGAATTATTATGCTAACAATAACATTGTTCATCATTTTTCATTCTTTGCAAAGATGATAGTTAAGGAGTTGAGAAGGTGCGCTATGCAAAATACTCAATACTATTTCTGATGAATTCAAAATTTGGTTAACTTTTACGCAATAATATTATTAAATTTGCAGTTCTTTAAGGGGTACCTACAGCATCAGGCCACTGTCCATGAACCTTGAATGAAAATATCGACAAGTTGAAGCGTGAAAAAAAATGAAGCAATACAGTATTAGGATTGACCCTGTCGACCAAGATGACGCGCAAGCGTTGGTTCCTGGAAGAGATGAAAAAGGGGTAGCATAGGACGCGCTGGTTAGAGTGGTCAATCCACACTGACACAAGTTCTAGTTGTAGGACGCTCACCCATCATCATTAAACCCATGCTGCATACCTGATCGTATTCTTGCATCGTGTTTCTTGACTTGATTGTGTTCATGTAACGTTTCTAATATCTTGTTGAGATGTGAGTTGTTATCAAGTTACAGTTCGAACTTAATATAATCGAGGGTTTTAAGTAATTCGACTATCTCGCTGACTTGTAGTCGTTGTGTTGTGTGCGATGTGTAATCGTCAATGGCGTTAGCCTCTGGCTGCCCTTGCAGAATGAACTTGTCGTAGTTCAGGTCCCTGTTGTCCGCTGGGATCCGGTAATAGCGTCCCATGTCTTCAGCCTTGACCATTTCTTCTCGAGAGACTAGTGACTCATAAAGTTTTTCACCATGCCGAGTACCAATGATCTTTATGTCGGCTTTGGTGTTGAACAGTTCCTGTATGGCCTGTGCGAGGTCTCCGATGGTGGATGCAGGTGCCTTTTGGACAAAGATATCGCCTTGCTGACCGTTCTGGAAAGCGTGCAACACGAGATCAACCGAGTCCTCGAGCGACATGAGAAAACGTGTCATGTTGGGGTCGGTGATAGTCAAAGGCAACCCGGCTTTGATCTTCTCGACAAACAATGGGATTACCGATCCACGGGATGCCATGACGTTACCATAGCGTGTAGCACAGACCACGGGCCCACCCTCTGGAATGGTGCGGGACTTTGCAATCAGCAGTTTTTCTGCCATGGCTTTGGATATGCCCATGGCATTGATGGGGTACACGGCTTTGTCCGTGCTGAGCAGCACAACCCGTTTGACGCCTCTGTCGACAGCGGCATTGAGCACGTTTTCTGTGCCGTTGATGTTGGTGAGCACAGCCTCCATTGGGAAAAATTCGCACGAGGGTACCTGCTTGAGCGCTGCAGCATGAAAAACAAAATCTACCCCACGCATGGCTTGGAAGACGGAGTCATAGTTTCTAACATCTCCAATAACAAACCGGATTTTCGGGTTGTGTAATGCAATACGCATGTCCTCTTGCTTTTTTTCGTCTCGACTAAAGATGACAATCTGCCTAATATCGGTATCAAGAAAGCGATTAAGAACGGTGTTTCCAAAGGAGCCAGTGCCCCCGGTAATCATTAGAACTTTGTCTTTAAGCATTTTTAGGTTCTCCTATGAAAAGTATTCGGTTAATTTGGATGCAAACAATGAGAGGGCTAGTGTTATGGTGATAAAAGCGGCTATCAGAGCTATCGCAAAACTAGCCGAGCGCGTGGCATAGTTGGCTAAGGGAGACGGTACCAACTTGGATGCGCGCCACCAAGTAATAATCGCTGAGAGACTGTGGTAGCTTGCGTAGACCCAGCACACTGCAATTATGCTGCCTGAGGCAGCAGCCAGAATAGTTGCAAAAAGTGTGAGAGAAGTCATACCTGCGGATAAAATCGAGTGGAACCGATAATCCTCATGCGCGACAAGAATGTTGTATGGCACATAACCAAGCGCACCCAATGCAATGCCAGGCAATAGAATTTCTACGCATCGAACCACTTCGGATGCAATAGGTTGCTGGTGAAGCCAAAAATTGATGATCGATTCCCGCCCAAGCCATAAGATCGAGGATGGTATTGCCACAACAAAGCAGATTGCCAAGACTAGTTTCCGCAATTCCTTGAGCGACTGGGTACTATCCCGATTATTAATACTCTCGACTATGCCCGGAAAAAAATACTGATTAATTGGGCCTGCAAGCACGCTTATAGGGGTAAGACATATGGTACTGGCCAAGAAATAGGGAGTTAGAGCAGAGGGTGAAATGAAAATCGGCACGATGACTTTATCCAGTTGCAGTACGGCTGCCCCTGCAAGACCGAAGAGAACGAGCGGTTTACCGCGCTTGGCGAGTTCCCAGATGTGAGTTCGAAGTGTTTTAACGTCTGGTGCCAGATTTTCTAGTTCAAGCGCTCGTCGACAGAACCAGGATGTGACCATCATCTGGACTACGGCGGTCAGAGCTTGAAACAGCAGAAATATTTCAAGTTCAGCGCTGATATAGGTCAGCGCGGCAAGTGTTATCGCGGCCCTGCTAAGCACTCCAACCACCTGAATACTTCCTGAAACCGCATACCGGCGTTTGGCTAACATAGCGGATTGACCAACATTTTGGACGGTAAGAGACCAGAAGAAGACGATACAGAGAACTACTTGCAGGGGCGCTAATGGCGTGCCAGCAATAACGTTGAGAATTAAGGCAAAGACAAGTAGTCCCGCATAGACAAAATGCAGAAGCGATACGGCTGCACGCCAAGTTACCAAATGCGCCTGGGCATTCTTGGAAGCAGCAAGATCGCGGGCGACTATTGTGGATGTGCCCAGGTCAAGCATCAGCAAAAACGCCTGAAGCGAAAGAATCATGGCTACCACGCCAAATGCCTCTGACCCTAGCAGCCGTTGGTACCAAGGGAGGACGAGTAAGCCAACGATGAGCCCACCTGACTTGCTAGCGTACAGCAGGCCTAAATCGAGCACACGCCGCAAATTGCGAGGGCGTGTCAAGTCATCTTTCTTCTTCATAACATGGTCAACTGCTCCGGAAACGGTTTGAGAGTTCACTTTGCATTGAACTCAAAGAGTTGATGGATCAAATTATCCACTTGCAAATCGGTAAGCCACCATCCACAAGGTAGTGCTAAGAGCTGATTCATTACCAACTCTGTACCGGGCAACTCAGCGCGAGGTTTGCCAAAACCCGTGTACCAGTCGTTGCGTTGGTGGATGATGGACGATTTAATGCCGTGTGCTTTTAGATGCATAAGCAATTCGTCACGATTCTCAGACAGCACGAGAAACCCCCAGAACGCTGGTGTGGCGCTCCGCACTGGTCGAACCGGTCGCAGCCGACGTAGGCCACTTAGCGCATCCGAAAGGTGGCCCGCCACAGCAAACGTTCGCGCCATCCGATCCGAAAGTGTTTTCAACTGGGACAATGCAACAGCGGCATTAAGATTACTCATTGCGGCTGACCAACCAATCTCAGGAACATCCGATTCAGAATTGATCTCGCCCCGCGCGTCTCGGAAGAATGCCCCATCCACGCCAAAACGACGTAAACGGGTCGCACGTGCCGCAGTCGTTAAATCAGGCGTAGCCAACATCCCGCCGTCAATCCCGTTAATTTGTCTGTTGGGGTAGAGTGAGTACACGGCGTAATCACCCACTGTGCCAACCGGACGGCTATCAAGAGTGGCGCCAATGGCGTTATTGCAGTCCTCTATTAGGGGAGTGCCTCGTTCGTTGCAAATAGCAGCAATGCGATGGGTATCCGAAGGATATCCAGCGATGTGATAAAGCATCACAGCTTTCACCGATGGGTTCAGCTTCGCCGCAAGGTCTTCCACAGACATCGACATCGTTTCGGGATCGATGTCAATCCAGACTGGACGGGCTCCTAAGCGTGCGATTGGGGAATTAGACTGCAGGCAAGAGAATGAAACTGTTGCCACCTCGTCTCCCGCTCGAACCCCAGCCAAATACAGCGCTAGCATCACCGCGCTGGTCAAGTCATTCGTCGAAACGATGTGTTCGCGACCTGCAATCGCTGAGAAGGCATGTTCTAGCGCTGCTACCTTTGGGCCGCTGGCAATCTGCCCTGATCGCAACACTTCCAAGGCGGCCGCCTCCATCTCGGGCAGGCGCACCGGATGAAATAAGTCAATCGTCGATAAGGACATAGTCTCAACCCTTGCGCAAGGCATCGACAATTTCTTTACGATCGTCATTGTCGACCCACCAACCGCAAGGGATATGCGTCAGCCTCCGGTAGTAGGTGTCCAGTCCGGGCAATGGGCGTCTAAACGGTTGAAATACCGAATGCATGTGGTTCGGGCGATGCAGCTTCGATGCCGAAACACCGGCCGCCGCCAAGATCCGCTCAACAGCATCAGAATCATCGCTGAGAACGCTGTACAGCCAGTATGAAGGTTCTTGGCCTGCATCGATCCGCGTGACCGAAAGTCCTGGTATCGCTGAAATCTCACGGTCAAAGAACTGTCCATTTTCAATATGACGCGAAATTCGCTGCTTAATGGTTTCCAGCTGTGCGAGTCCGATGACGCCCGCGACGTTGTGCATGTTGTATTTGAAGCCGGGTCGAGTGATGTCCACTTCTGTCCTGGGTACCCCTTTGGCTAAGCCGAACCACCGCAGCTTCTTGGCAGCAGGCACCAGATCGGGGTTGCGTATAGTCAACACGCCGCCGTCAATCGTGGTCATGTGCTTGATGGCTTGCAACGAAAAGATGCCAAAGTCGCCAATGGTTCCGATCGGGGCGCCTTCGCAGCGAGCACCCAGCGCATGGGCAGCGTCTTCAATAAGCGCAACGCCGTGTTGGTCAGCAAGTCGCCGCATGGCAGGCATATCAACCGGAAAGCCTGCATAGTGCACGACCATGATGGCTTTTGTTTTAGCTCCTATGGCAGCAGCCACGGAAACGGGGTCAATGTTGCCGGTTTCGGGGTCCACGTCTGCAAACACCGGCTCGGCTCCGCACTGCAGGATCACAGTGTTTGTGGGCTCTGCCGTCATGCTGGTGGTGATGACCTCGTCACCCGCTTCGACACCCGAGAGCAGCAGGGCGATGTGCAAAGCGGCCGTGCCACTGCTGGTGCCCAACGCCACCGGAAGGCCGAAGCTCTGGGCAAATTCAGCCTCGAATCGGTAAACATGTTCACCTTCAGCAATCATGCCGCTGTAAAGCACCTCCTCCAGGGCGGGCATCAAACGCTCTTTAGGCGGCATGGCAACTTTGACTAATGGGATCATGGGGGTACCTGTTAGATTCTGTCGAGGAAGGGGATGGTGCCCGGCAAGTGATCACATTCGTCCAGGGCGAGGGTCATACGGACAGCGCTTGGTCTTAGACTGGTGTCATAGCCGTTGTAGCTCAGCGCTTCAATAATAGGTGCGTGCTCGAGCACGTTAAGGCTCCACGTATCGGGCATCACGTGGTCAATCAGATACATGACCTGCTCCATAGGGCCGGTATATCCCACGAGCGTTTCGGTCGAGCTGGATTTGCAGATGGAAATGGACGCACCGTTTAAAGTGGAATATCTAACGACCTCCTTTGCAAAGGCCGGCGCACCTTTGAGCACAGTTGTGAAGATATCGGCAGCCACCGCATTTTTTTCCAATTTGAATTCGGTTGATCGACTTCCGCGTCGAGTTACTTGACCAAACATGTCGGTGCTGTCGGTCTCGAAATCGAGCTTTTTGTACACATCAGGCTTGGTTGTCCAGAGGACCAAATGGGTGAGTTTCTGCGTCTTGGCCAGTTCTACCGCTTGTTGCAGAAGCCGGGTGCTGACTCCCATCCCTCGGAAATTTTCTGCAACGCACACAAGCCCAATCAGGCCAA
>Ga0172367_10006913_pt1 | contig 13153 bp, 9 predicted proteins | sample Lak10m_FD_114542 | JGI IMG/M metagenome (GOLD analysis project Ga0172367, IMG submission 114542) | Freshwater microbial communities from Kabuno Bay, South-Kivu, Congo - kab_022012_10m | ecosystem: Environmental > Aquatic > Freshwater > Lake | place: Democratic Republic of the Congo: South-Kivu...
CCAATAACAATAGAACCATTACTTGTTATTCTTAATCTTTCTGTATTTGAAGTTCCAAAAATCATATTAGCATTTGAATAACAATTCATTATTTTAACATCTTGATTAACTTCTTTAGAAATAATAAATCCAGAAGTAGAAGATATACCAGTAATAGAACTTGTTAATTGTATTTTTACTGAATTATTAGTTGTAGAATGAAGATGTAATAAATTATTTGGATTAGTTATGCCTATTCCAATATAGCCTATTGGATTAATAATAAAATTTGGATTATTATCATTATAAAATTCAACTATATTTTGATTTAATCCTTTTTGATTTACTATTAAAGCAGGAGATGATGTATAATTAACTATTTGCAATTGTTCTGTTTCATATATAGATGTATTAAAAATTGCATAATTATCAATAACAAATAAATTTGAAGTTATTAAATTTGAAGTAAATATATTTCTTTCAAAAGTTATATCATTACTATAACTATTATTAACAATAAATTTATTTGAATTTCCAGATTTAATAAAATCAGCATTAATAGAATTTTGAATAAAATTAGAATTAACAAATCCTTGATTACTTAAAACATTTGAACTAACATAAAAAGATGCTACATTACTTAAAACATTTGAATTTATAATGCTATTTGCAAGAATTAAACTTGTAAAATCATTACTTGTTATATATTTAGTTGTATATAAATAATTTTGTAATACATTACTATTAATAAAATTATTTGCTAAAGATATATTTGAAAAATTATCATTTGTAATATAAAAATTATCTAAATCGGCATATAAATAAAATTTAATAATAACTACACCTTGATATCCATAACCATTTAATGCATCACCTCCAGCACCATAAATATTTTTAGTAGTTGGTTTAAAATCTAATGAATTTGCACCTTTACCACCTTCTCCAAAAATTAAATCTGAACCAGTTATATTAATTGTTTTACCTATACCACCTAAATTACTATTACCAATACCACCAGCACCACCACCACCTCCGCCTGTAGTTGTAGTTCCTTTACTTCCAGAATTTATATAACTTATATTTGTATTATCAATTTTCCAAGGTATTCCACTAATTCTACCATCAGAATTTACTATACCACCACCACCAGAACCACCAGAAGTTCCAGGAACAAAATTATAAATTTTATCTTGTATTGGTATAAAATCTTGTTGAAATTTAACACAGATATTATTATAAATAAAATTAATATCAGTATCTGATAATATTTTATCCCATATAATTAAATTAGCTAAGCTCCAATATGAATTATTAATAATTAAATTATCGGTTATATTTCCATTTGTATTTGCTATTTTTCCAACTTTAGCACCATTAATAGTTATATTATTTGATGTTGATTCAAAATCATTTTTAATAAAAATATAATATAAACTATTATAATTAATTGGATTATTAGTTATAAAAGTATTTAAATAATCCATATTTGTTAAATTTTGTGTATTTCCCTCAGTTTCATATAATGAAGAAATACCAATAATTCCATCTTTAAAACCAAAATAACTATTACCATTTTGAGATTTTAAAATAGTATTGTTAGTATTTCCATTATATTTAGCAATAATTAAATATGTAAATTTTTCTGGAATACTTCCTATGGGAAATATAACAGATGATTCATTAGTTCCATTAATAGTATAAATATCATTATTTAAATTTCTTGTATAAGAGAAACCTTTATTATTTAAAATTGCATGTCTATTATTACCTGATATATCATATAAATAAGATGAATCAGATTTTTTAGCTGAATATAATGCCCATGGATTTAAATATGGTATAATTTGATAATTTATATTATCATAAAAAATAGATGAACCATTACCGCCATTTTTAGCATTAAATAATATATTTCCATTTAATGAAACAGTTGTAGATTTATTTCCATTTCCTATATTAATTTGATAATTACCTTGTTTTAAAATATAATTTTGTATATATAAAACTTCACCAGCTCCACCACCACCACTTAAATTACCAGTTCCACCATTACCACCTGGACCAACAATTAATATATCACATAAATTGTGTGCATTAGTTATATTTAAATTATAAACAGATGAAACAGAATTAAAAATATAATAAAATTCATTAGTATTTTGAATATTTGTAAAATTTACAGCTGTAGTATTTTGAAAAATAGTAGGTAAATTATTATTATAAAATAATTTATTTGTAATAACATTATTATTATAAATTATACCATTACTTAATGTATCCCATTGTGATTGTTTAACTAAACTAGTTATATTATTAAGATTAACATAATTAAATAAAACATTTCTTAATACATTACTACTAATTGTTCCATAATTATAATTTAATGATGAAAATACATTTGAAGAAATATAAATATTTTGTATATTATTGCCATTAATATTTAAATTTGAAGTATCAATATTACATGTATTAAGATTATTAATAAAAGCTTTTCCAAAAACTTGTAAATTAATATTAGGCAAATTTGGAATTCCACCAATACCTACAAAGTTATTATAATAAATATTATTGTTATTACTTTGCCAAGTAGTATTTTTTAAATATTCATTAATATTATTATAAGTTAAATAAGGTGATAAAATATTATTAATATTATTACTTGTTATTCCTCCAAATGTATTAATACAACTTAAAAATTTATTAGAAGTTATATATAAACTATTTAAATTAAAACTTCTATTTATTTTAATTATAATAGTTCCTGCACTTCCTGGTGAAAAACTACTTGAGGCACTACCGCCCATACCTGTATTTGCTATTGTTGTTTTTCCACTATAAGATATATTTTGATTAAAAGCTCCATCACCTCCTGCACCTAAATAGATTATTTCTCCATTTAATTCAATTCTATATCCATTACCACCAAAATATCTATTAGGAATTCCACTTACACCACTACCTGCACCACCGCCACCACCAGAAAATGAAGGATAAACGCCTGAACCAAATGCACCATCACTTCCTAAACTATTTGCATTTTTAATTGATAAACCATTATTATTATTTAAATAAGCACCACCACCACTGCCTCCATTTGTAGCAGAAATAGCAGATGAAATACCTCCATTTCCGCCAGCTATTGCATTATATAATATATTATCGTTAAGATCTGAGATATAACTATTTTGTCCTGAATTTCCTACATTAAATTTATATGTTCCAATATTTAAAATTATATTTTTAAGATGTAATACTCCACCACCTCCACCTCCACCACCACCAGTACTACTACCACCACCAGCAATTATTAATATATCACAAGAAATATAGTCATTAAATGTAATTATATTTGTATTACCATAATAAAAACGATAATAGTAATAATTATCATATTCCAATAAATCAATTGAATTATTATTAATATTAATAACAGGTTTTGTATTATCATTATTTATAAAAATATTTCCATTATCAATTAACAAATCACCATTAACAATTAATTTTTTATTATAATCTTTAATTGTTTCTGTTCCAATTGCAAAAGTAGTATTATTATTAAAATAAAAACCACCAACATTATTTTGTATAATACGATTTATACTTGCTTGTGCTAAACCTTTATTTATAAGAAAATTCCAAATATCATTTGAATTTAAATAATTACCTATTTGATTTTTAGTTATAAAATTTGTTTGATTATTTTCAACTAGAGTATTAAATGAATCTAAAGTTAAATAATTAGTTAAATAAGTATTTGTTAATGTTGGTTCATCAATAAAAAATGGAGCATTTTTAATATTAGACCAATTTATATTTAAATTACTCAAATATAAATTTGAGTTTAAACCATTTAAACCATTTGAATTTATAGATAAAATATCATTTATATTATATTTAAAAACTAAACTATTATTTGATGAAACATATATATTATATTTATTAGAATTTTGTGTTCCTAATAATTCTAAATTACCTAAATTATTACAATCACCAATAATTAATTTATTTAATATTTTACAAGTTCCATCAGAATATAAAGAAAAAACATTACTTTCATCAGTATAATTATTATGTGATAATAAAAAATTTATTTTAGTTCTTGAATCTAAACCATTACTTTCCCATCTACTTAAACAAATAGTTGATTTTAAACCATTATTATTATTAAATCCATCTCTACATAAGTGAATAATTGGATAATTATCATTTAGAGTATTATTTGTAAAAATATTTGTAAATGTTGCAACAGCACCATTTGAAGTATGATTATAAAAATTTCTATTATTTACAATATTATTAACTGTTAAAGGTGTTGATAAAGTATTAGTATTTATTGCTATTTTTTCACTTATTTTTGCACTACCTATAACTTCGAGAGCATTAGATGGTGATGAAATCCCAATTCCAATTTTACCAGTTCCAGAAACAAATAAATTACCTGTTAATTGATAACCAATGAAACCATTATAACAACCTAAATATAAATAATTGTTATTTTTTTTACCAATATATCCAACCTCTATATTATTATTATAAAATGATAAAAAACCAATATCATTAGCAGCATTACCAGGATTAATATAAATAAAATTTCTTACTCCATAATTGCTTATTTTTATATTTCCATTTACTTCTAATTTTTCAGATGGATTACCAGTTCCTATTCCAACATTATTATCATAATAAATATTACTTAAATTTTTAACCCATGGACTTATTATAGTATCAGTTTTTGATACATAACCAGATATAATATTAGTAAATATATTACTGCTAATAAATATATTATTTAAAGAACTATTACTTTCAAAAATACTTGTTATAGAAGAAGGGATATTAACTAAATTTTGCCATCTTAAATTAGATAATCCATAACCATCACCTTTAATATTACTTTCAGTTATTTCTAATTTACTTATAGCATTAATAGAAAATCCTAAAATATTGTTATTGAAATAAAGACCAGTATTTTCATTATTTCTCCATGTATAAGATGGAGTATTTTTATTACCATCATATGCTTTAAATTTTACATAATTAGTTAAATTAAATTTTAAAATTATACATCCACTGCTACCATTTCCACCATTTCCATTAATACCGCATCCACCTCCTCCACCACTACCTCTTTGCAATCCATCTTGACCATTTGGAAAATTTAAATTTCCACTACCATTACCGCCACATTGTATATTAGTATTTCCTATAACAAAACCACCATAACCTGGGAAATTACCATAAGTTAAGTTATAAGCACCTCCTCCGCCACCACCAAAATATAAATTACTATCAATAATATTTATAACTAATCCATTACCACCATTTCCAGCATTTATATTATCATTTCTTATAATACTATTATTACCAATACTACCTATACCACCTCCACCACCACCAGCATAAAAATTATTGATTATATTAAAATATCCTAATCCACCACTAAACCCATTATTTAAATTATCGTTATTTGAACCTCCATTATTAACTGATGTATTAGTATTTAAATTAAAACCTTTTCCACCTCCACCGCAACCGCCGTCTAAATTTAAATTATTATCAATAAACCCACTTGCACCACAACCACCACCTTTAACAATATATAAAATATTATTTTCATATGTTATTGAAGAATCCTCTCCTTTTAATCCTGCAAAATTTGTTGAAGGATTAGCACCTAATCCACCTAAACCAACATTAATATTATAAATAGTATTTTTCTTAAAATTTAAGGTTCCTAAAAAATAAGAACCTGCACCACCACCACCTCCATAATATCCACCACCACCTCCTCCACCACCTATCATAAAAACAGTACAATCAATATTATCATAAAAACTTATAGTATTAAATTTATTTGTAAAAATATAATAATAATCATTTGTTGAGGGAATATTTGAAGGATTAGCTAAAATATTATTAGTATAAATAATAGGTATTTCATTATTTGTTGATGAAACAGATTTTAATTCTAATTCATTGTTAGAAACATTAAAATATGCATAATTAAGTTGTTTAAATGGTTTATATAAAATATTATTCCATTGTAAATTACTAATTAATGTTCCATCACCAATATAATTACTTGCATTTATAGTTCCATTAACATCTAAATTATAATTTGGATTAGTTGTATTAATTCCTACTAAATCATTAACAACAATAAAAGGTACATTTAAATTACATCCTGTCTGAGAAGATGCTCCTGAATTATATTTGATATCAATAATATTATTGGGACTATTAAAAGTTATATTATTAACTTCATAATTATAAGAAACATCAGTTAATTCGCCAATTTTAAATTCTGTTTGTTGAAGTAAATCATTAAAATTAAAATTTTGAACGTTTCCAACTTTTAAATTGCCAATAATTTGTAAATTATCATTATAATTATTATTTTGAATAAATTTATTTTTAGGTTTTTTACTTAAACTAATGTCATCAGTTGTTATATTAGTTTTTAACATAGAAGTAAAAATATCTTTAATTTTTTTTTCATCAATATATTTATTATTACCATTTTTAATGAAATCCGTATTAACATTATTTTTAATATTATTAGTAATTATATTACTATCAAAATAAATATTATTACTTCCTTTAATAATAAAATCACTATTTAATTGAACACTATTGCTAATATTATAATATTTATTTGAATTTGTTGCTTTTATTTTATCAGATGAATTTAAATTACTATTTAATAAATTAAACATACGCAATAATGTAATATATTTGTTATTTGAACCTTCTTTAATAGTATCAGTTGTTATTTTATTAAATGTGTTATTAATTCTTTCATTAGTTATATTTGAGTTATCAAATAAATTTTTATTGCCTTCAATAATATCATCAGTAGAAATTGAATTAAAATAATTATAAAAACTTTCAAAATATCTATTATCAGTATAATATAAATTATTGCTTCCTTCAACTATTTTATCAATGATTTTATTAGAATTATTAAATAAACTATTTGCAAAAAAAATAAAATTACTATCATTGAAATATTTATTACTATTTTCTGTTAATTTATCAGTAGATGTTATATTCAAAAAATTAGAAGATAAATCTATAAAATTTTCAATTTTGTAATATTTATTAATATAACCCTGATTTATATTATCTGTAGTAATTAATTTTATATTACTATCAAAATATTTTAAAAATAATTTATTTGAAAAATAAAAATTATTTGAGCTATTACTATCATCTATATTATCGGATGTAATAGTTTTTATATTAGTATTAAAAATTTCATTAAATTTATCATCATTATAAAATAGATTTAATTGACCTTCTTTTAAATTATCCGTTGTATTTCCATCAAGATTTGCATTTTGAATTAAATTACCTTTACCTGATATAAAAACAGTTCCTAAATTATTACAAATAGCATTACCAGATGTTATAATATTTAATAAAATCTTTTCATTTATATTACGCCATAATAAATTAGAAGAATTATTATCAATACTTAAAAACATATTTGATAAATTACCACGAATATTAGGTAAAGTATAAATAATATTTGAATTGGTATATTCACTATTTTTTAATGATATTGAAAAATTATTATCATTTCTTATTGTTATAAAATCAGTATTTAGACCATTATTAAAAAATATGTTTTCTGCTGTTTGATATTGATCATTTTGTTTAGTTGAACCTATAATAATCGGTTTATTTTCATAATAATTTATACCTAAATAAATTAAATTTTTATATTTACAAATTATATTATCAATATTTAATGAATATTTTTCATTGTAAATATTATTACCTATAACAATAGAATTAGAAACAATAGAATTATTAGAAAATCCTATATTTAAACTATTATTATTTGAATTATTATTACCAATAGTTAAATTACTTAAACCTAAATTTGAAAAACCTAAATTAATTTCATCATCGTTAATAATAAAATTTTTAATTTTAAATTGAGAATTTAATAAATTTAAACCATTATTTGAATATCCTAAATGAATATCATGAAAATTAGAATTATAAGAACCTATTGTTAAACTGTTGTTATTAATAGTAGTATTATATCCAATTGAAATACAATTACTTAAAGTAATTAAATTTTTTTTTTCAATATAATCTTCACCTATACAAATATTATAATTTCCTAAAGAAATATTTTCAAACACATATGAACCTAAATATATTGAATTATTTATTTTTAATGCATTTTTACCTGCATTTTTACCTATTATAACATTTTTGGTACCAGTAATAGCCTTCGCTGAAAATTGACCTATATTAATATTATTTAATGTATATAAAGACATATCATTAAAAATTGTAATTTTTGTATCACCTGAAGGTAATATTTTAGACATATCAATATATTATATTAAGTTTTTTCTATTGTCGTTATATATAAAAAAAACTTAATTATATATAGGGATATTATATGGTTAATGCAATAGATAATTATGGCGATTTTAAAAATGCAATTGTGGATATAAATAAATTTTTAAATGATATGAATAAAGGAGGGAAAAAAATAAATAAAATTAAGGGTGGTGGGAAAGGTTCTCTTAAATTAGATAATTTTATATTAAATTCATTACCTATTTTAAAAGGAGGTTATAAAGAATATAAAAAGAAAAAAACAGGTGGTGCAGAACAAGATTTTAATATTTTCGCAGACACAAAAACAAATAATGATTTATATAATTCATATGTATCACCAACATTTAATATTTCAGACTTAAAATTTAAATCGTATGATTATCCTCCTATCATATCACCGCAAAGAGACCTATTTTAAAAAACTTCTACACTATTTTTAATATAAGGTTTATATTTTGTATCTTCTAAATAAAAAATTTCTTTTTCTTCATATCCATATGATTTAATGGTATTAATTAATTTTTTTGAATATATTATAAATTCTTTGATAGTTTTTTCAAGTTCTTTAAATGGATCTATACCATAAATATTAGTTAATTTTTTTGGAATAACTACAAATATTGAATATAATTCTTTAATTATTTTTGTGCGCAAATCTATTAAAGATGTAAAATATATTTTAATATCATATCTATCTGCAAGAATATAAATATATATTTTTATAAAATGTTCAAAAAGATATATTAAGTTTGTATATTTTGCATAATCATATTTTTTAACAAATCTAATATTTAAAATTATATCAGTTAACTTTTTATTTGTTATTAGATATTTAATATTTTTTGGAAATAATTTTAAGTAATAGCTTTCATCGTTAATTTGATTTCTATCCTTAATATCTTCATTTAATAATTTATTAATATTCTCATCATTTGTTAATATATTACTTTCATAAAGTTTTATATTATAATAATAATAAATACCTATAATAATAGTTATTATTATAGCTAATAAAATAGATGTTTTTTTAGTTGATAATAAAAAAAATATAATAGCTAATATTAAAATTGCAAAATAATAATTGTAAAATATCATTTTAAATTGTAGCACCGTCTATAAAATATATAACAAAAGATAATATAACTAAAATTATACCTATATAAAACATTCTATTTTCTTGAAAAAATATATCTAAAAAAGACATTAATGAATATTTATTTGAATTATCAAATAATTTAATTATATCATTTATAATATCAATAATAGTTTGTATTGTATTTTTATATGTATCTATTAATGTAAAATTAAAAAAATCATTTTCATCAATTTTATTTTTTTTTGTTTGTCTTAATTCTGGTATTTGCTCTAATATTTGACTAAATTTATATTCTATTATTTTTTCAATAAATAACTTATCATTTAATTTTTTTTCTTCAGATAATTTTGTTGTCATCTTAATAAAAATAAAGTTTTTTAAAAAACAATTTAAATTATATCCATCATATCACTCGCAGATAATAACATTCTTCTGCAACAATATCTTGTTAAACCAAGATTATCAAGGATTTCTTTAGTGTGAATATCACTATAAAATTTATAATCAGGATTATCATTTTTAGAATTTGTTTTTTCTAATTTTTGTTTTTCTTCTATATAATAATCATATTTATCAGCAATTATTTTAGAACATGTAAAGCATCTAATTGGAACAATCATTTTATATATATTAATATATATGCATATAATTATATCATTTTTTTTTATATTGTTAATATATAAGAAATATGGAACAACATCCGCTTTATCGTTTATATGTAGAACTTAATGATAAAGTAAATAAAATGACTGATAATTCTAAATTAGCGGAAACATGTGATTTAACTGATTTTATTGTAAGATTAAAAGCATTAGAAACAAAGCCATCATATGATTCTGTTATTGAAGGTTTAACAACTAAAATAAATAATTTAGAAGCTACAAATAATGAATTAAAAGTTAAATTAGAACAATTATCAAAAATAGATGCATTAGAATCTCGTATATATGTTTTAGAATCAGAACCTAAAGTTAATTTAGATTCTATAAATGAAAGATTAAATGTATTAGAACAAAATAATTTAAAAACTACTTTAGATGATGTTGCTAGTCGTTTATCTACTGTAGAAACAAATACAAATGTAATAGGTGATGTTTCATATAGAGTAAATGAACTTGAAAAGAAACCTGATTTAACTGAACGATTATCTGCAATAGAACAAGTAGTATCAAAATTAAGCACTACTTCAACTCAACAATGATTAAAAATAAATATTCCAAAAGTTGTCAATGAAGTCAATGAAATGAATGAAGTCAATGAAGTCAATGAAGTCAATGAAGTCAATGAAGTCAATGAAGTCAATGAAAATAGTGATAGTGAAATTAATGAAAGACTTTATTTACTTGAAATTATTGAAAATGATAAAGATAATGAAATTAGTGATTTTAAATATTCAAATGAAGAATTAAAAGTTATTAATGAAACAAATGAAACAAATGATACAAATGATACAAATGATACAAATGAAACAAATGAAACAAATGAAACAAATGAAACAAATGATACAAATGATACAAATGAAACAAATGAAACAAATGATACAAATGATACAAATGATACAAATGAAACAAATGAAACAAATGAAACAAATGAAAAAATAAAGAAAGAAAATGAGCTTAAATTATTATTATCATTACTTATATAATAATAATTTAAGGATTTATTATTTTTATATAAGTATTAGAAAATGGATATACTAAATATTTATATTATAACATCAGAACATTTAAAATTAAGACATTCTTTTATAAATAATCAAATAGAAAAATTAAAAAAAATATTAGAACAATGTAATATTAAATATAAATTTAATCAAATATTAGAACCATCACATATTAATATTGAAAAAAATTTAGATAATTATAAGACTAAAGTAAATATAAATAGAGATAGTGTTGAAGACAATGATTTTAAAAATTTTGTAAATATGATAAATTCTTCTCAATTGTCTAATATTTTTAAACATGTAGAAGTTTATAATCAAATTAAAAATGATAATTCAAATTTTAATTTTGTTATAGAAGATGATTTATTAATTATAGATGAGTACGTAAGTAATTTTAAAAAACTTTTAGAAAAAATAAAAACAATAGATTATGATATTGTTTTTAGTTGTTTATCTGTTAATAATGATAATATAAATGAATATAAATTTATAAAATCTACAGATAATTATAAAGTTTTATTATCAAAAAATTCTTATTTTATATCAAAAAAAACAGCAATAAATTTAATTGATTATTTAAATGTAGTTCATTTTAATTTTAAATTAAGTCTTTCAAAATATATATGGGATAATAAGGATACTATTAAAAGTTATGTTTTTAATAAACATACTTTATTTGAAGGCTCAAAAATAGGTTTATTTACAACAAGTATAAATACAAATAATTTTTTATTTCAAAATAATGATTATGTTACTCTTTCGCAATTAATAGGCAATGAAGAATATTTAAATGATAATGTTGTTAAGACAGCAGAGGAAATTTATAATAAATCTGGTAAAAATAATCCTGATTTTGAACATAGTCTTGGAATTATCTATTATAAAAATAAAAGATATGATAAAGCTAAAGAAATTCTTAAATCAGCAGTATTTAATTTAAGAAAAATGGAGGGTTTAATAACACCTTACAATGAAATTCTTAATAATTGTATAAATATGCATCAATATGACCAAAAAGATATTGAACAAGCATTAAAATTACCAGGTATATATTCATAAAAAATGAGTTTTATTTATAAATAAAAAATACTTAAATGTCATCAAATAATAAAGATTATGAAAGAATTAAAAATCAATTAATAGATATTTATATTTATGATATTAAAAATAGATATGAAATATTAAGAAATCAAGGTGTTTCTAAAGAAAAAATAAATGATATTTTAGATATTTATCAAACAATAAATATTAAAAATTTTAAATCAGATTTTATGAAAATAAAAACTATATATATAAATAAATGTTAGGAATAATAGAAAATTTAGATTTTCAACAAACATTTCTTTTATCTGTAGTTTTTTTGGTTTCATTTCATGTTTCATCTGTTATCTTAATAACATCAGGTGTTATATATATGTTCAATAATTTGATTAAATTTCTTTCGTAAAAAAAATGAAATACCTAGTTATGTTAATTTTTAAACAATAAGATTAAAATGTCTTATGGATATCTTTGCTGTTTTTCAAATATATCTATGGATGGTATTTGCAAAATTTTTATGACAAACAATTTATAAAATATTTATCTAAAAAAAGCCATCTTTGGCTTTTAATTTTAATCATAAGTTTTAATATTATAATCTTTTATTTCTTTAATTTCTTCTTTTGTTAATTTAAGAACTTTATAAAGTTCTTTTTCAGTTATATCATTATAACCCATTTTAGTTAAATCAGGTATATATAAAAATACATTTGTATCTAATAAATCTTGACGAAATTTTGTAAATAAAGAAGCAATTATTATTAATTTAAAAGTAAAAATCTTTTTAATAAAATTTAAATATTGTAAGTTACCTAAAATATAATAATTATAATTACCGCATATTCCTAAACGTCCGTCATCTATAAAAATACCATTTAGTGATGATTTATTTGCAATTATTAATTTTGTTTTATTTGCATCTATATGTCTTATTTTACTTTTATTAATTTTTATTCCTTCTTTTAATATATATGTATCTACACAATAATTATCTTCTAATTTATAAG
>Ga0172367_10006914_pt1 | contig 13151 bp, 6 predicted proteins | sample Lak10m_FD_114542 | JGI IMG/M metagenome (GOLD analysis project Ga0172367, IMG submission 114542) | Freshwater microbial communities from Kabuno Bay, South-Kivu, Congo - kab_022012_10m | ecosystem: Environmental > Aquatic > Freshwater > Lake | place: Democratic Republic of the Congo: South-Kivu...
CTTGTTCTTTGGCATCGCCCTGGCCAGTGCGGCACGCAAATTCCACGTTCCGGTCAACCCCCTGGTTGAGGAAGTGCGCGAGAACCTGCCGTCTGCCAATTGCGGTGCCTGCGGTTTTGCCGGTTGCCAGACCTATGCGGAAAAAGTAGTCGAGGACGAGAGTATTTCGCCGTCCCTGTGCACCCCGGGCGGCAAGGTTGTCGCCATCGATATCTCCCGGCTCACCAACAAGGCCATGGGTGAAATCAAGGAAGTCGTCGCCATGCTACGCTGCTCGGGTGCCGATTCGGTCGCCCGCAAGCAGGCCGAATACGATGGCATCCACACCTGTCTCGGTGCCAACCTGGCATTTGGCGGTGCCAAGGCCTGCAAATACGGCTGCCTGGGTTTGGGCGACTGCGTGCGCGTCTGCGCCTTCGACGCGATGAAAATCGGCGAGTCTGGCATCGTCGAGATTAACTACAGCAAGTGTACCGGTTGCGGCTTATGTCTCGAGGTATGTCCGAAGGATTGCCTGATCAGCTACCCACGCGCCTACCGCGTCGCACTGACCTGCCAGTCGAAAGGCAAGGGCAAGGCGGTCAAAGACACCTGCACCGTCGGCTGCATCCAGTGTCAGGCTTGCATCAAGGAATGCCCGGCCAAGGCGATCACCATTGCCGACGGCATTCTCAACATCGACCACGCCTCCTGCCTGGCCTATGGTCCGAGTTGCAACGAGATTTGTGTGACGGTCTGCCCCACCGACATCATTCACCACCCCGGCCAGGCGCCGGATGCCAACAAACCCAAGCCGAAGAAAGTCGCTAAAGCCAAGGCCGAGTCGGAAGAAGCTGCCGCCTAGCGCAACAGATCAAGGACGCCATGCGCCGCCACTCTGGTCAGGTCTTGATCAGGGTGGCCCCGATGTCGGCCAGAGAAACAGACTCGTCATATAGGGTTTCGGGTGCAACGTCGATTTCCCCCGGCCATAGCACAGTCCCATTTTCGGCACGCACCCTATGAAAATCCTGAGGGATGCGGATCCGATTCCATGGCTTGACCGCCAGCAGCGGCTTCATGTCGAAACGCCGCCACTCGCCATTATCGAATAGCAGATCGAGAGAATAATCGTCGTTTGTCTTGACTTCGACAATATCGAACAACATAACCACCTCACTGCAAAGGCGCTATTTTATAGGGATCGTCGCCATTCACCGCAAGTTCCCAATCGGCCAGTAGTTCGTCGCGATGAATATCCATCCACACCTGCACCATGCGCTGTTGCCGGGCGGGAATCTCGCCGTCCAGCACCGTGCCATCTATAATCGCCAGCACCGCCGTCTGACCCTGATAGCGCGCATGGATATGCGGCAAGTGATGGCGTCCGGTGTCGCGAAAATACATCTGGATCAAAATGCCGTAGAACATGCTAATCGTGGGCATGGTCACTCTCCTTTGCATCGGCAAGTATAGCGCCGGAAACGCTTGCTTCTTCCCAGACACGGTTACTTTGCCAATCGCTGCTCAAATCCAGCGACCACCTTTGAGTAGCAGTTGTTATTCGATATTTAATTCGCGCCGTTCTTATTCTTTTCGATAGCTGTCAAGAATTGTTCTCGATCCATCGTTTCCGCATCGCGAATCATGCGCCAGTCATCCGGCGTCAACAATGCGCCAGGCTGATGCGCTGCTTCTTGCACGATTGAATCGAACAGCGGGTTAAATGTCTCGCCGAATCCTCCCTCTGGGTCATGATAGATACTCGCCAGCAACCGGTAGGGATGTTCCAGCACCCAGCAGTCGTTATCGCCAAACCAGCGCACCAGTTGCTCGGTGTAGGTTTCAATCAACTGCTTGCGCGTCTCGGAAACTTTCTCCTCCAGGATCTGGCCTACCAGATTTTCGGCGCAGAGAGCGCGCACGCGTGCCACATTGTGCGAGTACGATTCCTTCACGGCCTCATGAAAGAGCTTGCCGTTCGAGTGCCGCATGTCGAAAGCCGCCTCGACGGCACCATAGCGAACCCGCCAATTGCCGTTTCGCCGCAATAACGTCTGGATACAGTCCCTGCCCTGAGAAGAAGCATCGGCGATCGAGGCCAGGGTGGAGGCGGCAGCCTCCGCCACCCACCAAAGCGGATGCAGGAAAAGCAACTCCATGAGCTTTTCCAGATTGTCCGCAGCCAAGGGCTGGTCGCGCAGGCGGCGAATTTCGGCAAAGCGATCGCCAAGTTGCCAATAGCCTGTGAGCAGTCCCGCGGCCGGCGGGCAGCCTGCGATCAGCTCCCGTTTCAGGTTTCTCGCCCGTTCAAAACCTTCGGTCGCACTCTTCAAGTCAAAGCCAGTCAGCTTCCCGCGAAACCCCGCATCCAGCATGATTTCGACCCGGCGCTCATCCGAGCCCAGGCCCGCGAGCGCCGCCAAGTCCACGGCGTCGCGCCAGTTGTGTTCCCAGGTTTGCCAGTTCCACTTGAACGCCGGGCCGGTCAGACGCAGTAGGACATCCTGATGAACCGCCGGATTCTGTATGCGCTGGCAAAGCAGATTGAGCAAGAAATCGCCAAAGGCGGAACGTGCCGGAAAGGTCTCGCTGTCGGCGATCCCGGCGATCGTTTCCGTCAGCGTTGCCGGCGCCGCGTCCGCAGACTTGCCGCAGATCAGCAGCAGCGCATAGGCCCCCAGCTCGCGCCGGTGAAATTCCTTCGCATGGCACAGTTCGTTTGCAAAGCGCAGGATGCGATCGCCCTCGCCGGCCGATTCGCGCACACGATATTCGTAGGTCTGCGCCATCGCCATCGCCATCGCGAAACGCATCACGTAGTCGTCGGCGAACAACTTGTCCAGTATCTCGGGAAATGGCTTATCGCCGTAGCCATGGAAGCTTTCGAAAACCAGCCGCATCGGCCCGATCAGAATCTCCGTCTCGTAGACATCCCCGATGTGCGAAATCAGCGCATCCAGGTTGGCATCCGAGGTTTTCGACACCCATTTCGGGGGCAGCGGTCCGCGGAATACTTCGCCGATATAGATCGTCAAAGCGCGCGCATGCCGATGATAGTTCCGGTCCCGCTCTGCCGTGAACCCGCCCTTGTGCTCCTTCATCACCGACAGAAAATCCAGCGCACAGGGCAGCAGGGTATCATCGTCATCGGGCGGCAAGGCATCGAGCATATGGCGCGGGCCATGCTTGAACGCATAACTCACCGCATTCGCGGTTCGCTCGTCGACACACTGCGTCAGACAGTCGTGCTTGGCGCAGTCGCCGGCCGGCGCCTTGCCCATATCTTTCAGGTCGGGCAGTTTGATGCCCTTGCCGGGCAGAACAAATGAAGCCAGCCCCTTGTGACACGACGCCCGCGCCAGCAGTTGATGCCCCCAGCGGCTATCGATGCGCGGGAAGGTGGGAGCTTGCCGGCCGCCCTGCGCACGCCCATATGCGACGTCGATTTCCCGTAGCCAGCGCAGCACTTGCGGGTGGGAAAAATCGAGGCCGGCTTCCGCTTGGGTGAGCAGGTTCTGGTCCAGCAGCGGGCCGATCACGGTCAGGGCGTCGTCGAGCGTGGCCTGGCCGAAACAATGCGCCAGCAAGTGGTAGGGAACCGCATCGGCGGCGGCCAGCATGGTGCTCAGCAATTCCGACACGACGCGCTGCCGGTCCGTATCCTGGCCGGCGTAGTGTTCAAAGTATTGCCGGTAATACGCGTTGAGGGAACCGATCGGTGCGATGCCGATTTCGCCGATAGTCCGCTTCCCTTCCCGCAGCTCCGCCAGGAGATAAGTGGCGACCAGAAAGTTTCCCGCGGATACGGTCACGATGCGGCCGATTGCCTCTGCCATGCCCTGGCCGGATTCCGCAACCTGCCGTTGCGGCGGAAACTTGCACAGACTTTGCTCCACAAACGTCCGGACCTCTTCCCACACGCCGCCTTCTTCGCCTTCCATTCGGTCCGCGGAAACATGCAGCACACCGAGTCTGTCGGGCGGGAAAAACGCCATCAGGTCGGCGCGCCGCTGAATGGCGACAACGATGCGCATCCAGCGAGGCATCCCGGCCATCAGGGCCTGGATGAGGCGCGCGATGGACGCCTTCCGCGGCGCCGTATCCGGCGTCTGGTCGAGCGCATCCACGAGCAAGTACCAAATTTCCTCCGCCGGGTCATTTTGCTCCTTCAGCCAATTGGGCTGCGCGACGGCGTTGAGGCGCGGCAACACGATGTCGCGCACAGCCTGTTCCGCCGCCTCGTCGCTGTCGAGGCGCGCCAGGGCAAGATAGTCTTGCGCGGTTAGCGCTGCGCAAAAACCGGCATGCCGCATGGTCATTTCCGCGACGATGGACTTGACGAAAGCCGCCGGCTTCACGCTCGCGGGACTCCTTATTTCGGAGAGACACCAGTGACTGGCCAACAGGCGTCCACGCGAGCCCTTCAAGGTGCCCATTTCCAGCCTTTCTCTCAGCCATGCCAAAAAGCTCGTCTTGCCGGTACCCGCGCCGCCCGCAATTACGCACAGCTTCTGATCCGCTATTTGTTCCCATTCCAGTATCTTTGCCGCAATCGAGTCTCTCTCTACGAAGGCTTCGTCTATGGCGTACGGACATGAAACAAGACGGTAGGGGGCGAGTGTGCTCACTATGCCAATGTCGCCGACCAATTTGTCTATCGTTTTCCGCCACTCTTCCGGCTGTTCCTTTCTCATCTTGTTCAACGGGACGTCGTGCCCGGCGATCTGATATTGCTTGATGTCCGGCGCGACCTTCTCGATGCGCTCCCGGTCGCTGCCGCTGAGCTTGGACAAGACGATCGGGAACACGCGCATCCTGCCGCGCTGCAGCCGCGCGTAGATTTCCTTGAGTTCGACCGGCAAGGCAAATTTGGAATCGGCGTAATTCGGGGAAAGCAGAACAACGACGGCGCAAGACGCGTCGAGCGCTCTGGGCAGGGCTTCCCGCCACTGCCCGCCGAATGGGATGCCTTCCAGATCGATGAACACTTCGAGTGCCTCGGCTTTGTCATCGAGCCCAGTGATGGTCCGCGGGAAACTGTCGAGGAAACAATCGCGGAGTTCCGCGAGATCTTCTCTTGCGTAGCTGATGAACACCTTGGACATGAGCTGTTTCTCCTGATGATTTATCGACGCAGCATACTGGTGCTAAAGAGCAGGCGGAAATTGTTTTGATTGCATTGAAGTATGAAAGGCATCACCAATAGATCAAATCACTGTCCGCCGCGCACGAGGCGAACGAAATTCCGATAGCTGCGGATGTCGTAGCCGTCGCTGCCATAGCCGAAACTCACGCTCCACGCGTAGTCCGAACTGACGGCATCGGGCGAACCCGACCAGAAAAACGAACTCCGCGTGTTGGGGAAATAGGTTGGATCGATAGTGGGGTTGTAACGATCGTGATTCACGATCGATTGCAACTCCTGGAGCGACGGCATGCGCCAATCGCTGTAGCCGCAGAGTCTGGTGGCATTGACGTCGGCGACGTATTTCTCGGTATCGCAGCGGCCTGATGTTTTGCAGTCGCCGCCGCTGGTAGCGCCTGGATTGCCGCCGTAGTTATGCACGCTGTCGTACCAGGTGTAAGTCCAGTATTGATCGCGCAATCCGCCATCGGCGGTTTTGACTTCCCAGACCAGGCCCGTGACGTTGTGGCGCACGCAGGGATGCGGTGTCACGCCTGAAGTTGGCGCGGTCGCCTGGCCGCTGGCATTCAAGGCGGTGAAGTCGAATCCGGCATCGCCGGTGCAGGCGCTCATCTGGCAAGCGCGGCTCGTCGCCGGTTTCGTCGTAGTGCAATAACTGTCTGCCACCTGGGTGTTGTCGGAACGCTTGCAATACACCGTCTGTGTTTGCGTACCGGTGGTGCCGCAGCTCCCCGTGCAGCTTCCCCATCCCTCTTCTTGCCATGTGTAGGAGGTGCAAGTCTGTGACAAACCGGGCGTGCCGGTGCAGCCGTCCGGCGTCGAGGAGGTCACCGTGCGCGTCTGTGACCCATTGCTGCAAGTGCCCCAGCTGGAGTAGCCGTAGATGCATGCGGGTGCCGTACAAGTCTGCGACAAACTGGGCGTGCCAGTGCAGCCGGTCGGGATCGAGGAGGTCACCGTGCGCGTCTGCGCCCCATTGCTGCAGGTGCTCCAGTTGGAGTAGCCGTAGGTGCATGCGGGTGCCGTACAAGTCTGTGACAAACTGGGCGCGCCGGTGCAGCCGGTCGGCGTCGCGGAGGTCACCGTGCGTGTCTGCGACCCATTGCTGCATGTGCTCCAGTTGGAGTAGTTGTAGATGCAAGCGGGTGCCGTGCAGGTCTGCGTCAAGCTGGGCGTGCCGGTGCAGCCGGTCGGCGTCGAGGAGGTCACCGTGCGCGTCTGTGACCCATTGCTGCAAGTGCTCCAGTTGGAGTAGGCGTAGGTGCACTGACTTACCACTGAGACAACCGGACATTGAGACACCTTGCTCTCATAAGCGTCGATGCAAAGATTCTGGTTCTTGTCGACTTCAGCTTTCGCTGATGCAATCGAATTGAAACTGAATTTCGTATCTGGTTTTTGTATAAAAGCTTTTGAAATCACGCCCGATCCAATATCACAGGCTAAGCCTTTCATCAAACTGTTTGCGCAGCTCTGGTTATCGGCGAGCACTAGCGTAACTTTGACAAAATACGTTCCATTCTTTTCCGGTACGCAGGGTAGTCCGCTGCATTTGAATTTCCACAGGAAATATTTGTTTTGGAACCACGGAATAATGTTGGCACCGGAAACACGCTCCTTGCCTAAAATCACTTTGCCATCACCGTCCTCAATGGCAACCCGCCACATCTCATTACTGTAGTAAGTGTGGGGATAAATCTTGAACGAAACAGAACCCAATTCATCCGAACCCGTCCATGTTTCTTTGTGCAACGCAAGTCGATAGACAAATATTGGAATGGAGCTGGGTGCAGTTTTGTGGCTCAACAACAGGAAATCCTCGGCATTCGGATAACGTACGACCGACCTGAGCGGTACGGACGCAATGGGATATTTCAACGAGACCTGAGCCTCTAGCCCGCCGTCGCTGGAATCGGTCAGTAAACTGGTGGAAAAATAGTTCCCAAAGAACGAATTGATCGGTGTAGGCGCAAAGAAAAAATCAAACAGGCTGAAGTGTGTGGTTGTGATAGTCACGGTCTTGTTAGTTGTGTCAACACTCTCCACCACGCCGGTCTCTTCCCATTGCGAAGTGGCATCGTTGTAATACATTGGAACGAATTCATTGACGTCCCCTGAAGCATTGCCGGTATAAGGAAGGATAATTTTTACCGGCTGCGGGAAAGTGGTTCCGGATGGTCCCATTTTTAGGCAAGCAGTGGATGTCAGACCATCGGGTGATGGCGGGCAATTGGTCGCCGTGGCCATGGTCAGGGTGGTATTGGCGGATAAGACGCTTGGCGGTACTTGCAGCGTAATATTCTTGTCGGTACTGCCCGGCACGGTAGCGGTGATCGTGCCGCCGGAGTTATTGAGCGTTTTCGAGACTTCACCGGTAATCACGATGGCGGATTCCGCTGTGGGTCGATTTACCCAGAATCCGGTGGTGTGGGAAAGCGTCTTGTTGCCAAAGTCCAAATAGCCTTTCTGCCGGTTGTAGGTTGCCAGGCCGCCATTCGCCTCCAGGTTCGGCGCATAGAAATACCAGCCTTTCCGTTCGGTGTCCCAGGCCCAGAGCGAGGTCAAGTTGCGCGGCGTTTCCGTCCCTGCAGCCGCTGCACCGGCAAGCAGCTTGTTGAAGGCGCTCGGTGTCGGATTGTCGCCCACGGCCACCAGGTTCCAGCCTGCGGGCATTCTCTGCAAGGTAACGGTAGAGAGCAACGCTGCCGTAGATAACGGAACACTGAACGTTTGTTTCGCATACAGCCAATACCCTTCACCGGGATAGATTGTCGTCAGGAATTCGTACCCTCTGTTCTTGGCAAACGCTTCACCGCCGTCGCTTTGCGCGGGGATATAGAGCGCCCAAGTGGGGTAGGCGATCCCTGCAACCGTCCCCTTGGTGAGCCACTTCCAGACCGATGTGACTTTGGCGGCATCGTTGAAGGTAGCGACAACGCTGATCGCGTCATCGATGCCATTGCCCACGAGATTCCAGCCCGGCGTAAACGCCTGTGTGGCCGTTGGCGGTAATGGCACCACCGGTAATGAGGCGGCGGATGCGGCACTTGCTCCCGCCGCATTGCTGGCAGTCACGGTCAAGGTGTAACTGGTGCCGTTGGTCAGCCCGGTGACCGTGATTGGCGAGGCCGTTCCGCTCGCCGTGATGCCACCGGGGCTTGCCGTCACGGTGTAACCGGTGATGGGGCTGCCGCCGTCGTTAGCCGGGAGGCTAAAGCCGACCGTCGCCTGAGTGTCACCCGCCGTGACGGTGACGTTGCTGGGCGAACCGGGCAACGAGGCGGTGGAAAAGGTTGCCGTCACGCTTTGCGCTGACGCCATGGTCAGCGTACAGGTGCCCGTACCCGAGCACGCGCCGCTCCAGCCGCTGAAGGTGGAAGCGGAAGCTGCGGTGGCGGTGAGCGTGACGCTGGTGCCACTGGCGAACGAGGCGCTGCATACCCCGCCGCAATTGATGCCGGACGGGCTGCTGGAGACGATGCCGGTGCCAGTGCCGGTGTTCGTCAGTGTCAGGCTGTAATTGCCTGTCGACAATGAATCAAAACTGCTCCAAGACTGGCCGCCGCGCACGAGGCGAACGGAATGGCCGTAGCTGCGGTAGCCGCCGTCGGCATCGCCAAAACTGAAACCCACGGCCCACGCGTAGTTCGAATTGTCGGCGTAGGGCGAATCCGACCAGAAACCCGAACTTGGCGTGTTGGGAAACAACCTGTCGTTGATGGTGGGCCTATCGCGGCATTCCTCAACCAGGCTGAGCAGCTCCTTGACATTCGGCAAGCGCCAATCTCTAAAGCCTGCCGTGCGGTCGAATACCCAGACTGTGAGTGCGGAAGCCCAGTCGTGTGTGGTGGCCGTACCGTTGCATGCGCTGCCGGTCCAACTCTGCCCATCACTGCATTTCTTCCACATCAATCCCGTGCGGCTGTCGGTCACCGTGCCGTTGACGTTGTCACTGCTGTAGGCACCGTCCGGATTGCTCGGCGGAATGGTTGGATCGGTACATGAGCCTGTGCCAGAGACCAAAGCCTGCCCGCCGCGCACGAGGCGAACGGAAAAGTAGTCGCTACGATAGCTGACGTAGGCGTAGCCATAGTAGAAATTCACGAACCACGCGTAGCTCTGATCGCTGGCGGGATGGGGCGAACCCGACCAGAAACTCAAAGACGGCGTGTTCGGGAAATACGCCGGATCGACGGCCGGGTCAGTGCGCCCGAGATGAGCGATGCCTTCGAGTTCTTTCATCGTCGGCATGCGCCAGTCGCTGTAGCCGCAGAGCTTGGCGGCATTCACGTCGGCGACGTATTTCTCGGTGTCGCAGCGGCCGCTGGTCTTGCAGTTGCCGCCGCTGGCAGTGCCTGGATCGCCACGGTAGTTGTGCACGCTGTCGTACCAGGTGTAGGTCCAGTTCTTGTCCCTCAAGCCGCCATCCGCTGTTTTGACTTCCCAGACCAGGCCGCTGACGTTATCTCGCACGCAGGGGTGCGGCGTGGCGCCGGTAGTCGGCGTGATCGCCCGGCCGCTGGCGTCGAGCGCGGTGAAATCGAAACCGGCTTCACCACCGCCGATTTTGGTGAGTCTGCCGGCCGCCGCCGCGGCATCCCGGCCATATCTTGCGTCTTGTCTGGGGTATGTGCCGCTGTCTGCCGCTACGGTGGCACAGTTTGCCGAGTTGGTGGTGGCGTCGCCGCAGAAAGCGATGCCGGTGTCGTTGAGCTCGGTGGCCTGCCCACAGGGAATGACCAGTGCTGCCATCAGGATGGCAATAGCGATACGGCGCATGAGGAAGCCTCCGGCGACAGAACGGAACTGCCGGAGGAGCGCGCTCATCCGGCAAAGGCGATGAAGGGAAAAGCGGGAACTGCTGCGCCTAGCCGCGCGGCGGGGATTGAAGCAGGCTCGGCTCGGCTCGGCTCGGCTCGGCTCGGCTCGGCTCGGCTCGGCAAAGAAGCATGACGCGAACGGATTTCATGTCAAGCAATTGTTATCCATTATTGTGAAATGGACTTTATCGGCGAAGACGAACCATGTCAACGGCGCCGTTTCCGGCGCCATGCTCATGCCGTTGTCGTTTTCAGGGCGCCGACGCTCAGGGTACTGGTTCTTTCCTGAATCGTTCGACGGCTTCGAGCAAGGCCTTGCGCAAATCGCCGACGGGCTTGCCTGCGGCACGGGCGCGAGCGATCCGCTCCAGAATTTCCGTGACATCGCCCGCCTTCGGCGCCGCTTCCTGGATAACCTTGGGATACACCAGCTCGGCACGCTCTGCCGGGGCTGATTTTCGGGTATCGGCACGTTTCGCTGTAATCACCAGTGCCTGTGGTTTGCCGCGTTTCGAGTTTTTGTCCGGTTTGCCGACGACTAGTTTCTGGCTGTCCTTCTTGAAGCGCTCGACCGCCTCATACAAGGCCTTGCGCAGGGCGTCAACGGGCTGTCCCGCGGCCTGGGCCAGCCGAATCCGGCGCATGATTTCTTCAATCTCCGACGGCGCAGGTACCGACCGCACCCGGCTGCCGAAGCTTTCCGGCGCAGCCTGCACCGCCTTGGCGAATTGGGTGGTCGTCGACATCATCTGAGCGATCTTGAAATGTTCATGGCGCATCGCCCAGGTCAATGCGGTATCGCCGCTGTCGTTGGTTAAGCTGGGATCGGCACCCGCTGCGAGCAACAGCTTGGCGAGTTCCTCGCGCCCCTCCCGCGCCGTCATCATCAGCGCTGTCGAGCCATTCGGCGCACGTGCGTTGATCTGGGCACCATGCTCGAGGAGCGTGGCGGCGATGTCCTTGCGATCGGCGAAGGCAGCGTAGTGCAAGGCTGTCCATTTGCCCGGCCGATCCAGGGTTGCACCGTGCGCCAGCAACCAATCGACCGCTTCCCCATGCCCCTTCCACACGGCCAGTTGCAATGCCTGTTCGTCATAGTGGTTGCTCGCATCGAGATGGGCGCCATGCTGCAGAAAAAGTTCCATCATGGCGACGTTGCCTTCCCAGGCCGCAATCGTCAGGCCGCTGCCGATGCGGTCGCCCTGGAAATCCGGATCCAGCCCTTCCTTCAGCCACTGTGCAACGGTCTCGATGTGCCCGGCTTCAACCGCTGTCGCGAACAGCGCCGGGTCCGGCCTGGCCGCCAGGGCGGCGGCAGAATGCAGGCCGATCGACAGGCCGAGCAACAAGCCGATGATCGCGGCACGCGGCACGCTGCCTAGCCAGCTATCGGTTCCGCTCCGCACTGCAGTTCCCTCCCCTTCCACACACGCGGCAATCTCGATCACAATCCCGCCTGAAGACTATTCTATCGTCAGCGCCCATTCACTCTCGTGCCGGTTCTTCGCATGTTGGCATACGCTCCGCAACGCCGTCTCTACCTTTCCCTGGCAGCCTCGGTGTCGCTGCACGCGGCACTGCTGGGCAGCATCAATCCTGCAGCGTGGCGTGTTCCGGAACCCGTCAAGGCACTTGCGCCCGTGCTGCAGGCGCATTTGTTATCGACCCCGGATGCGGCGGATCTGCTGAAAAACACCTTGAACGACGCGCATGAGGAAGTTCTGGCGCAACGGCCGCCTCCTGCCATCCGGCCGTCAGCCAAGTCGACACGCCCGATGCCGCGGCGGAAATCGGCTGAGCGCAAGCTGGCAGAACATGTTTTCTATCCTTCGGAAGCCGTCGCCAGTGGGCTGCAGGGCGAGGTGTGGCTTTTATTGACACTCGATGCAGAGGGCAGGCTGATCGACATCCGCATCGCCAGCAGCAGCGGCCATGACCTGCTTGACCGGGCAGCCATCGCTGCCGCTCAGGCCATGGGTCGCTTGCCCGACACAGGGGTGCGCGAACTGATCCTGCCCGTGGTGTTCAAGCTGCAGTAGTCCGGCGCATCGCAGTAAGATAGCGGCATGACAATTCGCTTCCTTTCCGCATGCCGTCACCTGCTGTTGCTGGCCGCATGCACAGCTCTCGCCCCGGCCATGGCAGAGCCGGTTGAGCGCCTGCCCATTACAGTAACGCAAGCACTGCAAAAGGCCGGCATCCCCAGGCAGAATGTTGCCGTGATTGTGCAGGATGTAAGTGATGCGGTGAGCGACGCAGTACGCGACGCAGCGCGCCCCAAACCCCACATCCGGGTCAATTCCACGCAGGCGTTCAATCCCGCTTCACTGATGAAATTGGTGACGACGTATGCGGCGCTGGAACTGCTGGGTCCGGCCTACACCTGGAAAACCGAAGCCTGGACGCAAGGCAGTTTGTCCGAAGGCGTGCTGCAAGGGGACCTGATACTCAGAGGCAGCGGCGATCCCAAGCTGACTTTCGAGCAATTCTGGCTGTTGCTGCGACAACTGCGTGTCAGGGGACTGCGCGAGATTCGCGGCGACCTGATACTGGATCGCAGCCGCTTCGACAACACCTTGATCAGCGCGTCAAACGCGGAAATATTCGATGACCAGCCGCTGCGCCCCTACAACGTCACGCCCGACGCCCTGCTGCTCAATTTCAAGGCGCTGCGGCTGCAACTGATTCCGCAGCCGGACAGCCAGACCCTGATCGTGCTGACCGACCCCCAACTCGCCAATCTGGACGTCATCAGTCAGATCAAGCTCGGCACACCACAGCAAGAATGCGGCAACTGGAAAGATGGCTTGCGTGCTGAAGTTTCATCGGGTAGTTCGCGCAAGCAATTGCATCTTGCCGGTGTTTTTCCGCCGGCCTGCGGCGAGAAGAGCTGGCACCTCGGTGTCCTGCCGCATACCGAATATGTGGAAGGAGTGTTCCGTCAATTGTGGCTGGAACTCGGCGGCACATTCGCCGGCAAGATGCGCGAGGCTCCGCTGCCGGCCGGTGCACAGTTGCTTGCAAGTAGCGTATCGCCACCGCTCTCGGAAGTGCTGCGCGACATCAACAAATACAGCAACAACGTGATGGCGCGGCAACTGTTCCTGACCCTGGCGGCCGAATACTCGGCCAGCGCCGGACGCACGGTAAGCGGCTCCGATGTGGTGCGCGCATGGTTGCAGGATAAGTACCTGGACTTCCCC
>Ga0172367_10006915_pt1 | contig 13151 bp, 11 predicted proteins | sample Lak10m_FD_114542 | JGI IMG/M metagenome (GOLD analysis project Ga0172367, IMG submission 114542) | Freshwater microbial communities from Kabuno Bay, South-Kivu, Congo - kab_022012_10m | ecosystem: Environmental > Aquatic > Freshwater > Lake | place: Democratic Republic of the Congo: South-Kivu...
GCGGAATCTTCGCCCAGCTCCACCGAGTAGCGCGCCAAGCCCTCGAGGTCGACGCACATTCCGGCGCGCTCCATGTCGGCCAGCACCGGAACCAGCGGCGCTTCGAGGTCGTGCAGCACCCGTTCGAGGCCCGCTTCAGCCAACTTGGGCGTGAAGGCCTCGTGCAGTCGCCAGGTCACGTCGGCGTCTTCGGCGGCGTACTCGGCCACTTCGGCGGCGGGAACGTCGCGCATACTCTTTTGGTTTTTGCCTTTGGCTCCGATGAGGGTCTCGATCGAAATCGGCGTGTAGCCCAGGTAGTTTTGGGCCAGCGCGTCCATGCCGTGGCGCTGGTCGGGCTCCATCAGGTAGTGGGCGAGCATGGTGTCGCGAAGGGTTCCGGCCAGCTGAATGCCATAGTTGGCCAAAATTTGGTAGTCGTACTTGAGGTTGTGGCCAATCCACGTGACGTCGGGGCGCTCAAAGTGCGGACGGAACAGCTCCAACCAGGCCTGGGCCGCGGCGCACTCAGCCGGAAGCGCCACGTAGTAGGCCGTGTGGGCCTCCCACGAGAGCGAAAAGCCGACCATTTCGGCCTCGAGGGCGTCGAGTCCGGTGGTCTCGGTGTCAAAGGCTAGCTCGTTAAGGCCGTCGAGGCTGCGCGAAAGGGATCGGGCCGCCTCGATCGTGTCAATCAAGGTATAGGCGTGGGCCTGGGTTGCGGCGGAGCCGCCCGGAATGTGCGGCGCGGCGGGTTCGCCCCCTTCGCCTCCTTGGGCTCCACCGCCAAACAGGTCCATTTGGGCGGAATCAGCGCCCGGGGCGGGCCGCTGCGCGGCCGCCGCCGCCTTCACCTCGGTCGAGGGCGCAGCTGCAGCGGCATTGGGCAGCAAGCGCCGCGCCAGCGAGCGGATTTCGAGCTCGTCGAGCAGCGCGCGCAGCGCGTCCTCGTCGGCCGGCGCGCGCACGAGGTCGGCCTCGTCCAGCTCAATCGGAGCATCGGTTAAAATCGTAGCCAGCACGCGCGAAAGGCGCGCCATCTCGGCGTGCTCGCGCACCCGCTCCCCGAGCTTACCGCTGATCTGGTCGCCATGCGCCAAAACGTTTTCGAGCGTTCCGTACTCGGCCAGCAACTTGGCAGCGGTCTTCTCGCCGACCCCGGCAATTCCGGGAATGTTGTCGACCGCATCGCCCATCAGCCCGAGGATGTCGATCACCTGCTCGACGCGTTCAATGCCCCACTTTTCGCAGACCTCGGCGGGCCCCATTACCTCGGCGGGCTCGCCTCCGCGCGACGGCTTGTACATCTTGACGCGGTCGGTCACGAGCTGACCAAAATCCTTGTCGGGCGTCATCATAAATACCTCAAAACCGGCTTTTTCAGCTTGGTGAGCTAGGGTTCCGATGACGTCGTCGGCCTCGTAGCCAGGAACCCCCAGCGCCGGAATCCGCATCGCGCCCAGCAACTTCTGGATGTAGGGCACCGCCACCTTAATGCCCTCGGGCGTCTCGTCGCGGTTGGCCTTGTATTCAGCGAACAGCTGCTCGCGCACCTCGGAACCGCCAATGTCAAAAACCGCCGCGAGGTGCGACGGCTTCTCTTTTTCGATCACGTCGAGCAGCGCCAGCAAAAACCCGTACACGGCCGAAGTGTCGAGGCCCTTGCTCGTGACGCGCGGATTCCGCGCAAAGGCAAAATAGGCGCGAAAAATCAGGGCGTAGGCGTCGAGCAGAAAGAGCTTTTTCATCAAAAAACAGGTTAGCGGGCAGAATCCGAAAGGTACGAAGTCCGCCCAACCGAAGTCGGCCCGGAACCCCTACTTTTGCGCTATGCCCCATGCCCTGGTCGTCATTCCCACCTACAAGGAGCGCGAAAACATCGAGGCCATCCTCGAAGCCGTTGTTGCGCTGCCTCAAGGTCTTGACGTGCTGATTGTCGACGACCAATCGCCCGACGGTACCGCCGATTTGGTGCGCAAAGTGCAAAAAAAGCACCCGGGCCGCATTCACCTAAACGAGCGCAAGGGCAAACTGGGCCTCGGAACCGCCTACATCCACGGATTCAAGTGGGCCCTGAAGCACGACTATCAGTACGTGTTTGAAATGGATGCGGACTTTTCGCACGACCCCAAGGACCTGCCGCGCTTGCTCGAGGCTTGTGAAGTCTACGGAGCCGACCTGGTCATCGGGTCGCGCTACAGCAACGGCGTCAACGTGGTCAACTGGCCGATGAGTCGGGTGCTGCTCAGCTTTTTTGCCTCGAAGTACGTGCGTTTCGTCACCGGAATGCCGATTCACGACACCACCGCCGGCTTCAAATGCTACCGACGGGCCGTGCTTGAGGCCATCGACTTTGAGAAAATCCGCTTCGTGGGCTACGCGTTCCAGATCGAAATGAAGTTCCGCGCCTGGCGCAAGGGATTCAACCTCGCCGAGGTGCCCGTGATCTTCACGGACCGCAAGGCGGGGCAGAGCAAAATGTCGCGCGGAATCATTCGCGAGGCCGTCTTCGGGGTACTTTTGCTGAAGCTTTCGAGCCTCTTTGGCCGCTAGCTAGCTGCAATGCTTGAACCCACACCGACCTACCTGATTAAAAACGCGCGCCTGGTTAACGAAGGCCGCACCTACGAAGCCGACGTGCTGCTTTCCGGCGGACGCATCGAGCGCATCGACGACCACATTTCGCCCAAAAACAACCTCGTGACCGTCGTGGACGGAGGCGGTAAACTGCTGCTGCCGGGCGTCATCGACACCCAGGTGCACTTTCGCGAGCCCGGACTCACCCACAAGGCCGACCTAACCACAGAGTCGATGGCTGCCGTGGCCGGCGGAGTGACCTCCTACATCGAGCAGCCCAATACGGTTCCGGCCGCGACCACGCTCGAACTGCTCGAAGCCAAGTTTGCCCGCGCCGCCGAGGTTTCTTGGGCCAACTACAGCTTCAGTCTGGGCGCCTCCAACACCAACCTTGAGGAACTCAAGCGAGCCTCCAAGCGCGACGTGGCCGCCGTCAAGATGTTCCTAGGCTCGAGCACCGGCGACCTGCTTGTCGACGACCCCGCCGCCGTGGAACGCATTTTTCGCGAAGTCGACCACCAGCTCATCGCGCACTGCGAAGACGAGCCCACGATGCGCGCCAACCTCGAGCGCCTCATCGAAGAGCGCGGAGGCCGCGAGCACCTAACGGCCGCCGACCATCCGCTGATTCGCAGCGAAGAGGCCTGCTACCTTTCGTCGTCGCGCGCCGTGGCCCTCGCCCGCGAAACCGACGCCCATTTTCACGTCTACCACGTGTCAACGGCTAAAGAACTCGATCTTTTTGACGCGGAATTGCCCCTTTCCGAGAAAAAAATCACGGCCGAGGCCTGCGTGCACCACCTTTGGTTCAGCGACGCCGACTACGCCGAGCTGGGCAACCGCATCAAATGGAACCCCGCGGTTAAAACGGCGGCCGACCGCGACGCCCTGCGCGCCGCCCTGCTCGACGGACGCATCGACGTGGTTGCGACCGACCACGCGCCGCACACGCTCGAGGAAAAGCAGCGGCCGTACCTCGACGCGCCCAGCGGCGGTCCGCTCATTCAAAACAGCTTACCGGCCATGCTGGAGCTCGCGCGCCGCCTCGACATCGACTACGCGCGCATCGTCGAGCTGATTTGCCACCAACCGGCCCTGCTGTTCGGCATTCACGAGCGCGGATTTTTGCGCGAAGGCTACCACGCCGACCTCGTGCTGGTCGACCCGCACCGCCCCTACACGGTGCACGGTGCCGAAATGTTCACCAAGTGCAAGTGGTCGCCGTTTGAAGGACGCACCTTCGCGGCGCGCATCAGCCAAACCTGGGTCAACGGAACGCTAGTGTACCGCGACGGTAAGCACCGCAACGCACCGGCTGGCCAACGCCTGATGTTCAACCGCACATGGTAGGACGGTACTACGCCGCGTGGGCACTCGTCTTGGGGGTAGCGCTGGCGCTATCGGGCTGCGGCGGGAGCGCCGAGCCCGAAAACCCGCGCGTTCGGCCCAAGGACTTGATTCCGCGCGAAGCGTTTACCGATTTGCTCACCGAAATGCACCTGATTGAGGGCGCCCGCGGCGGCGAACACCTCATGGGCGACAGCATCGCCGTGTGGCGGGTCTACCACGCGGCCTTCGAGCGCCGCGGTTACCGCCCCGAACAGGTTGCCCGCAGCTACGCCTACTACCATTCCGACCCCAAACTGGCGGTCGAAATCTACCAAGAGGTCATGGAGCGACTGCAGCAGCAAACCCACGAGCTCAGCAAGCCGCTTGCCCCGTGAGCCAGCTTTTGTTTGTGCACGCCGAGTTCGAGCGCATCGCCCTCGCCCTCTTTCGCTACCAGGCGACCCACAACCCCGTTTACGCCGAATGGGTGCGCATGCAGGGCTGGGATTCCGCCCGCATCGAGGCGGTGAATTCCCTGGAGGAAGTTCCGTTTTTGCCGATTGAAGCGTTTAAAACACGTGAAGTGCGGACGGGAACCTGGGAGCCCGAAGCCACGTTTACTTCGTCGGGCACCACCGGCCAAACGCCCTCGCGCCACGACGTCGCACGGCTCGAAGCCTACCTGCGCAACGCCGAGGCTGGCTTCGCGTACTTCTACGGACCGCCCAGCAACTACGCGTGGCTATGCCTCCTGCCCAGCTACCTCGAGCGCCAGGGCTCGTCGCTCGTGGCCATGGCCCAGCACTTCGTTCAGCAGTCGACCGCAGGCGAAAGCGGATTTTTTCTCAAGGGTTTGGACGAACTGCGGTTCCGCCTCGAAACCCTCGAAGCCAACGGCGTGCCCACCGTGATTTTAGGCGTAACGTTTGCCCTGCTCGACTGGGCCGAATCGCTGCCCAAGCCGATGCCGCTCAAGCACAGCATCATCATGGAAACCGGCGGTATGAAAGGCCGTCGCGTCGAGCCCAGCCGGACCGAAGTGCACCAAACGCTTCAAAAGGCGTTCGGCCTGGCCCAAATCCACAGCGAATACGGCATGACCGAGCTGCTGTCGCAGGCCTATTCCCAGGGCGAAGGGCGCTTTCGCTGCCCGCCGAGCATGCGGGTGCTTCCACGCGACCTCGAGGCGCCGCGCCTTCAGGCTCCGCTTGAATTTCGCTGCGGACTCAACGTCGTCGACCTGGCCAACGCCGATTCGTGCGCCTTTATCGCGACCGAAGATGCTGGCCGAGTTTTTGCCGACGGTAGCTTTGAGGTTCTCGGACGCCTCGAAGGCGCCGAACTTCGCGGATGCAGTTTAATGGCCCTATGATGAAAAACCTCCTCCTTTTTGCCCTGCTCGCGGTCGCCTTTGGCGGTTCCGCCCAACGCATTCACGGCTACGCCAAGGCCAAAATCGCAGGCCAAGAGGCCTTTCAGCTCAACGACTCGACCGAAGTGTTTGCCGAGCGGACCGAGCGCGGATTCACCGTGCGCAAACGCGTGTGGGTCGCCAACACCTCCCTCTCGAAGGGCGTAATCATGCCCGGTTCAGCCCTGTACAACGAGCGCGGCGAAGTGATCGGCCAAACCCTGGGCGCCGACGTGCCCTTGACCGGAGCGCAGCCCGCCACCGAACGCAAGCTGCGCAAGTACCAGGTCGGAACCATCGAGGGCGAAGTCCGCGCCACCCACCTGCAGAGCGGTTCGTGGCCCGAAGAGGCCCTTGCTGAGCTCCTCAACGCCAAGCGCAGCCGCCCGTTTTGGGAAGACGCCGAGGTGTTTTTCAAAAACTACGGTTTTGCCGAGCTCGAGCCAACCGAGCTTCCCGAGGCCCTTGCCGAAGGCGGCTACAAGGCCTTCATTCTCATGCGCCGCGACGCGAGCAACGAGTCCAATCCGCGCTTTCGCGTTCTCGTGATCACCCGCGGCGAGTCGGCCGTTCAGAGCATTGTACTCCACGGACCGGCCCTCGAGCTCCCCAAGTTCAAGGTGATCGAGACAGCCGATTTTGGCACCGTGATGCACGCCCAAAAACCCACGCCCGCCTACAAAGAGGCGCTCGAGGAGCTGGCGTACCGGAACATTCCGATGACCAGCAACTAGTTGCTAGTTGCTAAATTCTAGTTGCTTGTTGCAACGACCAGCGCGTAGTTCCGCTTGCCTTTTTGTACCACGAGGTAGCGCCCAGCGATCAGGTCGGCGTCGGTCACCGTTTGGTCCGGCTCAGCGCGGTACTTGTTGAGCGAAACGCCCCCGGCGGCCAGCAGTTTTTTGGCCTCTCCGCGCGAAGGAAAAAGGGTCGCGTCGGGCGCAATTACGTCGAGGATTCCGAGGCCTGCGGCGAGGGCGTCGCGCGAAATCTTCATTTGCGGTACCCCGCTGAACACGTCCAGTAGTGTGGCCTCATCAAGGCTGCGGAGGGCCTCGGCCGTCGCCCCGCCAAACAAAATGTCGCTGGCCACGAGGGCTTGATCAAGCGCGACGTCGCCGTGCACGCGGGCCGTAATGTCGGCGGCCAGCGCTTTCTGGAGGGCGCGCTGGTGCGGAGCCTGCGCATGTTCCGCCTCGAGGGCCTCAATTTCTTCGCGGCTTTTGAGCGTAAAAATCCGAATGTAGTTGCCGGCGTCGGCGTCGGCCGCGTTGAGCCGAAACTGGTAAAACTGGTAAGGCGACGTGCGCTTGGGGTCGAGCCACACGTTGCCGCCTTCGGTCTTGCCAAACTTGGTTCCGTCGGCCTTCTTAATGAGCGGCGTGGTCAGCGCAAACGCCTCGCCCCCGCCCATGCGGCGAATCAGCTCAGTTCCCGTGGTAATGTTGCCCCACTGATCGCTTCCGCCCATTTGCAAACGGATTCCGTGGTGCTTCCAGAGGTAGTAAAAGTCGTAGCCCTGAATGAGTTGGTAGCTGAACTCGGTAAAGCTAATGCCCGACTCCTGGCGGCTTTTGACGGAATCCTTGGCCAGCATGTAGTTGACAGTGATGTGCTTGCCCACGTCGCGAATGAACTCAAGGAAGCCCATTTCTTTGAACCAGTCGTAGTTGTTGACGATGCGCGCGCCGTGGGGTCCGCCAAAGTCGAGGAACTTCTCAAGCTGGTCGCGCTGGCACGAGAGGTTGTGCTGCAGCGTGTCCATATCGAGCAGCTGGCGCTCGGCCGATTTGAACGACGGATCGCCGACCATGCCGGTGGCTCCGCCCACGAGGGCATAGGGTTGGTGGCCCGCCCGCTGAAGGTGGACCAGCATCATGACCTGCACGAGGTTGCCCACGCCCAGCGAGTCGGCGGTGGGATCAAAGCCGATGTAGGCCTTCTGCGGACCCGAATTCAAAAATTCTTCGGTACCCGGCATGCTGTCGTGCAGCATGCGCCGCCAGCGGAGTTCGTCAACAAACGCAGTCATTGGGCAAAGTTAGGGCGTCCCCGCCGCAGTGCTACCTTTGGAACATGATCGTCGTTAGCGGAGCCTCGGGCATGCTGGGCAGCCAAATTGCCTTGGCCCTCACTGAAGCCGGCATGGGACCGGTTCGCGGACTGTACCGTTCCGCAGCCTCGCTGGAATCAGCCCGTCGGAGCTGGGAATTTCAGGGCTTCGGCCACCGCTGGAACGAGGTGGAATGGTTCCGCGCCGACCTCGAAGACCCAACCGACGTTGAGGCCGCGCTCGAGGGCGCCGACTACGCCGTGCACGCTGCAGCACTGGTTTCGTTTCGCAAAAAAGACGAACACCTTATGCTGCGCGGAACCCCGCTGCTTGCCGAACACATGGTCAATGCCGCGCTGCACCACGGCCTAAAAGGCTTGATTCACATTTCGTCCGTAGCGGTGCTGCAAGGTTCCGAACTGCCCCTCGACGAGGCTGCCGACCCGCAGCGCAAAGGCCTCAACGCCTACGCCCGCAGCAAGTTCGACGCCGAAATGCAGGTGCGCCGGGGCGAGGTTGAAGGACTTAACGTGCTCATTTTAAACCCTTCAGTGATCCTAGGGCTCCCGTTTTGGGCTGACGGAAGCAGCCGGCTCCTGCGCAGCGCGTCCAAAGGCTTGCCCGCGGTCCCTGGCGGCAGCACCGGCTGGGTCGATGTGCGCGACGTCGCCGCCGCCGTGGTCCACGGTTTGCGCCAGCCTTCGTGGGGCGAGCGCTACATCGTGAGCGGCAGCAACCAAGCGTTTGAAGCGTTTTATGGCGGAATCGCCGACCGCCTCGGCAAGCGCCGCGCGCCCGTGCTGCGCGCCCGGTGGCCCTACGAGCTGGCATGGCGGCTGCTCGCCGCCGTCGAGGCCCTCGGCGGACCCACCGCCCAACTTACCCGCGACAGCGTCCGCGCCGCGACCAACCAAGGCGGCTACCGCAACGACAAGGCGCGCGGTTGGGGCCTTGCCTTTAGGCCGTTCGGCGAAACCCTCGACTGGATCGCTTCGGCGTGGTCGTAGGTCCGTTCACCCACCTGCGCGGCTGGTTGCGCCCAGCCGAGGCCGATGCTTTGCTCGCCTACCTTGAAACCCGAAGCGACTGGACCCAAGGGCGCATTCGCATGTTTGGCCGCGAAGTCCCCGAACCGCGGCTCACCTTTTTTGAAGGAGACCCCGGCGTAGACTACACCTACGCCCAGCGGCCGCTGCACGGCCGCGGGTGGTCGCCCGAGCTCGAGGCCCTACGCGACCGCTTTGAACGGGAATTCGGAATCCGCAGCAACACCGTCCTGGCTAACCTGTACCGCGACGGCCGGGACTCCATGGGTTGGCACCGCGACCACGAACCCGAACTCGGGCCTAACCCTCACGTACTCAGCCTTAGCCTGGGCACTCCGAGAGATTTTGACGTTCGTCGCGACCGCGATCGCTGGACCCATCGTTTTTCGTTGGGCCACGGCGACCTCCTAATTATGGGTACAGAAAGTCAAACAAAATGGACCCACTGCGTGCCAAAAAGGCTAAAAATCAAAAATTTGCGCATAAATCTAACGTTTAGACAGGTGTTTTGTTGAGCCTGAATTAGTACGTTTATAAGTTGCTCTCTCGGACTGACACTACTTTGTACCATGCGTTCACTTCCAATTGCTTTTCTCTTGTTGATCTGTCTTGCCCTGCTGGCAAGTTGCAGCAGAGATCGCATGGAGTCTGAGCCGGGTTCGGCTCGGCAATTTGCCTGGTCCGATCGTGCGCGACCGCTGAGCTATCCGGGTCCGCTTATCGAAGGCGACTCCCTTACGGACCTTCACAGCCTTCGCCTCATTGCTAACTTGGCGCACGGTGAATTTGACAGCATCCGCTTACTAACCAACGATTCTGTCTTTGCCAACGTAGCAGAAACACCTTACATGTCGCAGCTCGTGGGTATGGCACAGCTGGAAGCCTGGCGAAACGACCTTGGTAAGGTATCCTATCAAGCATTTAACGTTCGGGGAATTCATAACGTAGGCACTCAATCCTACGTTTCTTATGTATTTGGACGATGGCAAACCAGCCTTTTGGGCGACCAGTACCTCGTTTTTGCCGTCGCATGGAACGCTCGAGGCAAGGTCACCGGCATCGTAATGTGGCGAACGCCTTGGCCGAACGATACTGTTCGTCCGTTGGAACCCAGCCGAAGTCCAAAGAACTTCCACTTTTATTCGGCTACTCGTCTCGGGAGCGACTCTGCTGCACGCAAAGCCATGGACTTTACCTCTGCCATTTACACCGATAATCTCAGAATTCAAAAAGCGCTACTCGCCGACACCGTGGAATACCACGACGCGCAAGGGAAGTTTGGCTACTTCGACCGCGCCACGGTTCTCGACCTGCTCGACCACCGCCCTAAAGACCACGTGCACCACGTGCTGCGCTACACTTCGGTGATTCCGTGGACCATGCTTCGCTATGACCGCGAAATGGCCGCAGTCGTCACCTACGAGGAATGGGAAGACAAGGCCACCCGCGAGGTTCGCGTGTATTCGCTTTGCCGGCTGTACTTCTTTGACCACCAAGGCAAAATCGACAACTTCGTTTTTAGCCGGCGCCTCGTGCACCCGGTGGGTCGCTACCCGCTGGTCGACTAGCTACAGGCCGAGCTCGCGGAGCAGCGCGGCAATGCGCTTTGCGGCCGTTTCATCGCTTTTGGCGGACCCAATTTGGTGCAAGTGGTTGCGTTGCCGACCCGGAAGCAGGCGCTGGAACGCAACTTCGATGTCGGGATCAAACGCAAACACTTCGGCGAGGGCTTCGGGGACGGGCATTCCGTACCGGCTCGTGTCGGACCGCAGGCTCATTTGGACCATACTACCGATTCGCAGCCCCAGCGCGTCCAAGCGCGCTTTGGACACCATAACCATGAACTCACCGGGACCCGCGCTGCCAAGGGCGCAGGACCATTCCTCGCCGTCGTTGAGCTGCGCCACCAAACGTTTGATTTTGGCTTCGCGAATCGGCGTCGACACCTCGGGCGGAACCGGCGCGTAGCGCATTCCGCCCAGCACGTCGCTGACCGAAATGCTCGTCGCAAATTCCCAGGTGGCTTCCACGGGGGTTTAGATGTGCGCCATCATGTCGTCCACCAGAGCGTCGAGGTCGTAGCGCGGACTCCAGCCCCAGTCGCGGCGCGCTTCGGCGTCGTCGATGCGCTGGGGCCAGCTGTTGGCGATGGCCTGACGAAAGTCCGGGGCATAGTCGATGGTGAATTCCGGCATGCGCTGGGCGATGGCGGCGGCGAGTTCCGCCGGCGTAAAGTCCACAGCCGCCACGTTGTAGCTGGTGTGTACGCTCAGCGACTCCTTGGGTGCGGCCATGAGCTGAAGGGTGGCGTGAATGGCGTCCTCTATGTGCATCATCGGCAGACGGGTTTCGGCGTCCAAGAAGCTCGTGTAGCGCGCGTCGCGGCGGGCCGCATGAAAGATGTCTATGGCGTAGTCGGTGGTTCCGCCCCCCGGGGGCGTCTTCCACGAAATCAGGCCCGGGTAGCGAAGCGAGCGCACGTCCACACCAAACTTTTGGCGGTAGTACTGGCACCACAGTTCGCCGGCCAGCTTGCTGACGCCGTAGACGGTGGTCGGATCCATGACGGTGTATTGCGGCGTGTCCAGGCGGGGCGTGGTCGGTCCGAAGGCCGCGATGGATGAAGGCCAAAACACGCGGTCGATCAGGCCCTCTTTGGCCATGTCGAGCACGATGAAGAGGGTGTCCATGTTGAGGGCCCAGGCCTTGTCGGGCATTTTTTCGCCCGTGGCGCTCAACATCGCGACCAACTGGTAGACTTCGCGAATGCCTTCGCGCTGCACGAGGGCGCGGACGGCCACCGCGTCGGTGGCGTCGAGGGCCGCTGCGGGCTGGATTAAGGCGTCCGCCCGAAGGTCCGCTGCCCAAACGTTTTCGGGGCCGCGCTCGCTGCGCAGAGCCGCCACGAGTTCGGTGCCAATTTGGCCGCCGGCTCCGAGAACCAATACCTTGTTCATAGGGCCAAAGTTAGGTTCCGAATGGGCGCTGTAGGGGCTGACTATTGTCATGTTCCGCACTCGGCAATATTCCCGAACTTTGGTGCATGGACCTTTCGCACGAACCGCAACCTGACTCGCCCAAAAAGCGCCGAAAGCCTGTGCTGCGCAACCTCTACGACCGCGCCACCCTCGAGCGCCGCTTGGCGGCCGAGCCTTTTGCGCGGCGCACGGTTTCGTTTTACCGCTACGTGCGCCTCGACGACCCCAAGGCCGTGCGCGACCAGCTATTCGCCGAATGGGATGCGCTGGGCGTCTTTGGACGGGTGTACGTGGCCCGCGAGGGCATCAACGCCCAGATCAGCGTGCCCGAGCCCAACTGGACCGCCTTTGCCGACGCCCTGTACGCCTGGGCGGAATTCGACCGCATGCCCTTTAAGTTCGCCGTCGAAGACGACGGCAAGTCTTTTTTGAAGCTGGCGATTAAGGTCCGCCACCAAATTGTGGCCGACGGCCTTGCCGAAGACGAATACGACGTGACCGACGTCGGCCGCCACCTCACCGCCGCCGAGTGGAACGCGCTGATGAAGGCCGGCAACGCCGTGGTCGTCGACATGCGCAACCACTACGAGTCTGAAGTGGGCCACTTCGAGGGCGCGGTGCTGCCCGAGGCCGACACCTTTCGCGAGGAGCTGCCCGAGGTTCTTGCCAAGCTGCGCGGCAAAGAGGACGCTCCGGTGCTGCTGTACTGCACGGGCGGAGTCCGCTGCGAAAAAACCTCGGCCTACCTGAAGCACCACGGGTTTCAAAATGTGAACCAGCTGCACGGCGGAATCATCGACTACATCCGCCAAGTGAAGCAGGAGGGCCTTGAAAACACGTTCAAGGGCGTGAATTTCGTGTTTGACGAGCGCCTCGGCGAGCGCATCAGCGACGACGTCATCGCCCACTGCCACCAGTGCGGAACCCCCTGGGACCACCACACCAACTGCGCGAACAAAGCCTGCAACCTGTTGTTTTTGCAGTGTCCGAGCTGCGCGGCCGAGCACGAAGGCACCTGTTCTGCCGAGTGCCACGAAGTCATTCACCTGCCCGAAGAGGCGCAGGCCGAAATCCGCCGCAACGTCGGCGCCCTAGGCGGAACCAAGCGCTTTCACCGCGCCCGCCCCGAAGAATTCAACCAGGGCGCTTTTGCCCCCAAAACCACGTAACCCAACCCTCGTTATGCCGTTTTACCACCAACTCGGAAGCATTCCCGCCAAGCGCCACACGGTGTTTGAAAAGGCCGACGGATCGGGCATTCACTACGAACAGCTCTTCGGAACCGAAGGCTTTCACGGAATGGCCTCGCTGCTCTACCACCTGCACCGCCCGACGATGATCCGCACGATTTCGGAACCCTTCGACGCCCGCCCCGTTGCCGCCCTCGGCCACAACCTCAACCCGCGCATGCTCCAGGGCTTCAACGTGAAGCCCGCCGACGACTTTTTGGCGTCGCGCACCACAGTGCTCTTCAACGACGACGTGGCGCTGCAGAACGCGGCACCCACGCGCGGAACCGACGGCTACTTCTACAAAAACGGCGACTCCGACGAGCTCATTTTTGTGCACCAAGGGAGCGGCGTGCTGACTTCGCTGTTCGGAACCCTCACGTTCGGTGCGTGGGACTACCTGGTGATTCCGCGCGGAACCATTTACCAAATCACGTTTGACACGCCCGACAACCGCCTCTTCATCACCGAGTCGCGGTCTCCGATTTTGACGCCCAAGCGCTACCGCAACGAGTTTGGCCAGCTCCTTGAGCACTCGCCGTTCTGCGA
>Ga0172367_10006917_pt1 | contig 13148 bp, 11 predicted proteins | sample Lak10m_FD_114542 | JGI IMG/M metagenome (GOLD analysis project Ga0172367, IMG submission 114542) | Freshwater microbial communities from Kabuno Bay, South-Kivu, Congo - kab_022012_10m | ecosystem: Environmental > Aquatic > Freshwater > Lake | place: Democratic Republic of the Congo: South-Kivu...
ACGCGTGCGTTGAGTTGCTTCGTCTCGGAATCGCTCAAAGTCAGCGGTGGGGCATGGCGTGGCATCGCCCGAGGATACCCGGCACCACAATAATGTCATCTACTTGTTGGACACTAGACTAGGTTGCGGATTGACGTCAGGCGTCCTGAATGTGGCTGGGGAACCATTTTTCGAGAATTTCCGGCAAGTCGCGGCGCTCAAGCCACACCAACACTTCGGGTTCGGAGAGCGTGGTGATGCCGCTGTTTGGATGATACTCGCGTCCGACGCAGAGTCTGCGGGAACTCAAGGCTCCGCCCTGCCAGTGGAGAAACCAGTTCCCACTGACAGTCCGGTAGAGCGACTCCTCCTCGTGGTGGAAGTCGTTCACTGGATGCCGCGAGTCCCAGGCGGCGATGCGCTGGGCGGTCTCAGTGTCGTAGCGTTTCGAGTTGATGATGGCTTTCATAGGGCTGTGTTTGCTTGTTTGTTTGCTTATGTGCTGACCGAAACTTGGTTTGGCATGGATTGGTGGGCGGACTAACGGGCTTGGAGGCGGGACCAGGCGGCGATGCACATGGCGTCCACCACGGCGGCACGCTGGACTTGGTTGAGGCGCTGGCCGCCGAGCGCGCCTGGAAAGCGCTGTTCCACGAAGCGGGCGGCGACAACCTTAGAATCGCCATCAGGGATGCCTTGGAAGACGTCCTTCTGCCAAGTCTGGGCGCGGACGAAGGCGAAGGGGATTCCCAGCATCGTGAGCAATACGCGCCAGAACTCGCCGCACCGGCCACAGGTGAAGTTGCTTTTGGCGCCGAAGCGCGGGTTGACCGGTGGAAGTTCGCAGCCGACGACGAGGTTGTCCCTGCCCCCGGCCTGGGTGGCCAACTGGTCGAGGCAGTCGCGTGCGGCGGTGATGTTAAGGAGGCGCTGCTTGCCGGAGTCCTCGACGGCGACCGGCCAGCAGTGCCAGTGCCCGTCAGGGAACCACGCGGCGACGGCACCGGACAGGCCGTTGTCGATGCCGACGTAGACCTTGGGCACGGGCGTTGCCACTGCGGTGGCAGGCTGGGTGGGACGGGAACTGAATTCGAGTGAGTGCATAGATAATGTTTGTTTGGCTGGTTTTGTTGTGGGGGTGTGGTTTAGGGGAAATTGGCCGTCGGCCGTCCAGTGCGGGATGGGACCGCACCAGACGCCGGCAGCGGACGCGGCTATTCGTCCGCGTCAGCGTTGTCGTCATCCTCAAGCTCCGGCTTGGGCTTGCCATTGCGCGCACGCCGGACCAGCGCCTCGGGGGTCTCCTTGAGGAAGGCGGCCACCCGTTGCGGCCAGTCGGTGATGCCGCAGGCTTCCGGCGTGAGGGCGAAATAGGCCTGCGCCTCAGGCTTTGACACCCGCTTGTAATAGTTGCGAAACATGACTGGCACGCTGTGTCCGGACTCTTCGGCAGTGCCAGCAATGTCGTCGGTGGCTACCATGCGGTAGGAGCTGTAGCTGTGTCGGAGCCAGTTGCGCTGCCAGGCGATCCCGTGAGCCTTCAGCACTGCCGAGATGCAATCGTGCGGGTCGGTCCGAAGGGCGACATACCCCGCTCGTTCGCAGAAGGGTCTAAACCAGGCGGCGACCAACGGGAGCAGCGGCATCCGGCGCTGTTCGCCAGTCTTGGAGATGTGCTTGGGGACCGTGATGAGCTCGGCTTGCAGGTCGATGCGGTCCATCTTGATCTGCACCAGTTCGGATTTTCGGAAGCCAGCGAAGAGGTTCAGAACGAAGATGAGCGTCTCTTCGGGGGTGGCATGAGTAGCCAGCACTTCGAGCGCCTGACGAGCCTGTGGCACCGTGATGATGGCAGGGTTCGGCTTCGTGGTGATGGGGCTTTGAACCGCCGCCATCGGGGACGAGCGGTCGGGGCGCAGGTAGTCGTTCTCGTCGAGCCACTGATAGAAGGTGCCCAGCGTGCTGCGGTAACTCCGGTTGGTCTCCGGTGAGCGGTGGCTCTGGTGAACCTGTTGCTTAAGTTGGTCCTTGGTGACCTCCAACAAAGGGGGATTGTTGAGGTTCGTCCCGACCTTCCGCAGGACAAACTTATGGCGGTCACGGGTGGTCTGCTTGCGACCACTGGCCGCTTTGTCCGCTAGGAATGTCTCCATCGCCGTCAGGAATGGCGTGTGCTGAAGCTTGCGCCAGGGTTGATCCAAAGCCTCCTTGAGGAATTTGGCTAGGTCGTCGCCTTGCAGCAGTTCCTTCGCTTCGCGATATTCGCTGATCGCTTTGTCCAAGGTGATGCCTTTCTCCACAAGAAAGGGCATTAGCTTCGTGGCAAGGAGGGTGGCATCGTGGATCGCCGCTGGCGTCATACGCAGCAAGAGTTCGATGTCCTGGGCCTTGCCGGTGGCCACGGCGGTTGCGAACCGCCGGGCCTTGTCCGGATTGCGGAAGGATCGCAGGCGACGGGGCCCGCCCGGCGGGTAATAGGGAACCTGGTAGAGGAGGCTTTTTCCGCATCGGGACTGGTAGATGGGGACCTTGTGAGTCCCGCATTTTACGTGCTTGGGGCATGGCGAGCTATTGGGGGTGTTGTTGTTCATGGTATTTTTGGTTTGGCTACGTTTGCTGCTGACTGGGGGCGCCCGGCGCAGAGCGGGTTGATTGGGCGCATGGACTGGCTCTGCACACATTTGGTTTGGCCGGATTTCGGCCTGAAAAGGGGGTTTGGCGGTGTCATACTTCTGTCATCCACTCGCCGGGTTCGCGGTTTGGCCGCAGGCCAAAAAACGGGGATTTCATTAGGAAATACGCCGAGTTTGAAGGTTTTTACGGAATCGGTGACGGTGTTGGCGTAAGGCCCCGTTGGCATGTCCGTTCCCACCGCATGGTGTCCGTTGAATCCGCTTGGGGCCGGCAGTGGCCCCAGTGTCAGTGAGCGCTGACCCGAGGGAGTGCAGCGGTTTGGGGCAACTTCCGGCTCGCGAGTTATCATCCCCGTCATCACGCTGCGGGGTGGAAAGTGCTGCGGATTCCAGTGGTGGCCACGCACCCCAGCGGAAAGTGTCTGCGGGTGGCCGCCAGTGGCCTGGGGTGGCCGGGAGAACCGCTGATATACGTCGAGGAACGAAGCCGAACGGGGACGCTGTGGCGGGAGACTGATGCTGGGGTTAAGCATGGTGAGGAGTGAGTGGGAGAGAACCCACTTCACGGTTGATGTGCGCAGCCAGACACATGGGCGCAGTAGCTGGACCCATCGATGCGGAGGCGGCGGCCGAGCTTGATGCTGGCGACCAAGGCCGGCCGGCCTGGGCGGGAGCGCACCAACTTGTAGAGCGCGCTGCGCGTCAGGCCTGTGACGGGGCACTGGCCGGTCGCTGGGATTTCCCAGTTGGCGGGCAGTGGAATTCGGCAACCCCCGAGTGCGAGACATCGAGCGCAGACCGCGAGGAGCGTGCCCGGGGGGAGTTGGCGGGCGATCGGTGACGGCCCGGCTGGGGAAACTGATGAGGGCGTGTTAGTGGTGCGCGCAGTCGGGGCTTTGACGGATGGAGACGATGGGGGTGGGGTCAGGAGCGCCTGCTTGCGCATGCGTGGGAGATTCGGAAGGTCAGGCGTGAATTCCGACTCACAGTCGAAAAGCCGGATCAGGGATTTCAAATGATTGTGGACGGTGACCAATCCCCGCCCGTCCCACACGGCGATGTGCCATGGGTCAAAATCCGCCCGCACCACGGCAGACAGCGGGCCAGAGGATTTAGGCCCCAGGGTTTCAAGGAACAGATAGAAGTGGCGTTTAACCGATTCCCGTCGAGCGGCGCTGTATTTCGTTAAGAGATCCTCAACGGCTTGATTCACAGAGCGGGCGACGGCTGGCGGGATAGAGGTGCTTGGATTCATTGTGGTATGGGATGAGTGGTTACGTTACTTGGAAGGAGATTGAAGAAAGCGGTTGCGGTCGCGGGGCGGACGACTGCCCGGTAATGCTTGAAAATCACCGCCGGCGAATTGCCCATCTGGCTGGCGACATGGGTCTCGTTCTGGGTGAGGGCCATCAGGTAGCTGGCGAAGGAATGGCGCAGCGCGTTATGGGGCCAAGGCACGATGCCGGCGGTCACCGCCAGCTCGTGGAGCCAGCCCCCGAAGACATCCGCGTTGGCGGTGCCAGTCAGGAGTGCCTCGCCCGGCCGGATGCTGGTCAGCCAGGGCCGGAGGTTGGGGCGAATGTCCACGAGGCGGCGTTGCCGGGTCTTCGCGATGTCCGCCGGGACCTCGATCAGGTGCTCCTCCAAAATCAGGTGGCGGCCGCGCAACGCGCAGATCTCGGAGCGGCGCAGCCCGGCGAAGAGGCCGATGGCGATGGCCGGCACCAAGGTCGGGTCATGCGCCTGCGCGGCGGTGAGGAGTGCCTCGGCTTGAGTCGGCATGAGGATGCCGGGTGGAGCCGTGGTGTTCGGGGGCCGGGGGACAAACTCGGCGGCGTTGCGCGTCAGCAACTCCTTGCGCACCGCGTCGTTGAGAACCGTGGTGAACGTGTTCAACACATTCGCAATGGAACGTGGGGCAAGGTCTAGGTCGGCAGCCCACTCCTCGATGTCCGCCTGCCGGATGGCGTTGAGGGCCGTGCCGCCGAATTCAGCGAGGACGTGCTTTAGCTCGCTGTGGTAGGTCGCCAGCGTGTGGGATTTGCAGCTTAGTTTCCTCGCGGCCAGAAACCCGCGCGTGAAGACCTCCAAGGTGGGCGACTTGCGTCCCCCAGGGTGGGCCCGCACGTAGAAGTCGGCTGCTTCCGTCAAAGTGACCCCGTAAGGCTTGAGGTGCTGGGTGGCATGCACCGCATCGGCCAGTTGGGCGGCGGGCAGCACTTCAGCCAAGTCTCCGAGCCGTTCTTGGGCGGCCAGCGTTTCTTCGATGAACAGGTTGGCATCAGCGCGCCGGTCGAAGTAGCGCCGCTGCGGATCACCCCCGGTGAACTTGCGCCCCAGGCGGACACACCAGCGAACCAGCCCATGCACCGCGGTTTTGGTGGCTTTCATTGAAAGGGAATTAGTGAGCGGGAGGCGGCTCGGACGGCGAGTCGGTCACGATGGGAGCTGGCGAGACTACCTTTGATTTGACCTGCGCCGCTGCTGGCTTAGCCCCCGGCCTTCCATGGGTTTCGATACGCAAGAGGCAGGCAGCGATGTCGGCCGCGCTGTAGCAGGTCATCCGGTTCTCGCTGGTGTGCGGACGCAGCCAGCCCTCCCTAACGCAGGCCTCCAACAACTCCCTGCTTTGCATGAGCGCCTTCTCAGCATCCTCGCGCCGCAACAGAGTCGAACCGTAATGATGCACAAGCAGCCCCGTCAGCTCATGGTGGCTCAGGACCGGCTGCCCAAACGATTGCCTCAGCTCGCTGCGAACTGAGAACGTGGTGGTCTGCGCCCCCTCCGAACGAGGTGGGCGGGGCGCTCTCTTGCGTGGGTGCTTCCCCTTGGTAGGAGGAGCGTCTGGAACTGACGAAGCCGAAGACGTTTGAACTTCGTTCGGCCGGCTTTCGGTTGTGCTGCCGTCGGCAGCGGAGGAGTTTTTGTTCACGCTTGTTCCCTGGTTGCGCGTAGCGCAAACCCCAAAAAAGCGCGAACCGGTCTAGGGGGAACCCCGATGCCAGTGGGTGAAATCGGGGGCTTGACAGGGGGCCTTTTCCCCATTATGTTTGAGCGTAGCTCACCCGGACAAACCACCCCACCACCAAAAGCTTTAACAGGCCGTAACTTTAACGTATTATCGCAATTGAGTGAGTGACTATTGATAGTCCAGCTCTTAACGGTTTCTCCGATTGTGAACTGAATCCCCCCCCCCATCTTTTGACCCCCAATCGGGTTTCGGAGCACCCCGGCTGCTGGGCGGTGAGTCAGTCGGGGAGATGGCGCGGTCGCCTCAGGTTAGTCACGAACCCGACCGAGGGTGCGCAGTAGCCGGTAACAGTGAGAAAGGCTGTAGTTGATTTGGAACTTCGCCATGATGAAGCGCTGGAAGTTTTCAGCGGTCCAGCGCGACTGGCCGGCTCCGGCATTTTCCATGACTGGCGGCGGTTCCTTCAAAGCCTGTCGCAGGATTTCCTGGTCGGCCACCCCGATTGCTGATCGGCGACCGGGAGGTGCTTGGGTGGGGCAAGAATCCTTCGCGGCACCCGCGCGGAGCTTGGCCCAACGGGATGCTGATTGAATCGACACCTTCAACTCCTTGGCGACCGCCGCCGGCGAGTTGCCCAACTCGAACAGGGCGAACGCCCGCTTCCGCCGTTCGGTGAGAAACTCCGACGACCCTCGGCTTACGCTCCACTTGCGAGTGTCAGAGCGCAAGGGGGCTGCCAAGCTGGGTGCAGGGCTTATCCGCGGCTCGGCTGCCCGATCAATTGGTTTCGATTGGGAAATCCCCACAGTGGCTCGAAGTAGCTCAGGCTGGTGCGCCTTAGCAAGTTCGTAGACAGCAACTGGGGCGGGGAGAAAGCCCGCCAGCTTCAGCAGATCACCCGCCGGCGCCAGCCATTGCCACGCAACGGGAAACTGAACGGTCTCCTCACGCTCGCCCGGCTCCATGCCTGCGGTCGGGGAGGCGTCTCGATAAATGATTCCATAGCCCACCCATCCTGCGTCCTGGACTCCCACCCATACCCCGGTGCCAGTTTCGATCATCGCGTGTTCGTTGACCCAGAGGACGCCAAGTTCCACCTTCCGGTGGGCCATCCATCGGGGCCAGCATGACTTCCAATCCGTGAAGCTAAGGCTCACCACCAAGTTTCGGACGGGGAGTGCTGCGGGGGAGCCCCCCGTGGGAGTAGGGCGATTTTCCCAGCGGTATTCCGGGTCGGTGAGGTTCAGCTTCCCCGGGGCACGGAGCTTCATGGTCAGGAGTCCAATTTGGATTCCCACGGCGTGCCGCAGAAAGTTCACCACGGTCAGGCATTGCGGGGAGAAAGCGTAGGCCACCAGCACCAGCATCACCGCTTGGTTGCTGCGCAACGGCATCGGCTTTCCAAAGCGTTCAACAAAACTGTCGAGCACGCGCAGCTCGGGGTGTTTCTCCTCGATGCAGCGCACCAGCGAGTCAGTGGTCATGGCCCCCACCAAGGCACCGTAGAGCAGCACCTGTCCGATCGCCTCATGATCGGCAACCGAGCGCTTGAACTCAAAAATCCAGGGCCGTCCGTCACCGTCCATGGCCAGGACGTCCAACCGCTGGGGTTCCCTTGCCATCGGCTCCAACTGGCGCGCCAACGGGAGGAGATTCCACTCCTTGGACTGGTGCAGCTCCTTCCAGAACATGCCCTCCCCACGCTCTTCTGTTTCCACAGGGGTCAGGTAGTTGCCGGTTGTGTGCATGGATGTCGGTCGCGACAGGCTACTCGGTTGTGCCCGCGCGGCTCAAGTGCTGGACGCGAGCGCGCGTTGAATCCTAGTCTGGGGCCGTGGCGGCGGCAAAACATCGACGGCGGCGGGATGGTATGCCCTTGGAGGATACCAAGCGCGACGTGCGTTTCCGTTTTACAACAGGACTCTCGGTGCGGGAGTTCATCAACAAGGTCGCCGAACAACGGACCCCGGGCCCGGCGGCCGCCGAATTCCTCACCCTTGAACCGCGCTTCCGGAATCCGCTGTTGCAATTTCCCGCCTGCCAGACGGCCTGCGAGCGGCTGGTTCGCGCGGCTCAACACCGAGACCGCGTATTGCTGTATTCCGACTACGACTGTGATGGGGTGGTCTCTGTCGTCATCATGCGCGAAGTCCTGCGCGGTCTGGGTTTGCCCAGTGAACTTATTGATCTGCAGATTCCTCACCGGCTGCGGCACGGTTATGGCCTGTCCCGCCATCTGCTAGAGGACTATTTTGCGTCGGCGGGACAGGATGACTGGCCGGACTTGGCGATCATCTTGGATTGTGGGAGCACGTCGACGGAGGAAGTGCAAGGGCTGATTGCGCGGGATGTGGACGTGCTCGTGGTGGATCACCACACCCTGAATCCTAAACGGGGTTTGCCCGACTCGGCTCAACTGATTCATCTCAACCCCCGGGCGCTCCCCGCACCTCCCGGCCGCGATGCGGTGCCGCAGGAACTCCTGCAAATGTGTGCCGCCGGATTGACCTACCTGCTGGCCGAGGCCGTGAAAGAACTTGTCCCCGCCGTGCCGCTGTCCACGGATCGCTTCGCACTGCTTGCCGGGCTGGCCACCGTGGCGGATGTGGTGCCATTGCTGGGGATCAATCGGATTCTGGTGAAGCGATCCTTGCTGCTCGCGAACGAGTCCAATGGCGAACGGCTGGCTGCCTTGGTGCCTGGTTTGGCGGCGCTGGAGACCCTGCGTCGCACGCGGCAGACCGGCGAACCTCGCCACCTGCGCGAGGACGCCTATGGCTTCATGTGGGGACCGGTTCTGAACGCTGCCGGGCGAATGGAGCACGCCCAGGGCGCAGTGGACCTGCTTTCGGCTATGGAAGCGGAGCCGGCCACGGATCTGGCAAAGCACTTGAACGCGGTGAACGACTGGCGGTCTGCGACCGAAGCGGGTATTTTGAACGCGGCTTTGCAACAGGCAGAGCGACAGTTGCGACAGGTGCCCGACACAAGGATTCTGCTGTTGTGCGACTCCGAGTGGCATCTGGGCGTCGTGGGCATAGTGGCGTCCCGTATTCGTGAGGCGTTCAACCGGCCGGCGGTGGTTTGCGGGCAAGCCAAGCCAGGGGTGTGGCAAGGCTCCGCTCGAAGTGTCCCAGACTTTGACTTGGGAGCTTTGTTCCACCGCGCCGTTGGGGAAAAACTGCTACTCCGAGGCGGAGGCCACGCCATGGCCGGGGGCTTAACCTTTCAGGACGAACGCCGCGAGGAACTGCAAGCTTGGTTGCATCGCGAAGGCGGGGCTGCGGCCGCAAATTTTGATGCCCCGATCGTCGCCGAGATTTCCGCAGCCCATTTTCTGCCGGAAGATTGGCATACGATCAAACGTGAGCTGGCCCCTTTTGGCAGCGGCAACCCCGAGCCGCTGCTGGTCGTGGAAGGGGCGATGCTGACTGCCGTGAAGCCGCTCCGCACCAGGGACAAGTTGGGAGTCGAACGCCTGTTTGCCTTTCGGGGAGATTTTCTAGAACCCGGCACCGGAAATCGCTTCAGTGCGTCCTGGCAGGATTTGGAACTCGCGGACGTATGGTGGAATGCGGCTGAGACTGCGGAGGACAAACCCAAGCGTCGCACTTCGAGTGTGGTGCCGTGGCGGTTCCGGCTTGAACTTGTCCTGCGTTCTTACATCGCCAAGCCGAAGGCCAACAAGGTGAAGGCTGCCATTCCGGAGTTGGAGAACATGGAGTCTGGCAGCTCGCTGGAACCGTCGCAAGCAGGTGACGTAGCAGTCGCACCCCAGGGAGAGCTCAAGCGGATTTTCGAAATTCGACGGTGCTGGCGTTTGTTTGAACCCACTCCCACGATGCTGTGACCCTTCACATAGCGGTTCTGAACCTGAAGTCTGCCACCGGGCTTTCCTCCGGCGCACCGCTACTTTGAGCGTTCTGCGATTCCCGCCATGAACGAAGCGGTTCACCGCGCTCTACCGACTGTTTCGCTCGTGCTCCGCAAGTAGCCGCTGGTAAATGCGCGCGATGTTGCGCGCGTCATCAATTCCACGGTGGGCCGTGCCCTCGAAGGTGAGACCCAGGGCTTGGAGTGCCTCCTTCACGCCGAGCTTCTTCAGCGTGCCCCGCACCGCCAGGAACTCGGTCTTCAAGTTGCGGTGCGGTCCGGCGAAAGGAAACCCTACGCGATGGAACGCGCAGTCCTGCACGAACTGCTTCCGATCGTAATCTCCCCACGAGCACCACGAATACGGGCTGAACGGCGTGAGCCACGCGCGCAGTCGCGCGACCACGTCGGGGAACGTGGGCGCGCCATCCACGTCCGCTTGCTGGATGCTCGTGAGTTGGGTGCAGAACGGTGTGAGTTGGGGATGCCGCACGGGCCGAATGAAGCTCTGAAACTCCGCGAGCGCGAACCCATCCTCGGCGCGGACCGCAACCGCGCCGATCTCGATGATCCCCATCGCGTGCGAAGGAATGGAGCCGTCGTCGCAGCAGGTCGCTTCAAGGTCAACGATGATGGCGTGCATGGGGTTCATGATAGGGGATTTGATTCCTTGCTATCGCAGATTTTCCCGGCGGCCTGCCATTCCTCGAAGACCTGCCGGACGACGTCCGGACGAAAGGTGCCGGTGGGATCCCAGCCTGGTTCCGGTTCCGGCTCGTTGCCGCCCTCGGTAGGCCAGGCGCGGCTGCGCGGGGACTGCCCTTGCAACGCGTCAATACGGTCGAGCACCGCGTAATACTCCAACCGAGGCAGCAGCAGGAACTCGGTCTCCTCCTCGCCGAACTGCTCGCGCATGAGTCCGTGGCCCATGTTCCGGAAAAACGCGGCCTTCGGGCTCAACGGCGTGGTGGATGGATCCGCTAGATCGAGCAGTTTTAACAGTTCGGCACCCGTGGCGTCGGTGGCGAACGTGACGACGGAAAGTCCCGGCGGGTTAGGCGGTGCCTCTCCCGTCGCCGCGCACACGAGCCACTGGGCTTGCAGGTCGGACAGCGAGCCGCAGCGTTGGAGAATGCCCGGCACTTCCTCCCGCGCCTGCACGACCGCGATAACTTCGTGCCGGCTGTGCCGATGCAAATGCCGGCTGAGGCGGTAGCCACTGCGCAAATCGGGATGAAGCAGGAGCAGGTTCATGGAATGAGTTTCCCGGGGTTGATCTCCAACTGCTCATCCACCGGAAACGCGCGCACCACGATGCACGTGGGCAGGCACGGTGTCTCCGCCGGGAACGTGAACTCCATCACGGTGTAGTGCAGCGTCTCCACGCTCTGACCGACGTTCACACAGAACGACTCGCCTAGCCGCGCCTGCCACGTCGCGGTGCGACGCGGCGTGTCGTGGTCGTGGCCGCTAACCGTGAGCAACGGTTGGTGCCTGGCCACCGCCGCCGTCCAGTCGGGGTTGCACGTCATGGGATGCGCGATGGGTGCTGCCAGCGGCGGTTCGTGCATCAGCCACAACGTCTGGCCCGCCGGCCCGAGCTGGCGCAGCAACGGTCGGAGCCAGCGGCTGGTCTTGCCCGGCAGCGACTTCCGTCCCGACTGCCTAGGATCAAGCGTCACCATATTGCCCGTCTTGGGGAGCATCTCCCGCCACGGCCCATCCCAGCCGGTATGACACGGGAAGCCCACGATCACCAACGGCCCGAACGCTTGCGCGGTGCCGTGCAACGCAATCAACGGCCGGCGTGCATGCGGCCACGCGCAGACAAAGATCCCCCACTCCTCTTGATCATGGTTCCCCCGAGTGAACACCAGATGCTCGACCGGCAGGTCCGCGAGGAACCTCGCCCATGCCCACGTCGTGAACCGGCCCGCGTGTGCCTCCGCGAGGCCCAGCACATCCCCCACCACGGCCACCACATCCGGTCGCTGTGTCTGCACCGCACGGAGCAACTGTTCGCCCAGCGCAAGCGATTGGTGCAGGTCGGTGACGGTGAGAACACGCAGGGTGATCATTCGAGTGAAAGGGTTGACTGCAACCGAGACAACGCCGGTCGCAGCTCCGGGTGCTGGTGCCAGAGCCAGGCGTGGTCTTTCCGCAGCAGCGGCCGATAGACGGAGGGATAGACCGGCCCCTGCAACTCGCCGCGCAAGGCATCCAGCGCGGTGGGAAGCGCGCTCACCGGCTCATCCTCAATCGCGGCGTAATCCACCTCGCCCGCAAACCGCGCGATGAGTCGGCCCCGCCACTGGCCCAAATGCACCAGTGGTTGAGGCAAACCCTGATACGCCAGCGTGTGCACCAAATTCGCGAGCACGCCGACCAATCCGCGCAGCCAGGTGACGGGCAACGTCAGCAGGCTCGCTTCCGAGGGCGACCCGAGCGCACAGGCGTGAAGCAGCGTGCGCAGCTCCCCGCGCCAGCGCGCTGCGGCCGCAGTTCCTTGCCGATTGCCCAGCACCTCCACGAGCGGCTCGTGCCGGTGCAGCCGCTTGCCCATCAGCGTCATCAGCCAGTCCAGGTGGTCGGCTTCGGCGCGCAACTCTTCAATGCTGAGGAAAGCAGGTGCTTCGCTTACCCGCAGTCGCAGCTCAACGGGATCCGGTTCAAAGAACCTCGGCACCAACCACACCGGCTGCGGCTGCCGCGTGGCCCCGATGGCGACGAACGCCTGATGCGCCTCCAACCGCCCGAGCACGCCGGGCGGACAAATGGGCGTCTGCAAGGTCGAGGCATAGCTGGTCTCGTGCGCCGTCACGAGTCCGCCCGAGTCCTCCTCCCGCGTGACCTTGTGCCGGCGCGTCACCGGTGTCGTGCCCATTTGCCGGGCCGCGAACAGCTCGACCTCCAGCTCCCGGCACCGCATGAACGCGAACGCGTTGAGATTGAGCAGCAGCGTGATGGTGCGCTGGTGGCCAATCTCCGTGTGGAGCGGGGCCAGTCCCTGCGTGGCCGCGACCACGGCGGCGCCCTTGCTGCGGCAGGTGCCCAGATGAACCGCATCACGGGGCGTCACCGCCAGCGGCCACTCGTCCACGAACAGCACCGCGAGCCGCTGCCGGTCCAGTTCCCACCGTGAACGCTCATGCACCGCCGCAAAGAACGACTCCTTCAGCAGCCGGAAGAGGAAGCGCGTAAACTCCGGCTCCGTGATGGCGTTGGCGCTGGCCACCATGATTTTACCCGCCTCCACGGCGGCGCGCGGGTGAAACGGCTGGCCGTCTGGTGCTGCGAAGTAATGCTCGGCGGCGGCCGCCCCGAGCGCGTTGAGCACGGGCACGAGGGTCGCCTGGATGTTGCTCCTGGTTCGATCGTCCAGCGTTTTCCAGAGTTCGGCGAAGGTGAGCACCGACCGCACGCGTTGCCGGGCAAAGGCGGACAGGGAACGGGACTGGGCCAGCCGCCGCAGGTGATTGAGGACATCATGCGGGGGTTGGTTGCGCAGCAGCCAGGCCCCGATGGCCTCGACCGCGTCGGTGTGGTTGGGCGGAGCGGCTGGCAGATACACCAGCGTGCTCAACGCCGCCCGCAGGGCCTCCGCTCGCGACTCCGCCCAGAACTGGTTCTCGACCGACATGCTCGCGGCGGCCGCGAGCACCTGGGCCGTGACCTGGTCCACGGCCGCGAGC
>Ga0172367_10006918_pt1 | contig 13148 bp, 12 predicted proteins | sample Lak10m_FD_114542 | JGI IMG/M metagenome (GOLD analysis project Ga0172367, IMG submission 114542) | Freshwater microbial communities from Kabuno Bay, South-Kivu, Congo - kab_022012_10m | ecosystem: Environmental > Aquatic > Freshwater > Lake | place: Democratic Republic of the Congo: South-Kivu...
AAAATTAAAAAAGAAGGCGACAGCTGGGTCATGGATATTGCACCCGAAGATGAAGATAAACCCACGTATGCGCTGTATACCGGCACTGAAGATGCAGACGAAAAAGAAATCGTTAGAAATGTTTTCAATAGCGATTTCTCATCCACACCGGAAAACATTAAACAATATTTAGAGAGAAAAATGAAGACCAAATCTCTCAGCAACATGTATGGCGAATTCGTGCGCGTATTTATGATTACTGCATCCGGCTCTGAAGGCATCAATTTGCGAAATGTGCGCTTTGTTCACATCATGGAACCTTATTGGAATGGCGTACGCGTTGAGCAAGTTATCGGGCGCGCACAGCGCATTTGCAGTCACGAAGATTTACCGGAAGATGAGAAGACCGTTCAAGTTTTCGAATACTTGTCTGTTTTTTCTACAGCGCAAAAAGAAAAGTTGAACAAGGAGTTAAAATCAACGGATGCTGGAAAAACGACAGACCAGGCGCTTTTCGACATTTCCAAAAAGAAGGAAGAAATTAGTCGCGAATTGCTGAATGCTGTGAAAACCACGTCCATTGATTGTAAAGTGCACAAGGGTACAAAATGTTTTGAATTTTTAGGAACGCCAGATTCGTCCGCGTTTTCATACGTTCCAAATATCGAACTCGATGAAACCGAAAAGGAAATGGCGGCAAATGTGGCCGTTGAAGAAGAAGTGTTTAAATTGTTGCCGGCAACATACAAGGGTGAAACCGGTGAACGTTTGGTTCGATCTATGAAAACGAATAACGTGTATTACAAGAATGATAAATTTGATGCGCTTACTTCCAGCGGTAAACCGTTTGATGTAAAAGAGCTGGATCAGTATGGGCGCATTGAACAAGTTGGAGACAAGCTGAAACTTTTTAAATTATAGAATTTTTTTTATATATTTTTATATATGTATATATTATAATTATAATTATTATTAAAATGAAAATCAAAAAGAATGAAAACTCCGCGCCTTTACGAAGTGTAAGAATGAAAGCGATGCCAATGCGGCTGCTTTCTGTTGAAGCAACAGTTATGTTGCTGTCAAAAAAAAACAAAAGATTATTCAAGCCAAAATCTTTCGGGCCAAGATTTTAGAAATCGCACCGATCTTTTATACGCCAATTTTACAAACGCAACTCTTGTAGGCGCAGATTTTACAAAAGTAGATCTTACAAGCGCAGATCTTACAGGCGCAAATTGTAGAGATGCAAAATTTATAGGCGCAACCTTAAAAAAAGCAATCCTTGACGGTGCAAATTATTCAAGCGCTAATTGTAAAGAAGCAATCCTTGAAGGTGCAGATCTTTCAGCCGCAAAATTTATAGGCACTATTCTAACAAATGCAATCCTTGACGGTGCAGATCTTTCAGCCACAGATTTTACAGGCGCAGATATTTCAGGTGCAAGTTTTTCAAGCGCAATATTTAACAACACAATTTGTCCTAATGGCACTAAAACAGATTTCAGATGCAGATGAAACATTCCGATCTTGTATTATTCTTTTTCATTTTTTATAAATTATATTTATTGTTATATAATTTATATAAATATTTATCATTATAAATAATCATAAATAATGGCATTTAATCAACAATTCATAGAAGCGTGTAAAACTGGAAACTTAGAATCCGTAAGAGAAATATACAGGTTAAATCCAACTATAGATATTTCTGCGAATGGTGAAATCGCATTTAGAATCGCTTGTAAAAAAGGACATTTAGAAGTCATTAGACAACTCTACGAATGGAAACCAACTATTGATATTTCAGCACATGATGAACAGGCATTTATAAACGCTTGTGAAAACGGACACTTAGAAGTTATTAGACAACTCTACGATAATATAATTTTTTAAATTCAATTTTTTATATAATAGAATATTATTCCAATTCATTGAGATAAAGAATCACTATCGTATTCCTCTTCTTCTATTTCTTCTGGACTGACATAATCACAATTTCCTTCTTCTTCATCTTCTGAATAACAGGCAGTTTGTGTATTTGTTAGCTGATGTGATTTTTTCGCATCCATAAATTCTTCAAATGTTGTTATTTCTGGAATACATGTTTCAGAAATAAATTCTTGAATATTACCAAGACTATGGCTATATTCTTCAAGTGGTTCGTATGTTCTTGGGTGCACTCATTGGTATCCACATCCAGTATATTGAGTGGATGGAAATGTAAATTTTGTAAAAAGTGTTTTTGAGATGAACATAATAGTGAAGATATTGTATGTAATTATTAAAAAAATTGATTTAAAAATTAATTATATATTAAATCAATACAAAGATGAGTAAAAAATTATTAGGTAATCAAAAACAATTAAAATATCTTATTATTACTAATCCTGATGGAGGACATACAGGTCAAAGTGCAGGAACAATAACTTTAAAAGAAGCGAAACAATTATTAAAAAATGAGACTGTATGTGTATATATTTTTAAAGTACCAACAACTATGTCTCATAATTTTATGTTTAAATATCCTCTTTCTGAATATTATAGTTGTTTAGAAATAAATCAATACAAAGATGATGTTTGGACTTCTTTAATAAATAAAGAAGAAAAAGATTTTGAAGAATATATTGAAATTATAGGTGAATACAATGAAGTATATAACGAATATGAATATAATATTAAATATAAAACTATCTAAAAAAATTGATTAAAATTTAATTAAATCATAAGTAATTACAAAGATGAGTGAAACTTATACAACAATTATACCAAATGTTAAAGATGAAGAAGGAGATGAGGTTAGATTAAAAATTGTTTTCAAAAAAAATACAAATCCTACAATAATAAGTGCTGAAGCTTTTGATTCAAAAGGTAGGTATTTTTACGCAAAAAGTTTAACAAACGGTTTTGAATATTATGTTAATACAGCAGAAGAATGGACTCTTGAAGTGAGATATTGTGACTATGGAGGAATCATATGTATAGAGTTACAAGGTGATAAATGGGGTGAATATGATACTTTAAATGAAGATAAAGATAGTCCATATCATTTACAATCAATAAATAATGAAATTGTAGAAGCAGAAGAAAAATTAAAAATTTTAAAAAAAAAGAAATTACAATGTGTAAAGTTTTATGGTAATCTAAATTTGATATAAATTCCTTTAATTATATTCTCATATTTTTCTTTTGGTATATCTTTAATGACTTTTTGTGTGTTAAACCATCTAATTTTTATAATATTGATTTCATCATATTAAAGTAATTTTCGACTGAATTTGTAAAATAGTGGTAATAAATATTTATTCAGTCTGTTTTGCTTTAACTATAAAATAAATGTTAAAAATACTTAAAAACAATTTGATATAAATAAAATATGGAAGAAAATAGCATAACCCCAAATATTTTAAATAGTTGGACTCAAACTGATTATAATGATAACAAAAAAGAAACATTAGAAATTACAAATATTTTTTTACAAATAAAAGATATTATATTTAGACCAGAAACTATGGATGAACTAAGTAAAACTTTATTGCGTAAATCAATACAAATACAATATGACAATTTTATAAAAAAAGTTGAACCAATGTATTTAAATATGGATATAGATTTTTTTAATGATTACCCACATATTAATTATATTGACTCTAATGATACTCCATTAGAACATTGTATGATAAATAATTTTATTTATCCACAAAATGGTACTGGGTTTATGAATTATTATAACAGAGGAATTATTGGTTATTTAGTAGATATTGGATTTACAAGTGATATGGATAAAATTAAAAACACAGTGGATCAGTATAAATCATCACATTAAGTTTAATAATTATATAAAAAATTCTTTTGGTATATCTTTTATGACTTTTTCTATATTTGTTTTTAATTTTTGTGTGTTAAATCATCTAATTTTTATAATATTAATTTCATCATATTAAAGTAATTTTCGACTAAATTTGTAAAATAGTGGTAATAAATATTTATTCATTCTGTTTTGCTTTAAGTTTTACTAATACTTGTTCTGCAATAGTATGCAATTCGTTTTGCCGAACTGCTTCCTTATAGTTGTCATCGTGCAATTTAAAAAATTCAGCAGTTTTTTCTTTAAATTCTTCAACTTTGGTGGGTATACCTTGCGCAACTAAAGAACGTGAATACCTTGATGCAAACATTTTACTTCTGAATGTAAACATATCTCCACGTACCAAAAAATCATCAATACGTTTAATTGAAATTTTTACCAGGATAAAACCTGTACATATATAACCAAATATTGCATCTTTAAGCACCTCAATTGGTTTAAATCTCTTTAAATCTTCGAGTTCAGCATATTTTTGTTGAATGACATGGCGCCTACTAATTTCCTTTTTTTCACTTATTACATTAACCAAATACTCAGTAATTTGAATAGTTTCATCAAATCCAATACAAAATTTAAGTTTAATAATAATTCCCATATCTTGATATTGTTGATATCGATGTGTAAATTCAAACTGTTCATATATACCATACTGTACTAATAACATATCAATTTGCGAAACATCTCTAATATGCTCTAATGAATAACCATTAAATTCAAGATCAATAAACATATGCTCGTTTGATTTATATTTGTTGTCTAAGAATTTTTTAACATATTCAAATGATTCCCAACTGTAAAAATCCTTAGACGCTACGTCATTATTATCAAATGCAACACAAAGTCTGTAAGCTTCATGGAGGGTTATCCCTTTTGGATGGCCTCGGGGCGAGCTGCTGGGGTTTACAAGATCAGCTAGATCTATAGCGCAGGTCCAAGGTAGCCCAGCAGCTTTTAAAGTTTTCAAAGTGTCTAATGATCTTGCTTCGTCTGAACAGTTTATCGCACTAGAGGAATAATGTTTTTTTAGTTTAATTGAAATATAATTATCATCACAAAAATCATTTGCTGTTTCATTTCTAATTTTTTCTAAAACGATAGCTACTTCATTACTAAACCACTCGTTAACCTTGGAATGCATTTCACTCTTTTTATGCGTCCAATTTTCAGTAACTAAAACGTCAGCATCTGTTGTGGAAAAAGGATTGGAAAAAGTAACTGTCTTGATCTTATCTATTTCTGCAGTAATTCTAGCGCTAAATTCACGATGATATTCAGTTGGTGTTGGAATTATACGAATAAGTTGTCTCGTATATGTGTCCAACACTGTCAATATTTCTAGATGTCCAACTTTAGTAGGACCAGTAAAGATATTTACAACTGAATATAAGTTTGTAGCTAGAGCATCTTGTAGTGCTTTTATTCGTATATCTGTTGATGATGACAACAAAGCATTACCAGTAAGATTTGGATTGATTGCAACTGTTTTAAAACAAGCCATAAGTTTGGCAAAATATTGATGGATTTGATCAATTGTAATGTTATCAGTTGATATAAAATAGTGAATCTCGGTTAAAATATCTATTAGTTTTTCTTCACGAAAAGCATTAATATTATTTTGGATCATTGCTGAACAACTTAGCAAATTTGAAGAGACTTGTTTAATATCGTAACGAATTGAATGGACTTGCTTCGTCTGTATCTCTTGACCATGCATTATTAAATTATGTAATCCATTCGTTTGACGACTTAGTTCAAATAACATGGTTATAGTTTGATAATGTTGACGTTCCATCAGATGTTCAATCCTATCAAATCTATATTCCATACGTTCTTGTAATGCATGAATACTCTGGATAACATGTTGAAATCCTTGAATTATCATACTTGCTAAACCAATTCCATTATCTTTTTTACCAAAAATGCTTTGACACAAAGTAAAAACAGACGTAACCATACCTAATCCTGAAGCAAAACTTTCCATAGATAGAGTTCCAAGGGTTGATGCCATTTGTAATGTTTCAAATGATTTTGCAATTCCAACTAAATGATTACTGACATCTAACACTTGTGCTAATTTGTTGAAATCATTTAACATAGCAACTCTATAAAGTTCGCTAAAAGAATTTTGTATTCTTGAAAAATTTTGTTGGCGTTCAACAAAATCATTATTAGAATCATCTTTTGTTGTAATAAATTCAATAGCATTGACCACAATGAATGTCGTGTCGTTTTTAATAGTTTGTTTAGAAATAGGTTTATCACGTATATCTTGTATCTCTTGTTTAATTGCTTCCGAATCCATTTTAACTTCAGATACTGCTTTTGTTATTTTAGCACTATCTGCATTAATTTCGGATATTGATTTAGTATTTTTAGCAGTATCTGCTTTAATTTCGGATATTGATTTATTTAGAGCTTCATCTTTCTTTTCAGCCAAAAATTCTGCAGTTTTGACTTTAGCAACTTGTAATACTGCACCAGCAACTGGATTTGCAAGTGTTGCTACGGGAGCAAGAATTGTTAGCAATTTATCCGCTTTATTAACTACAGAAAGGCGGTTAGCATCTACCTCATCTTTCGATGGTGGTCTATATAGTGGTGTTCCTCCAAGTAATTTTTCTCCTTCATATATATCATATTCCATATTTGTAATTGGTTCTTTTAATTATATTATTTGTTGATTAAAAAAAAATCAATTTTTTATTTAATCATTTTTTTATAATATAATAACCAAATATTAAGATATTTATTTTTTCAATTTTTAAATCAAATGTTTTATAATTTATTATTCTATTTTTCCTAAATGACTTTCATTCTTATTGCGACAACTCCAAATGCTTTTTCATCTTCCTTTGTGTAATACTTGTAATAAACACTTAGTCCATGTTCAATACTGTATTTTTCCATATTCGGTAAGCATTTCTCTAATCCTTCCGTTTCAAGATAGGTTTTGAAGTTCGGATATTCCGCCTTTCCGGTAATTTGCGTCAAGAAACTCCTCGGCTTGAAGTTATCATTTTTCCACTCAATAATATCACCGACTTTTATCTCTTTGAATATTCCTTTGTTTTTTCTTCCTTCAACTGTTTTCAATCCGAGCTGGATTAGTGTAAACCACGGCTCTGACAAATTTTCAACGTATTTTGGTTCCATTTTATTCGTTCTTTTTTTAGTTGTTAAAATATTCAATTTTTTAGGTTGATTTGGTTTATTTGTTTTGTTACTTCTTATTGAACGATTTATTCTTTCCATATACTAAAAAAGAATAAAATTATTTTTAATTATTTCTATAAACTTCAAATTTACATTATAATATTTCAATTAGATTTTTTTGTAAATTTGAAAAAAATTTATACCAAGACAATCTGAGTGCCAAAGCATTTGATTCAAAAGGTAGGTATTTTTGTGAAAGTACATTATCAAAAGATTTTGAATATTATATTAATCAAGCAAAAGAACAGACACTTAAAGTAATATATTGTGACTATGGAGGAACTAAATGTATAGAGTTACAAGGTGATAAATATGGTGAATATGATACTTTACACCCTTGAAGATAAAGATAGTTCATATAATTTACAATCAATAAACAATAAAATCGCAGAAGCAGAAGAAAAATTAAAAATTAAAAAAAAAATAAATTACAATGCGAAAAGTTTTATGGTAATTTAAATTTAATATAAATTATTGTTTTTCTTCTGTATTTCTTTTTTGTAGTTCTTTGTATTGATCAACTTGTTGGAAGCTAGACTGCGCCTCAGTCTCATTTTCCGCTCCAGTTTTTGCAATGACATGCTGAATATCCTCGAAGGTCTTGTGCAGATCGAGCGAACGCGGTTCAAACGCGTTCGCCGCTGTTTTGTGTGCCTTTCTGTCTTCATATTCTTGTAGGTCAATATCAATTTCTTCTTTTTTTTGTCCTTTTATAATTTTTTCTAATATTTTCCAATATTCAGGACCCCAATTAAAAGGTGGTATTTCTGTTTTTATTATTTCTTCGTCTTGTTGTGGATAATTTTTTTTATATTTTTAAAAAATATTTTGATGTCTTTATATATGTATTCAGACACTCTCACTTCAAGCAGCGATTCCAAAAGCGGCGCATGGCCGAGTTGGTAATCCGCGATTCGAACAATCACATGAAATGTAGTTCCGAAGTTCGAATCCGATAAAGATCGCTGTGAATTTTCCCCTTAAACTAAGAACAAAAAAATTCAACAAAAATATAGGGGTAAATAAATTCTTCACATAGAAACCGGTATAGCTCAGCGGCAGAGCGTCTAAAACACCGTCCTCTATCAACATGACACGCAAGTGTCCGAATTTGAAGATGGTTATCGCCTTATAAGCGGAAGGTCACAGGATCGAAACCTGTTGCCGGTATAGTTCCAATTTGCCTGCTTTACAGAAACAGGATACAAAGCTGAACAATTCAGCAACCAGCCGGCGTAGCTCAGAGGAAGAGCGCCTAAAAACCCGTCTCTTGCACCATGACCCAAAAGTCCGAATTAGAGATGGTTATCCGCTCATAACGGGGAGGACGTAAGATCGAAACTTACCGCCGGCATTAAACTCGGTTTAATAATGATAATGTCATTGTTAGTAAGGTCGAACCTTGAACTGAGTATACTTTGTGTTGTATAAAAACACATACCATCGTCTTTGTAACCAGACGCAAAACATACATTCTACCGGCGAAGCCGACTTCATGTCAATGCGAGACTGTGAATCAACGCAACCAATACAAACCCATTGTTGCCTTAATGGGTTAAACTTTTTTAATATGTGTTTCCCATATTGTACAAATATAATATATATGAATATATTGACTGAAACACATTTTCCTTTTCGATATATGGTATGTTATTTTTTTCACAATAATTTCGAACAATATGTTTAATTTTTCGCAAAGAACTATGTGGAATGTTTGGAAATAAATGATGTTCTATTTGTATATCTAATCCAAAACATATAAATCGCGACAATATATCGTCCGTTTTATAATTCATCGACGATGAAACTTGATTGTACAAAAAATCATTTTTATTATTTGTATTGACTTGTATACACTCATACTGAATGTGAGACAAGTTCGCGATAAACGTGTATCCAAATCCAATAGAACCAAATAATACAAGTGCATTTATAAACCCAAACCAATAATAAATAAAAATAACACCTAATAACTGACTATAATCTTTACTCTTAATAGCTCTTAAAATAGTTTTATTATACCCGTTTAATGCAAATAATGTCATCGCATATAAATATTGGAATCGATGATGTCTATATTTAACATGTTCATTCGAATGACGAAGTATCAATTTGTTCTTATCAAAGTCTTGGTCATATTTTGTATTTGTAAAACAATGATGTAAATAATTATGTCGCTCTTTCCATTCAATCACACTTAAAAATGGATAAGCAATGTATGATGAAATAAATGTATTTATTTTTTGATTTTTAAATCCAGTATAATGCGAAGTTTCATGAAACACTAAAGCAACGTACCCAACTATAAAAAAAGATAGTAAAAACATCCACAAATACGATAATCCATTTGAATTTAATAAATAATATGCCCACAATCCTAAATATTGAACAAACATAATAACGTTATATGCTATTTCTTTTTTATCCCAAACCAATGGTATCTTTTTATCATAGATTTCATCATAAACTAAATCTTTTAATTTACAATATGCATCATATGTATAATTTGTATCATAGTTTATTGCATGATTACATTTATTATTAGAATCATCGATTTCATATTTTTTTAATACCTCTAATATCTTGATCGGGTTTTTATGATATGCATAAATCATAGGCGTTATATTTGAATATGGTTTTAAATGATCAAATACATTTGCTCCTCCAGGATGAAGATTTATAAAACCCGTTATATCGTACAATTTATCATGAACCTTAAACATAGAATATAATATGTACGAAATATATAGTAATAATATATTATTATTATTTTTTAATATATATTTCGTATATATTTAAAGATTTACATGTATAATAAAGTAGCGTGCGTAGACGTTAAAAAATCGTCAAACAATTCAATATATATAGTAAAATGCAACAAACAGAAAATGATAAAAATAAAAATAATCTTTACAGTCAGACAATTGTACAAGGTCGTCTCACAAAATCTGAATGGAATAATATGGAAATTCCCATATCTCCAGATGAGTTGACCATTATTCAGCTCATTCGAGATAGTTATCATAATGTGCAACTGAAATTGAATCATCATTCTTCTATGGTCGGCATTTTGAAAGTAACACCCTCTCCTGAAATGCATGTATACTTGTATCAAAAACACTTTGAACAGTTGATTCATGATATGGTAAAAACATTTCAATTGAGCCCAGCATTTTCATGCGATGCTGATGCTGGAAGTGGAATTAAAAAAAGTGGTAAAAATAAACTCGTTGAATTAAAAAAAGTCGACGCAATTCGAATTAAAAATAATGAGAGCGCATTATCAACACACTCTAAAAATATTTTTGAACACACAATTCTAAAAATATGTAAATTATTACTTACAAAAAAAGCAAAATGGAATATATTGCAACAAGAGAATGAAAAAGATAAAAAAGATAAAAAAGAAGAATCCGATTCCGACGAAGACGAATACGACGATATTGACGAGTGCAGCTGGATGTCGTATTACTACGCTCTTACAATGAATATCAAAAATAGCATTGAACATGTGAACATACACGTGTTTGCATTTGTAAAATATTTACTCAACATGTTTGAACCCGACGTTGATATTGTAAAATTTATTCAATATGCTGAACACTTTGTCGAAAAAAATCACCTTTGCACCAAATTTAAAGACATGGAACTCTATGACCACCAAAAACAAATATTTACTCATGCAAAATCGCCCAATCCAAAACTCGTGTTATACATTGCACCTACCGGAACCGGAAAAACGCTGACTCCAATTGGACTCTCCGAAAAACACAAGATTATTTTTGTTTGTGCCGCACGCCATGTCGGTCTCGCACTTGCCAAATCCGCAATCTCCGTTCAAAAACGCATCGCATTCGCGTTCGGGTGCAAAAGCGTTGACGATATACGCTTGCACTATTTCGCTGTAAAAGAAGCCACGCGCGACTGGAGAACGGGTGGTATTCGTAAAGTCGATAACAGTATTGGAGACAATGTCGACATTATGATTTGTGATATTCAGTCCTACTTACACGCCATGTTTTACATGAAGGCGTTTCATCCCGTTGAAAATACCATTCTGTTTTGGGACGAGCCAACCATTACAATGGACTGAGACGCGCACGAATACCATGATATTATTCATAAAAACTGGAAACAAAATATTATTCCAAATGTTGTTTTATCTTCAGCCACGCTTCCGCACGAACAAGAACTGCAGAATACAATCGCTGATTTTAAATCTCGATTTTTGAATGCCGAAGTGGTAAGTATCGTAAGTCACGATTGCAGCAAATCCATTCCAATTGTTAGCAAGAGCGGCTGTGCTCAACTTCCACATACGCTCTTTTCAAATTATCCTGATGCATTATTAAGCGCCGCACACTGCGAAAAACATAAAACGTTGCTGCGTTATTTCGGGATTGGGCAAATATGCGAATTCATTTCGTTTGTAAATCAAAATCAGTATTACTCGAGTCAGCGATACAGCGTCGAGCGTTATTTCTCATCCCTTGACGAAATTACACACATTTCCATTAAATTGTATTATTTGGTATTGCTCAAAAATATTACACAAAAATCGGAACTCAATGCATGGACACACATTTACAACCATTTTAAAGATTGCGACGACAACAGGTTGTACGAGTCGACCGGATATATTACCACTTCTGACGCACACACACTGACAGACGGACCCACTATTTTCTTGACCAATGACGTCGAAAAAATTGCAAGTTTTTGCTTGCAAACGGCGCAAATTCCAGCTCAACTTATCGATGACATTATGGAATCAATTTTTCACAATAATAAACTATCCGAGCAAATTGAAACGATTGAAAAACGAATAGAGGATTTACTCACTGAAGCGGAAAAGGGATCCTCTGTAGCAGGAGACGGAGAAGGCAAAGACAAGAAAAATAAATTCCTTGATAAGAAAATGGACAGCGGCGAAATCAAACAGCTTAACCAAAAATTGCAGCAACTAAATGAACAAGTGAAACGAACCGCGCTGCACGACTTGTTTATTCCGAACCGTAACGCACACCTTGAAAAATGGTGCAAGGACAAACAAAATAAAAAACCGTGGTCATGCGACATTGAAGACAGTTATGTGGAGAAAATTATGCTGCTTTCTATTGAGTCGCACTGGAAAATATTGCTTCTCATGGGTATTGGCGCAATTACCGATCATAAAAATGCCACGTATAACGAAATTATGAAGGAACTCGCACAAGACCAGAAACTGTTTTTAATTATTGCTTCGTCGGATTACATTTACGGCACGAATTATCAGTTTTGTCACGGATATATTGGTCGCGACTTGCACGACATGACACAGGAAAAAACAATACAAGCTATGGGGCGCGTCGGAAGAAACAGCATTCAACAAGATTACACCATTCGATTTCGAGACGACAGCCTGATTCAAAAACTGTTTTTACCTTCAACGAATAAAATGGAAGCCGATAACATGAACCGACTTTTTTCTTTTATTTAGAAAATATTTTAAATTGTTAAGGAAATATAATATTCAATTATATATTTTTTAATTTATTTATACATTATAGTTAAAAATATATATATATCTATATATAATTAAAGTATTCATAATGTCTGGATCTGCTGCTGGACCTGCTGCAATATATATAAAAACTATAGAAGACTTACAAAAATTGATAAGTGAAGACATGAGAAATTCGAAATTTGCGAAAATATATAACGGGTCTTTGCGTCATATAGCATCAAGAATTGCATCACGTGAAGGATACCGAGGCGATGATTCAGGGTATGAACCACGCGTCCAACACTTAATGGGAATGCTGAGGAGTCTCCCAATGTTTGATGGACGACGAGAAGATGATAGCGCAGTGGTGAAAGTAGTAAATAGTTGGCCTAGTAGCTGGCCTGCGGCTTTTGCATCTGGTCCCCAGCGCAGTCAGGTACTATTACAACCACACAGTCAGGCTTTCCTCTCAACGTTTGATGCGCCAGTTCCTATTAGACACTCCGGCGCCCCTGCAGCATTAGCATTACCATCACAAAATGTAAGATCAGAACCATATCCTACTACTACTAGAAGACCTAGATCGGATTTAAGAAGGAATAGTCG
>Ga0172367_10006921_pt1 | contig 13147 bp, 13 predicted proteins | sample Lak10m_FD_114542 | JGI IMG/M metagenome (GOLD analysis project Ga0172367, IMG submission 114542) | Freshwater microbial communities from Kabuno Bay, South-Kivu, Congo - kab_022012_10m | ecosystem: Environmental > Aquatic > Freshwater > Lake | place: Democratic Republic of the Congo: South-Kivu...
AAATATTTGACAATCTTGGGAAAGTTAGATAGCATAATTAACAATATTTTTTGATTTATTGCTTCTAGTTTACTAAATTAGAAGCGCTTTTTTGTACTTATTTCTTATCGTTCAACACTTCTGATAGAGATCTTTATGGAAAAGAGTCTTATTCACCTAAATTCACCAATTGGATCAGGAGGTGAAGCCAGTATTTATACTGTTCAATCTAGACCAGATCTCGTAGCAAAGATTTATAAAACGCCAAATAGTGCCTATGCACGAAAATTGGCGTTTATGATTGCGAATCCGCCAGACGATCCTTTGGCGGCACAGAAAAGAGTTGCGATAGCTTGGGCTGTAGAGTTAGTTACAGATTCAGGTCAGGTAATTGGTTTTTTAATGCCAAAGCTAGATTTGAGTAAGGTTAAGCCAATTTTTCATTATTACAATCCTGCGACTCGTCGTAGAGAATGCCCATTATTTAACTACGTCTATCTGTTACGAACTGCCCGCAATTTAGCAAGAGCATTTCGTTCTGTTCATTCGCAAGGATATGTGATTGGTGATGTAAATGAGTCAAATGTCTTAGTTGCTGAAGATGCAATTCCAACTCTAGTTGATACAGATTCATTTCAAGTAAATGATGGCGCAACAATTTATCGGTGTACAGTTGGCAAGCCTGAGTACACACCGCCAGAATTACAGAATCTCAGTTTTAGAGATGTTGATCGCTCTATTGAGCATGATCTATTTGGTCTGGGAGTGTTGGTTTTTCAGTTATTAATGGAAGGGACACATCCTTTTGGTGGTGTGTTTACGGGGCAGGGTGAAGCGCCAGAATTTATAGATAGGATTAAGGCGGGGCATTTCCCTCATGGTAATCACAGGGTTCCTTACAGATCAATGCCTCACGCTCCTTCATTTCAGATTTTACATCCATCTTTACAACAACTTTTTATTCTATGTTTTGAAGAAGGACATAGTAATCCTACAGCACGCCCTACGGCTGATATTTGGAGTACAGCTTTGGGAGAAGCTGAAAATAACTTAACTAAATGCTCTATAAATGAAGAGCATCACTATAGTAATCATTTAAACTATTGTCCTTGGTGTGATAGAACTGCAAAATTGAAGGGACGAGATCCATTTCCCTCAAAAGCTGCTATTAGAAGTAATCCATATCCTAAACCTCCTGAAATCACAAGAAGTAATAATAAATCTCCAAATTCATTGTTATCAAACCCACTTAGTACAACCATCAGTCCCACAACTCAATCACCATATACAAATTCACCTAAAATATCTTACACACCTCCAAAAACTTCTGCAATAAGAGGCATTGGAAAAACCTGTCTCATTATCTTGTTTTTCTCTTTCGTATTTAACGTTCTATCAAAACTATACAAAGATTCCACTGGACAATCTAGGCAAGAAGATACTTCAAACACAGCTACGACTACTGTGAACTCGACAAGCCCTCAACCTCTTGTTTATACACCGCCCCCTGTAATACTAAGTGAAAAAGAACAAGCATTATCTAAGGGTTGGAAGTACCAAGAAATTCTGTTAATTGTAGATAAATATAATAATGTTATAAGAAACTTTGAAACCAAGAGACCTTGGGTACAGGTGCAGTGGTGGTTTCCTAACCGACAACCTAATCGTGATCTTGACTTCCATGTAAATGACAGCACAGAAATTACAGAGACAGATGTTCAACAAAAACTTGCAAATAAAGAATATGTCTATTGGTCTCAACTTCCACCTTGGAATAAGACTGTAATCTGTGGAAGTTCTCGAAAGTCGCCGCGTCCTGGTTCAGCAGAATATTCTCAACCAAGTCCTCCATGTGATTTTTAATATTCATCATCTTTAGTGTCTTTATTTACTCGCGCTCCAGATTTTGGCTGTCTGAAACCTTTACGCAGAGGCTATCAATTTTTGAGCTTTGGGTGAATGCGAATAATTCATGACACTAACGTGAAAACTATACCTTGAAACGGAATGAAGCTGGCGATATCGCGATGACTACTGCTATTCATCCACAGAAATAGAAGATAAAATATTCAAAATCTCGGCAGCGCTAATGTCAAGGCATATCCAACATTCTCATCAAACTAAAAACGCCTACATACCCCCCAACAACCTAGCCACCTGCTCTGGAGCAGGTAATTGTCCCTGCAACTCCAACGGCAAAGACGACACAATTTGATAAGTGGCAACCCCGATCGCCTGATTCGACTGCCGCAACGCATACTCCACGATCGTCCGATCCTTCGACTTACAAAGAATAATCCCAATCGCCGCATTCTCACCCTCCAATCTCACACGATCGTCCAAAGCCGCCAAATAGAACTGCATCTTCCCCACATATTCAGGCAAAAACTTCCCAATTTTTAACTCAACCGCCACCAAACACTTCAGCCCACGGTGATACAGCAACAAATCAATAAAATACTCCTCATCACTAATCTCTAGACGATATTGACTACCCACAAAAGTAAACATCCCACCCATCTCTTGCAAAAATGGTTCCACCCTTGTCAAAATCGCCTTCTCAAGTTCACGTTCACTATGTTCATCCGCTAATTCTAGAAAATCAAATGTGTAAGCATCCTTCACAGCAAGCTTAGCGCGATCGCGCATCTCCTCTGACAAAGTGCGATCGAAATTTGTTTGATTTAGCAAAGTCTTTTCGTAAGTCTTGTTCTCTATTTGGTGAATCAACACATTTTTTGTCCAGCCAAATTTTTGTGTCATGCGAATGTAAAACTCTCTCTGTAAATCGTCTTTACACTTCTCCAAGATCACCAGATTATGAGTCCAGCCAATTTCTGCAACCAATGGTTGCAGTTTTTCATTCGTGCGATAGGTGACATAAAAACTTCGCATATTCCAAATATTCCGCGCCGAAAAGCCAGCCATACCATGAAACTCAACCTGCAAATCCTGAGCTAATTGTTCCACCACTGACTTACCCCAACCAGCACTCTCTTGACGAGTAACGATCAACTCACCAATGTCCCAATAAAGCGCCATTAACTCTCGATTAACCGCCTTTAAAGCCTCATACTGAGCAGCACGAATCCGATGTTTTACCGCCACTAACAAACTTCGATAATCTTCCGTAACTTCAATTGCCATGTCTTTAGATTGTTACAACACCAAAGGACTCTCACTCGGCATCAATTCCGTCCCACATTTTTTCAAGATGATCTCGCTATAATGAGAAATAAAAGTACACTATAGCCTAATCATCTATGCTTTAAAGCCACCAACCAGTCCAATCCCTAAAGTTTTTCCAAAAATCGTCGCCCAATTTCCAAGCCAGCAACCCGCAAATAATGCCACCGATCAAAAATCCTGACAAAAATGCGCCGTTAAAAAAGACTAAGTTCCCAAAACCACCTGCGAGACCACCAATGAGAAATCCGCAGCCAAATCGAACGATAAAGGTTTGCGTGTCAAAACTTTTTGGTGAAGGCATAAAGCTATTTCCATAAATTTCCAAAAAAGTATACTAGACAAGTGATAAAAATACTGCCGATCTGGATTGTCTTTTTTGGCTAGAGAGTTTAATTTCGTGCCATTTGCGCCACGCTTCGCGTGGCGCAAATGGCTATATCGAATTCGCGTCAATTTAATAGAGAAGTGATGCTTGATGGCGCGCCATCAAGCATCACTTCTTTAAAGTTTTGAGAACTGATGACATATCATTGTTCAAAATTGCGTTTACATTTAGCCACAAATCTGCAAACTCTTGGCTACGGATAATTCCTGATTGATCAGGTTCTAATCTACTGTATTTGCCATTTTCGAGAATGAACCAATCGATTTGCCGATCCAATGTCCGCCAGACGATGTATTCCTTTACGCCGTTACATTCGTATGTACGTTTTTTGCTATGTAGATCGTAAGAAACTGTACTAGCAGCTATTTCAACAATCAGTTCGGGTGCGCCTGAAATATAACCATCATCATCAATTTTTGCGTTGCCATCAACACGGAAAAGTACAGCATCGGGTTGAGGTTCATTTTCATCATCGAGTCGGACTGTTGGCTCAATGCCAACTTCTAGCCCCTCGACCATTGATTGATATGTACCAAGCCAAGTGATGATGTTGCTATGGGGTTTACCATGAGAGATAAAGCGTAGGGGAGATGCTACGTGTACGATGCCTTCGATTAGTTCTGCTTTTTTGATATTGGATGCTGTATAACGACGCTCAAATTCGTCTCGATTGAGGCGATCGCCATTTTCGAGAATGGTTAGTGGTGATGAGGAGTTAGCAATAACCATAGCTTTTAGAAGTTGTGCTTTTGGATATTTTAGCAGTTTTGTCTTGGGGTAGAGATATGGTCGAAACTAGGCGATCGCAACCGTGATCATTACGCAATTCCTGCGATGCGACGATAGATTTCTGTGAGGGGAACTTCGAGATTGAGACTAGATAATGTAAGTTTTTGGTCTAGGCGATCGCTTATTTGCAATTGCCAAATATCAGCATTTTCAGAGCGAGAATAATGCTCAATATATGGCTCTGATTGGCTAATCAATAGATATTCTCTCAGGCTGGAAATCGAGCGATATTTACGAAACTTCTCGCCGCGATCGTACCCCTGTGTTGATGGTGAGAGAACTTCCACAATTAATAAGGGATTGAGAATTTCATCAGTACGATGCTCAGTAAATTCTGGCTCACCATTAATTACCAGAACATCGGCATAGGTTCCGCAGTTAAATTCAGGAATCCAGATCCGCATATCGCTGCCACAAATTTGAAAATCGGTATCACGCAGAGCAATACTTAGAAAAACGATAATATTTACAGCTATTAGGCTATGGGGATGTGAACCACCAGACATAACTAAAATTTCTCCATTGCGATATTCGAGTCGTTCTTCGGCGGTTTCAGAGAGCGATCGATATTCGTCTAAGGTGGCAAAAGTTGATTGAGCAGGAGCAGCCGCATCGGGAGCAATTGTGGATATGGTGGGTTTTTCTGGATCGATAACGGGAGCAACAACCATGACTGCACCTTTGAATTAATCTGTCATAATTATAGTGGTTTTCTAGAGATCGCCATAAGCACTATGACTCAAGAACCAATGTGAAGCAATTAAAATATGAAATTTGAAATTAAAACACCATTGGGATTTGTTGTCAGGACAACGGAGGAATATTGGCAAAAGTTGCTAATCAAACATCCCGATCTTGTAGAGTTGGAAGAGTTGGTAGAAGCGGCTTTACAACTGCCAGATGAAATCCGAGAGAGTAGGCGCGATGCTGGTGTGTTTTTGTTTTATTTGCAAAGACGAGAAAAACGCTGGGTGGTGGCAGTAGCCCGTAGGTTAAATGGAGATGGTTTTCTAATCACTGCTTATCAAACTGATTCAATTAAGGAAGGGACACAGCTATGGCACAGATAAAAGTTTTTTATGAACCTAAAATGGAATTGCTGACGGTATTTTGGCAAGCTCCTCGTAAAAATCAAATTTGTTCTGAACTAGATGATGGCATAGTTCTGATTAAAGATGCGGATACTGATGAGGCGATCGGGATCGAGTTGCTTTCTTATCATCCTAATGACGATCGCTTTGATGGTGTATCGGTAGAGTTAGGTCAAGCAAATTTTGGTATTTGATGATTTCTATATATTTAATCTATCGGTTTATAAAGCTGACAATGCGATCGTCCCTCAAGTAACCATTAAATAAGAAAACTTAATATAGAGTCAACAGTCCTAGAGATTCAGTGTTAATTAGTTCTTGAATATCAAGATAGTGATTTCTTAAGATATTTTCAAACGGTCTGGTGTTCACGGTCGGCAGCATAAGCGAGACAAGCATAGATATCTTCTTGAGTAAGGTATGGAAAGTCTTCAAGGACTTCTTGGTAGGTCATACCAGAGGCAAGGTAAGACAGAACATCATAAACGGTGATTCGCATTCCTCGGATGCAGGGTTTACCACTGCGTTTGCCTGCTTCAATGGTGATGCGATCGCGATAGTTCATATTTTTTAGATTGCTTTTTATTGCTCGGTTTTCATCATACCAATTTATTTTATCGGTTTATAATGCGTGAAATGCTATCGCTACTCAAACACCATAAGCACCATAAATCAAGAGCTAAAGGCAAAAATAGCCTAGAAAATCTACACCATTCTATAGCTTCGTGCAAAAATAGAATTTACCAAACTGCATTTTTGATAGGCGAACTGTAGTTTTTTGAAAGGAAAAAGTAGAAAGGAATAAGGAAACATGGCTTATGTCTTTGTCAATTGGGCAGACTTTGCAAGGTAAATATGTTGTCAAGAAGCAAATAGGGAAGGGCGGCTTTGGATTGACCTATTTGGCAGAACATCAGTATTTGTCTCAAAACTGTGTCCTAAAAGTACCTAATCAAGATTTGCAGCGCGATCCTGAATATGCCAAGTTTGTCCAGAAGTTTATGCAGGAGGGACAGAAACTCGCAAAACTAGCCCAACAGCGCCACCCTCATATTGTGCGGGTTACAGACTTGTTTGAAGAGCGCGACTTGCCTTGTTTGGTAATGGATTTTATTGCAGGAGAAAGCCTGTTGGATCGGGTAACTCGCAAAGGAGCCTTGCCAGAAGTGGAGGTGTTGGGGTTTATTTTGCTGATGGTGGATGCTTTGACAGTTGTGCATCGTGAGGGATTGGTGCATCGTGATTGTCACCCTGGGAATATCATGATTTTGCCACCAGAACGCCATCAACCAGAGCGACAGGCAATTTTGATTGACTTTGGTATTGCGGGAGAAATGTTTCCTACCACCGTAAGCTCTAAGTTTTTTGGTAATCCTGCCTTTGCTCCCTATGAGCAGTTTGGTAGTAAGGCTGCACCAAGTATGGATGTATATACCTTAGCGGCTTCTTGTTATTTTGCTGTAACAGGACATCTTCCCACGACAGGTTTAGATCGTAAGCTCTATAGCAAAAATCTGGTTCCACCAAATAGGCATCGGTCTGATTTAACTCCAGCGCTTAATCAAGTAATTATGAACGGGATGGCATTGGAGGCGGTTAATCGCCCTAGTTTGCCGGTATGGGCAGAACAGCTAAGGCAAACCGTAGCACTGCTACCTGTTACGACTACGATACGAGTAGTACGCCCTGAACCTCAAGGCAATTGGCTTGAAAATTTATTGGGTTTGAATAAGCCCGTACCCCAAAATATACCTATACAACCAAATCCATTCCCTCATAAGTCTGCCAAGGGGATTGATTATAGCGAGTTGGAGAAATTGCTAAAAAGTCAGGAATGGCGCAAGGCAGATGAACTGACGGCTAAACTGATGTGTCAAGTTGCTAATCGGGAAAAAGAGGGCTGGCTAAGAGAAGAAGATATTAATAAGTTCCCCTGTGAAGATTTGCGAACTATTGATCAGTTATGGGTGCATTACAGTAGTAGCAAGTTTGGTTTTAGTATTCAGAAAAAACTCTGGCTGGAATGTGGAGGTAAGATTGGTAAAGATGATTATGAGGTGTGGAAAAAGTTTGCGGCGAAAGTTGGTTGGTGTCATCCGCAAAATTACGCTTGGAGGACGTATACTGAGTTTATGAATGACACTCAAAATGCTCAAAACGCTCTCCCAGCAAGCCTTCCAGCGAATAAGTTAATTGTTATTGGTAGAAAGGTTTGGGAGTATCTCTTCTCTCTCGCAGAGACTTGTAGACTGTAACAGATAAGCATTACAGCCTAATATTAAAAAATCGTTACAATTCTATTTTTACGCCATAATCAGCCTTATCAAGGAAAAAGTAGAAAGGCAAAAGGAAAAAATAAGATAAGAATAGATTTAGATTTTCGTAATATTTGTCGATAAGATAAAAAGAAATTTTCACTTTTTACTTTCTACTTTTTCCTTGATCAGCAATAGCCAGATATTAGTTCACAATGCTCTGCCTCTACTGTTAGATTCCTAATTGTCGTCTGGCCTCAAATAAGCCGAGAGCAGCACTCACAGAGAGATTGAGACTGCGGACGTTGGAGTTTTCCATAGGAATATAAACCGCAGGATTATTCGCAAGTACTTCTGGAGGCAAGCCACTGGACTCTCTACCAAATAACAGCCAGTCCCCATCTTGGTATTGAAATTCTCGAAAATGTTTAGCTCCACGCGCACTAAAACAAACCCATCTCGCCCCATTGGATGCTGCGCGTAGAGACTCGATATGAGGATGGACAGTCACATTTACATAGTCCCAATAGTCTATGCCTGCTCGCTTCAGTTGACGATCGCTAATTTCAAAGCCCAGAGGCTCAACTAGATGCAAATGGGTATTTGTAGCAGCACAGGTGCGAGCGATATTGCCAGTATTGGGCGGAATTTCGGGATAGATGAGAGCGACTTGCAGCATTGACTATAAATATATTTAGAGATATTTAAAGACTGTGTTATTTACACAGTCTTTAAATATAGAAGAATTAAGGTGCGAAATACCGTAATTCTCTTTATTAGCGTTGATTAGTACGTTCTTCGATATCTTCTAAGGTTTGGAGGACTAGACGCTTCGCCTGAAGTTTCCATCCCCATTTTTGCACGGCGATCGCTGCGCCAGTGCCAACAATAGTTGCAATAAAATCTAAGGGTTGCTCCATTGATATTCCTAGAAGCAATCCTAGCCCTGCAATACCCCAAAAAGGCAAAGAGACAGACTGGCGATTTTTTTCTACTATTTTGCTAATGTCGTCAGTGGGCATGACTGCGACTAACTCATCTTTTACTTGCTTTTGTTCCGCCCTATTGAGAGATAACCCAATTTTTTGGCGTAGTTTTTCGATTTTGCGGGCATTGGTGCTGTACTGCACCAACTCATCTTCCGCCAACATGATTAAGCGCTCTAACTTTGACATTGGTATATATTGAGAGAATTAAATAAGATATTCTTCATTAAATCTAAGCATCATAGCGATCGCGATCGCAATTACCAAAAGTAATACCAAGCTTAGAGCGTGTTTGAAAAGTTTTGATCCCCCTAAATCCCCCTTACGAAAGGGGGACTTTTTTAATCTTTTCTCCACTTACGAAAGGGGGGAAACCAAAGCACAAAATGGCTACGCCATTTTGTGCTTTCAAAACTCTTACAGCGTTTGGGTTTTAATTCACAGAAGTGTCACCACACTTTTGTGAATTGGTATTAGGGGGAATCGATCAGTATTTTTTGCAAATGCCTCCACTTCTCAAACAGTCTCTTAAAGTTGCACCTCGCAGAGGTGCAACTTTAAGGATTTGGCTTTGCAATTAAGCCACAAAAAGCATCAAAAAATATTTGACAAGATACGCCACCCTTGTTGTATGATGTAGGTCTTGAAAAAAGGGCGAATGGCGGAATTGGTAGACGCATCAGACTCAAAATCTGACGACTTCGGTCATGAGAGTTCGATTCTCTCTTTGCCCATCCTAAAAAAGCAGTTCACTGAGTGAACTGCTTTTTTAATTTTTTATAAAGACAAATCTGGATCAATACCTAAAGCTATAAGGCGATCGCGTAATTGTTTTAATTGCAATTCCGCAGCATTAGCACGTTGGCTTTCTTGCTCAGCACGTTGACTCTCTTGCTCGGCACGTTGGCTTTCTTGCTCGGCACGTTGGCTTTCTTGCTCAGCGCGTTGGCTTTCTTGCTCGGCACTCTGTCTCGCTTGCTCAGCGCGTTGGCTTTCTTGCAGAGTAAGGTGCTTTTGATTTTGGAGCGCAAATAGTAACTCAACGGGCATTAATAATTTTTCACCAGTATCTAGCTGATAAAAATTAATTAGATGCTCTTCAACCTCTAGGCGCAAACCCAAAACATGACTACATCCATCCGTAATTGGGAAATAGATATTGGCATCATCACGTTCTCTGTAACCGAGACGATAGCCACGCAGCTTTTCGGGTATCCACTCACCCTTAGGATCAAACAGCCAATATTCTTGTACCTCTATATCCTCATAGAGATCCCTTTTAAATTCTTTATCTTTTGCCTGAGTTTTAGGAGAGGTAATCTCAAAAATAACACTGGGAACCTTACCTGTTTCCCAAATTTTATAATTGTCGTATGGTACTTGTGGAACCTCGAAGATAACCATTACATCAGGGGTGACTCTCAGCTTGGGAAAGCCTTGGGCATAGTAAAGAAATTGGTCAGCAAGGACAACAGGCGATCGCTCCTGAAAAGCGATCGCTAAGTAATTTCGTAATATGCCAACAGTTGCAATAATCGCATCAGCATGAATAGAAGTTTCTGCCAAGGGTTCACCATCCTCGGAAGGGTAAAAGATTTCGGGGGTGGGATTGCTCTCTGGTGTTTTATTCTCAGTGGTTGCAATATTAGAAACAGTGGCTGGAGTCATGACACAAGCAGTGCTTTCTGCACAAGCGGCAATGTATCGTAGCTAATTAGCAATATATTTCAGCATTGCTAATTGTTATTGAAATTATATAGCGCTTTTCAAGCAAGCGAGTTACATAGGTTTGTTTCCCCGCCTTCTGCGGGGAAACAAACCTGTACTTCACTAACCTAATAAAGGCGATAGAGCAATCCTAAATAATTTGAGGGAATGCGTCCCTTCGAGACGCACTCCCTCAAATTATTTAGTTACAGAGTGATTTTTTGTAAAACAGAACTTGTGGAAACAATATGACGATCTAAGCCAAGAACCTGTGGATCAAGACCGATTGCTAGTCCAATCAACTGTGGTAAATGCAAAATCGGAATCCCTAATTTATGACCAATCACCTTTTCGACCTCAGGTTGACGCGAATCGAGATTTAGATGACAAAGCGGACATGGTGTAACGATGCAATCTGCGCCTGCGGCGATCGCCGCAGTGAGATGTCGTCCTGCCATTGAGAAAGATCCTTTGGGGGCATAGCTAGAAATTGGCCAGCCACAGCATTGCACCCGTCCTTCGTAATACACAGGGGTTGCGCCAACTGCACGAAAAATATTTTCTAAAGATTCAGGCTTAAAGGGATCGTCGAAACGCGTGACCGTTTGCGATCGCAGTAAGTAGCAACCATAAAAGGAAGCGCATTTAAGATTTGCTAGAGAGCGAGTTACTTTAGCAGCAATATTTTCTAAGCCATAGTCACGAATCAGAACCCAGAGTAAATGCAAAACTTCCGTAGAACCTTGGAAATGATGTCCTTGAGTATTCAGCAATGCATTTACTACGTCTCTACGTGTAGAATCTGAGCTTTTGAGCTTGTCATTAACACGTCCTAGTACCCCCTGACAGGTGCTACATTGCGTCATTACGGTGAGATTTAATTCTTCGGCAAGAGAAATATTGCGAGCATTAATCACATCCTCCATCAGTTCGTCAGTTTCCTTGAATGTGCCAGAACCGCAGCAGGTCGCCTTATGTAATTCTACAAGTTCAATACCTAAGGCTTGAGCGATCGCCGTTGTCGATGCATGTAGCTCTTTGCAAGCACCCTTAGCAACACATCCTGAGTAATAGGCGTATTTCAATGCTTTAGTTTCTGTCATTTCTCTGCTCGCAACATCTTTCCCGTGAGATTCTAAATTACCACCAAAAAAGAGAGGCGGCGCATTGCGCCGCCTCTCTTTTTTGATTAATTAGGCTGTGACAAGCTCAGGACGCTTGCTGTTGCGAATACCTTTAATTGCTTCAGCATAGTCTGGAGCATTAAATACTGCGGAACCTGCCACGATCGCATTAGCACCAGCTTCTAGAACTTGCCAAGTATTGTTAGCCTTAAGACCACCATCAACCTCAATCCAAGGATCAAGTCCGCGATCTTCACACATTTGACGCAACTTAGCGATTTTAGGAATCACATTAGGAATGAAGCTCTGACCACCAAAGCCGGGGTTAACACTCATGATCAAAACCAAGTCGCATAGATCGAGAACATACTCAATAAAGCTCAAAGGAGTCGAAGGATTGAGAGAAACACCAGCAAGTTTACCAAGTTCTTTGATTTGGCAGAGATTACGATGTAAGTGAGGACATGCAGTATGCTCAGCATGAACAGTGATGATGTCTGCTCCAGCCTTGGCAAAGTCAGGCACATATCTTTCTGGCTCAGCAATCATCAAGTGCACATCCAAAATCTTGGTGGTAACAGGACGAATAGCCGAAACTACTAATGGTCCAATAGTGATATTCGGCACAAAGCGCCCATCCATCACATCAACGTGAATCCAATCTGCACCCGCCGCATCAACTGCACGAATGTCGTCACCTAAACGGCTAAAGTCAGCAGACAAGATTGAAGGGGAAATAACTGTGGACTTTTTAGGCATATGATTTACGGGGGGCTTAGCTTTACAAAGATCTAAAAAACAGCAGAAAAGTGTAGTTTTGGTTACAGCTTATCTTAATTATTAATTAAATTTAGCAGTTTTGAACGTAAGTAGCACAGTAATATTTACCAGTATTGACTTATAGGTTAGGGGTAAAGCATTGTCGATCTAAAAATGTAATGAAATAAAGAGGCTAATTAATCAGTCTAAAGTGGCTGTCAGTCTTTTCAACATATCAAGTGCCTATTTCCCTGAATCTTCAAGACTCGCACTATATGGCAAACTGTCATTTTCACCTATATAGATAAGTCTATTTTTTTCACTGTTGAGTTTAAACTTTATTTTGCGCTCATTAACCCAATCTTCGACTTGTTTAGAAGTCCTCTTAAGCTTACGATCAAAGAAGTGCAAATAACAACCTTTCGGAGTTAGCACTACGTTGAATTTTAGTGACAAGGAATCACTTATGACAATTGTGTACCAAGATACAGCCGCCAAATAAGCCGAAGGCAACCAGAAGCCAGATTTGATCGGGTAAGGGGATTGGGAAAAGACATCATCGGAAAGAACCACTTCATTTAATTGCTTTACTTTTTTTCTCATATCCTTTTGCATCTCAATCACTTCAGCAAGTAGTTTTGAAATACTTTTCTGATTATCAGCAAAATATAGTAATCGTTGTTCATCCATAGAAGTTGCCTCTTGTAAATTTTGTATGGTTTGGATAAAGTCACGCAAAAATATTGTGTGTGGCTCACGACCCTGATTGACTGACAAAAGAGGTAAGAGAAGTAGCGAGAAAGTATACAGAGATTGAATTTGAGTAAAAAAGAGGCGTATGCTGTTTTTTGAAGAAAAAGGAGCATAGGACAAATGACCCAAA
>Ga0172367_10006922_pt1 | contig 13146 bp, 9 predicted proteins | sample Lak10m_FD_114542 | JGI IMG/M metagenome (GOLD analysis project Ga0172367, IMG submission 114542) | Freshwater microbial communities from Kabuno Bay, South-Kivu, Congo - kab_022012_10m | ecosystem: Environmental > Aquatic > Freshwater > Lake | place: Democratic Republic of the Congo: South-Kivu...
GCTTCAACGGGGCCGCGCTCACGTGAGCGGGGATGGCCACACGCTTTCCGTCCAGGGCAGATACAGCCGGGCGCTTCAACGGGGCCGCGCTCACGTGAGCGCGGATGGGCGGCGCGCAAACTGCGCGTTGCGGAAGCCATGATGGTGCTTCAACGGGGCCGCGCTCACGTGAGCGCGGATGGGGCACCCTTGCGCTCCCCTCATCCGCCGCAGGAGGGACGCTTCAACGGGGCCGCGCTCACGTGAGCGCGGATGGGGGTTCTGCTCCATGCAGTTGTTCTGCGCCGGTTGACGTGGCTTCAACGGGGCCGCGCTCACGTGAGCGCGGATGGCGAGCATGGGAAGCCGACGAGTTCTGGTCGGAGGTGGTGCTTCAACGGGGCCGCGCTCACGTGAGCGCGGATGGTGCCCGTGGTAGGGCTCGGCGTAACGCCCGCCACCGTGCTTCAACGGGGCCGCGCTCACGTGAGCGCGGATGGCCACGCAAACTGCCAGTGCGAATACTTCTTCGCCAGGCTTCAACGGGGCCGCGCTCACGTGAGCGCGGATGGGATTCGTTTGCCGCCCTCGCGCAGTTGGGCATTCCCGTGCTTCAACGGGGCCGCGCTCACGTGAGCGCGGATGGAGTTCCTCTGTTACTCCTTGTGGCGCAGGTTCGCAAGACTTCGATTGCGACCGCTTGCGCCATTCTGAGTGCCGGTGTCCATGTGATGTCCGAACGTCTCTTCATTAGCTGCTTGTTTTGAGGAGGTTACGTCATGCGAGCGGTGGAGGGGTTTTGGGCGTCACCTCACCACTCGCGGGTTCAGTTGTCAAAGACCGGCAACTTCTCAAACCACATAGCACGGGGCGTCCAGTTTCGTGTAGGGCATTCCCAATGCGGTGATGACCCGATCACCACGCCTTTCCGACGGCCCCAGCCCGACGAAAATCACCTGATCCTCATCGTGATTGATGATCTCGCTCAACTCCGCCTCCAGTTCGATCTTCTCCGACGAGTTCAGGTCGCACTCGAAAACCGAAAATTGCAGATGATCGCCAAAGTTGCCACACGTCCTGAACACCTTGCGCAGCCGTTTCGCGTCGGCGATGTCGTAGCAAACCAGGTAGGTCGTTCGCATGCGTCACCTCGTCATCAAGGGAATGTATTCCGCGATTTCTCCGGTCAGCGTCTTGGCCAGCAGCCGCGCCTGCAATTCCAGCGCCCGGCGATAGCTCACTTTGTAGTCGAACAACGGGTGCGTGATCAGCGAACTCATGCGTTGCTCATAGGTCTGGAAGAAGCGTTTGCGTCCGGCTGCGGTAAGGTTCACTGCTTGGCCGGCGCGCACGAAGTCCGTTTCCGTGACGACGCGGTTGTTGATGCAGTTCAACACCGTGGACTCCGCCACCAATGGTCGAAACTCTTCCATCAAGTCCAGTCCCAGAGCCGGCCGACCGAAACGAGGCTGGTGGTAGAATCCCAAGTAAGGATCGAACCCCACCGCCAGAGCCGCCAGCGTGCAATCCTTCGCCAACATGCTATAAGCCAGCGAAAGCATCGCATTGACGGGATCGGTGGGCGGACGACGGTTGCGGTTGGAGAAGTTGAAGTTAAACGCGCGCTGGTTCGGTTCCTGGCTGGGCATTTCGAGGCCGGGCAGGTCGTCCTCCACCTTCACCATGCCGCTGAAGTGCTGGAAATACTGGCTCGCGGCGGCACCCTCGATACCCAGCAGTTCCTCGATGGAAGCGGCGTTCAGCGCATCTTCCGAGGCCCGTTTGAGCTTCCCAATGATCGGCTCGGGCGGCTCCAGATGGTTTCGCATCAGGAGCGTCCGATGATTGCGGATCTTTCCATGCACAAACTGCCGCGCCAGCGACAGGCAAGTCATTTCATCCCGCGCCAGGCGGAACTGCTCCATGCGCAGGAACACGTTCTTCATCGCGTGCCCACGGGTGATTCCGTAGAACCAGCCGCCCATTGAAAAGTAAGTCACCGGCACTTCCTGCTCGCACAGCGATTGGATGGCCTGCGTAGAGACCTGGACGTTGCCGAACAACGCCACATGCGAGACATCCCGCATCCGCACTTCCTCGATGACGTGATCTTGCTCCTTGACCACCAGCACCTCGTCCTTGCAGCCCACGCGATACCCCTGTGAGTTCAGATACAGCGGACGGGTATCGTCTCGCGCGGCAATCAATCTACGTGGCGCTGCTCCTGCCTCGCGTTTTGAATTCTCGGCCTCTGCCGGCGCGCTGGTTTTCTCCACCACGCTTACGTCCACCTTCAGCGTGGTCTGTGCCAGCATCCGCGTCTCGTCTGGCAAGCAGATCGGCGCGAGTGAACACCGCACGCACTTCGGCGAATGCACCAGCGGTGCTGGAATCGGCCCGACGATGACCTGCTTGGCTTCGGCGATCTTTTGCAGAATCCAGCTTTCCAGCTCGGCAGTGATGGGCAGGCGGACGCGCTGCTTGGTGGCCCGGTAGTAGATGACGCTTTCGTTGCAGGCGTAACCGTTGTCGCGCAGGATCAGCGCCTGCAATCCCAGTTGCATCTTGTCCGTGTCCCACAATTCGTTGGCCTCCTCCCCTTCCTTGGGCGCCCCCGCCTTGTAATCCACCGGGCAGACCTCCAGCGCGGCCAACAAATCCGCTGTCTCCGCTTTGGACTCGACGAGGTCCATCTTTGCCACAACGCCCAACCGCTCCGATCCCATCTGCACTGAACGTGAATGAATCGTCTCGAGTCCTCCCTCTCCGGCCTGGGGAGAGCTGCTCTGTGCTTTGTCCGAATCGCCCTCGCCGGTGGCCGTCGTGTCTTCTGCTTTCCGCTTGGCGGTGTCCGATTTCCTTTTGGCCTTCGGCAATGCGCCACTGCCCGAATCCACCCGCTTGTGAATGGCTCCGCCGCGTATCGTGTCCGCGCTTTCGACAAACACACCCTCGACGAATTCGTAGTAGAACAGCCGCTGGCAATAGACGAACTCGTTCAACATCCGGGCGGGAATCACCTGGTTCTCCACTTCCGCTACGCCGACCGGTTGCGGGTTCTTGCTGCCATCGCCAAGCGGTCCGGGCTGGCTGAGGTCTGAGTATGCAGCCGGAGATTCTATCAACGGTTTCTGACCTTCGGCTGGCGGTGCTTCAGCGGGTGCCACATGCACCACGATCTTCAAATGTGCTGGCTCGGTCGTGGGCTGTCCCGATGGACGGCTACCGCTAGACCTTGCCTCCGTGCTGCCCGGCGCAACGCCCCTCGGCGTCAGCGGCAGTTCCAGTTCAACAAAACGATTCTCGGGTGGAGCCGCCGGGTCTTGGTCCTTCATAAGGTTGGCAGGTTGCGGTCGGATTCGGTCGGGTTGCTTTTACTCAGTCAGTTGCGCGGCCCCGACTCGATGACGGGCTGAAACAACCCGAGACCGAAGTGGGAACCGTAGCCGAGAGCAAGTGGGCCACTGATGGGCTCAGGAAACGTGATGATGAAGGCATTGCCAGAACTGTTACCGCGTTTACCACCTCCGTCGTGCCTGATCGTCTGGAATTGCAGTGAGCGGAGGTGGCGGTTGCCAAATTGTAACGGGCAATCGCGTTCCTCGCATTGCTTGATGGCAGCAGCAGTGCCATGCGGCTGTAGCGCGAGAAGGCGGAGCAGGTCATGTGCGCCACAACCAATCTGCCAGCCGTTGGCGTCCATCTTCGGACGCCCATCTCGGAAGGTCTTTGGGTGTCGCGTGGAGACGAAAGGCGTGAGCGAGCGCCATGCTTTCGCAGTGCCAAAGAGCTTACAGTCCGCGAATTCGCCCGGCTGGCCGATGGCGTGGAGGACAAGGCGGATGTCGTGGCCACCATGGCCCCAGACTTTGTTCAGCCGCCGCAGTGCGAGGCAGGCGGCTTCGTCGAAGCCCATCGGTGCCCAAACAGTGATATGCGTGACGGCATCACGCGGGCCGTTGGCTTCGCAGAAGATGTGGGCGTGCTGGTGGTCGGAGCGCGGCTTTCCGTTTTCGTCGAGGCCGGTGAACACAACGGCTTTGCCCCGGCCTTGGTCGGACCATTTACAGAGCGCATCATGGACTCGGTCACCGATGGAGATGGCGTGCGAGATGCTCGGCGCGACGTCGCTCACGACGGCGAAGCGCGCAACGGTGGGTCGCTCCCTCTTTCGATATGGTCGTGGTCGGGTGGCGGGGGCAAAAGCGTCGTCCGCCCGCGTGTAGTTCAAAAAATGCGCGCCGGGTGGGAGGTTCCAGCCGGCAGTTTGGAGTTCGCCGGTGTCAGCCTGAAGCGCGGCGAAGAGGTCGTTTGGTAGTTCGGGCAGCTTCTTCTTCTGCACAGGGGTGGGCTTCGGGCCTAGGGCGGCGAGCGCTTTCTTTGTGAAGTCGGCGTGCCATGTGGCGTATGTGGCGGGGGAATTCGGCAAGAGAAGCCGGATGAGTTCGGTCTTCGGCGGCAGCGGCATACTGTCGTTATGCGGGACTGATTTGGCCTCGATACCAGTGATGCCCTCTAGCACGCGCGCCAAGACGAGACTCTCGGCGCGGCCCAAGTAGCCCAGGCGCTCCGCGAGCGTTTTTAGTGCGGCGCGCTCGTCGTCGTCGAGGTCCACATTCCATGCGACGAGAATGGCGGTGCCTTCCCCTAGCTGGATGAAGGTGTCGAAGACCTTGGTGGTTTTCTCGTTTCCGAGCGGCATGTAGTGCCGTGTATGGCTGGTGCTTGCTCGGGGCAGGCGAAAGCTCGGCGGGACACTCAGCTTTTCCACGAGCGAGTGGACGACCGGTTCCGGAATCGCTTTCGCCTTGAGATACCATGTCGCAATCAGCGCACGGAGAATGCGCCACGGCGAGGGGGGCCATTCGACCGCGCCTTCGTTCACATGCCGGCCCCACGGCGTCGCGTGGTAGCGACCAGCCGGGAAGCTGAGTTCGAGGATGGTCATGGCCTATTCCTCGAAGGTGAGTTCGGTCGTGCCGAAGTCGCCGACGGCTTTCTTGATGAGCGCGGGCAGTTCCTTTTCGAGTTCCGCAAGCGCGGGCATGGTGAAGTCAACGGGTCGCTGCACCACGAGGGCACCGTTGACTTCCAAATCGCAAGCCGTCCGCAGGCGCAGTCCGTCACGGAGGAATTTCTGGATTTTGAAAAGCGCGAGCGCAACGAGCAAGTTCTCAACCGCATCGCCGAGGCCGAAGCCGCGAATGAGCGCAAGGTCGAGGTTGAAGAACACGGTGATCTTACCGGTGAACTCCTCGCGATGGAACGGGACGTTGCCGAAGCCCTTTGCCGTGTCGCCGGACGGGTCCACGGCGTCGTTCTTCACACCTCCGCTCGCGACAGTGCTCACATTCTCGGCTTCGATGAATGCCGTGAGCGCACGCGGAAGGCGCATCCGGCCCCCGGCAATTTCCTTTTTCGCGAGGAATACTCCGTGCAACAACGCGTTCGTGTCGTATTTCAGCAGCGTAGCAGCGAGCTTCTTGATGTTCACGATGCCCTTATCCGTAATGGCGAGTTCGCTTTGCAGCGTGGCGAGGAAGGTCTTGTCCTTCCCTTCGAGAATGTAGGGCGAGTTCAGCCGGTGCGCTTCGAGCACGGAATTCGTGAGCGGAGTTCCGGCTTTGTCTTTCACCTTCACGACGGGGAGGCCCTTGAGCGGCGCAACCCAGTCGTTGGCGGTGGTGTCCCAGCAGACGGTTTCGAGGCGATTCGCCATGCTCTGTGCAGACTCTACGAGGAGCATCTTGCGGCCGTCTGGCCCGTCATAGGTGGCAGCCCCGAGGTCGGGGAAACCGGTGGGTTGAAAGCGCGTGCCCTGAAGTGGCTGGAGAGCGGCTTTGAGGAGCAGGCGCGGTTGGTCTTTGAGTGCGGTGGTGTTCATGTGGTTAGTGTTTCGTGCTGTTGAAGAGTCATGCGTTCGAGGAGACGGAAATCGCGAGGTGCGATCGGAAAAAGCATCGCCGCCGCCGTGCGTCGAGCGATGTCACCTGCGACGGGCAGTGTTCGGACGAGCGGGGCTTTGCCGGAGGCGCGGAGGCGTCGGGCGGCGAGTTCGCTCGCGGCGGTGCCATCACCGGCAATGGCGCGGTTCAGGATGGCAGGGACGAGCGGGATGACTTCCTCTTCCTCTCGCTTGTTCGCACGGCGGAAACAGAGGCGGAGCAGCGCGTAGAACGAGGAAGGAATGACCTCGCCGGTGGTTTGGTGTCCCTGCTCTTCGGGAACACGCATCCAATCCACGAGCGAGAGGCCCCAAATGAGGTCGGCGAGCAACGCATCATTGGTGCGGCGTTCGATGAAGGCGGTGATGTCGTCGAGCAATGCGGTGCGCGGCGACCAGTCGGGCCAGCCCCGAGAGCCGGATTTCTCCACGCGCACGAGGCGGCGGGCGAGGATGGCGTTGAGCGCGTCGGTGAGGTCGCCGTCGTGCCACGCGACGTCATTCGTCGGCTGCTCGGCCCAGTTCGCCCACGAGCGTTCTTTGGTGGAACCCATGTGGAGCGGTTCGAGGTGTTCGCGGAACCAGAGTGTTTCGTTTCCAAACCACGCACGCGTGGCGGCAATGGATTGCGCGAGGCGGAATTCCACGGAGCCGTCGTCGGCTTTCACGAGCCAGTCGGGGCGGAGTCCGTGCTGCGGGCGGAGGTAATTGTCCGTCGTCCACTTGAAGCTACGGGCCAATGCCCGCTCGGTTTCGCCGAGGCTAGCGAGGAGCGATTGGAGGCTAGCGGACGAATCATCGCGGCACAGTTCAACGATGCGGCGTTCAAGCTGGTTCAGGGCGCGGGCGAGGGAGGCTGGCGGCGCGGGGTTCGCGCGCGGGCCGGCTTTTTGCCGCAGACGGTCGTGCCAGTGCTCGATGTCAGCTAGTAGATCGGCTCGCGCATTGCGCTGCACTATGACGCGCTCCAGCGGCGTGGCGAAATAGGCAAGGCCGTTGCGAACTTGAAAGCCGTATCGCTGAAACGCCGCGATGCCACGATCCACGCCAAAGGTGACGGCTGCCTGCGCAAAATCCACACCGTTGCGCGCGGGGCGTCCATGCACCTGCGCGCGACCCTCGCCGAAAATCGCGCGCAATTCGGCGAGCGTCGTCGGCTCACTCCACAGCGGCATCCACATTTCACAGCGTGCCTCAACTTCATCCGCGCCCGCTGCGCTTGTATAGCCAACGCCGACCTGCCGCACACAGAACGGATACACGAGCGAACCGTCTTCTGCGCATTCGAGCCGCTTCACTGAGGCCGATGCGAAGAGCACCGCGCCTTCAATCATCAGGATGAAATCCCACGGGTTCACCGCCGATGGGGCATCGAAACCCGAGGTTGCGTTCGCACCGCCCGCCGCACCGGGGAAGAATTGGCCGATGGGTGCTTTCGTCACTAGCCCCGGCGCCGCCTCGGCAAACAGGGCCGCGCGCAGCCAGCGCCCGGATTCTTTCCTCGGCTCGCCAGTGGCCGGGTCCATGACCTCGGTGATGCGCTGCATGAAGTTGTTCGTGAATTCCAGCCGCCCGTCGTTGCCTCCGGTGCCGAGCAGCGGTGGAAATTTCGGACTGTCTTGCCCCAACACGAATACGGCATCAAGCCAACCAAGCGCGTCTTCGGGGACAGAGTTGCGGCAGCTTTGGAGCAGGAGCGCCTTCGCCACACCATCAGGCTTCACATTCAGCCCAAGCGCTTGCAATTCGCCACGCGCTGCCGCGATGCCCTCACGATACGTCGCGAGCCGTGCGACGTTGCTCCTCTCGATGGCGGTGAGTGCCTCATCATTGTCCTTCGGAAAGAAGCCGCTGCCACCATTCCACGGAGCGAGCACGGGTGTAGGCCGGTAGTCGCGGCATAAGAAATCGACAAGCGCGTCGGGCGTGAACGAAGTTTGCAGCGTCAGCCGGTCGTGCTGCCACGAGGCTTTCACCCTGGGGTCGATTTGTTCCGCAACGAGCCGGACGATTCCAAGTGCCTTCAAATAGTGCGCGAGCGGGACGGGAGCGCAGCCGTGGAGCGTCAGTGCGGGCATGGCGTCAGATTGTTGGATTACGCGAGGCGCGGGCGTCGGCGGCACGCAGCAGGGTTTCGAGAAATGCGAGGCGGAACGGGCCGAGACGGTCGCGCAGGGCAATGGCTCGGGCGAGCCATGAGGGGCCGTGCAGGCCTTCTCCCATTTGCATGAAGCTGAGGTCGAGGGTGACGACAGGCGTGGTGATTTCGGAAAGGGGCACCGCAGGCAGTGTGTCGCCGTGCCAGATACCGCGAGCAAAAAGCGCATCGGGGGCGTCGGGATTGCCCTTCTCGTCAGGCAGCGAACGAATGGAGAGGCGGACTTTGCCGTGGTGAGCGGCGATGAGATAGGCGGCAAGGTCACGCTCGACGGCATCGGGAGGGACTGCGAGCAGCCACGCGAGGGCGGAGGCGAGTTCGTGGCGGAATCCACGGCGGGTGCATTTACCATTCTTGTCCACAGACTTTGCCCAAAGCGTGTTTTTCCGTGAGGCATCGCCGTTGCGGAGCATGGCTTGGAACTCATCATGCGCCTTGCCAACATCGTGCCAGAGCGCGGCGGAACGGAGCGCGGCAGCGTCGTTCGAAGTCAGGGTGAGGGTGGCGGCAATGGCTGCGGTTTCGCGGATGACATCGGAGGTGTGCCGGTCGAGTGCGAGCCATTGGCCGGTGAAGGTGCTGCCGTTGCCGTCGTGAGAATCGGAGTCCTCATTTGGTGAACGGTGCGTGGTAAGCTGCTGCACCTTGTGTTCGCCGGTCCAGCCGAGGTTGTCCTCGTAACCGCCGCTGTCAGCAGACAGGAGATACACGGCACCGGGGCGGGCTGAGGTGCTGCGTTCCCATTTCCTTTCGAGCGGGTTCCAGCGCCAGGCACGCACTTTGTCGTTCTTAATGAACTTCGAGGCGTCGCCGATGGAAACGCGACAGAGTTCAATGCGCAGGGGCTGCGGTTCCGATTCGTTCGGAGCCTGGTCTGTAGCGATGTCGCGCCAGAAGAACTGCACGTCGTTATCGTCGCCGTCGCGGATGTAGCGGGAGATGTCGAGGTCTTGGCCGCAAATGTCCGGCGTGGTGTCGAATAAATCCACAAGGTCGCGGCGGCGAATGACGGGGCGGATGATTTTTTCCGGCTCCACCGTCACGCCGCGCAAAGTCTGCGGGCAGACGTCGTGTAGCGAAGCGAGTGCCGTGCGCGCTTTGTCGAGTTCGGACTTTGTGTAGGGCAACAGCAGGTCGTCATTTTCGTCTTTCGCCACGACGTCCACCCACAGCACTTCAGCATCGGGGATGTCCGCATAGCGATTGCAGCGGCCGATGCGCTGCACGAGCGAAGACCACGGTGCGAGTTCTGTGATGAGCAGCCGTGCGGAGACATCCACGCCCGCCTCAACGGCCTGCGTGGCGATGACGATGCGGTCACCTTTGCCGAAAAGAAGCCGCGTGTGCCGCTCGCGGTCCACCGGGCGGAAGCGGGAATGGATGAGCGCGACGCGCTCCGGGTCGTAGGCAGGCGAAAGCGTTTGCTTTCCCTTTTTGCCCGCCGTGGTGAGCGCGGCGTAAATCTCCCGCGCTCGCGAGACGCGGTTCACGACGACGAGCGTGAGCGTGCCCGGTTGGTGTCGTTCCTTAATGAAGGTGGCAAGCAGCTTCGCGTGGTCGCCCTTCGTGCTGGAATTGAGCGCAACCGACGCGGCCGAGAGTTTCTTCGGTGCGGTGATGAGTTCCTTCGGTCTGCCGCTGGACTTCTCCGCATCGCTGAGTGCGATTGTCGGCCATCCATCGGCGGGCTTCGGATGGTCCACGGTGGCAAGCCGAGCATCGTCGAGCGTGGCGCTCATCCACCATGTCGGGCACGCGCCGACCGTGAGCATTTTTCCATCGCGACGAAAGCCATCGAGTTGCGCACTGGTCTCAACGCCAACACCCATGAGCTGTGTTTCGTCCATCACCCACAGGCAGTCGTTGTTGAGCAGCCCGAAGTGCATCGGCCAGCGATAACGGCTCATGCCATAGCCGCGATTGAGCGCCCGGCTCAGGAGCATGTCCTGCGTGCCGATGAGGATGGCAGGCTTTTCAGGATGGAGGTCCCATTCGCCAGCTTCTTCCCCTCCCATGAGGACATGGACTCCAACGGTGTTGGACAGGCCAAGTTTGCCGAGCCATTCACGAACATTCGCTTCGGTCTGCTCCACCAGTGTCCGCATTGGCAGGCAATAAACGAGGCGGCGCGGCCACTTCGGATTCTGAAGTTGAACACGATTCCAAAGCCACGCGAGCACCACGGCGGCGGTTTTGCCTAGCCCCGTTGGGACGTTGATGAGGAGCGAGCGGCATTCGTGGCCCTGGCCTGACGTTGCAGGCTGGTCGAGGCGCGCACCGTCGCCACAGGCAAGGCGACATTGATAGGCGAACGGCTCCTTGTTCGTCGCGGCGGTGAAAAACTGGTTGAAGCCCGGCAAGCTCATGCCTTGCCGCCTTCCCGGAGCAAAAATTCAAAACGTCCCGTCATAAACAACCCGGTTTCCCTTACACCGAGCCTGAATTGGTGTGATTCCTTCTCGGCAGTAATCAGCTTTCTACCAAGTCAGGCCGTCTGCTGCCAGCATGAAATCCGGCAAAAAAGCGACCGGGCACTCTGCGGCGGCGCATCTACGCCACACCGACCAACCGGCAGCAGACGGCTACCTGCCCGGCGGCGTGCATGGTGCCGAACGGTGCAAAGACTTGCGTTAGCAGGTGGCTTGCGCGGCGCGGACGATGAGCACCGCCAGGTCGTCCTCGGCTTCTACAAGGCCGAGCCGTTGCCCAACGCCACTGGCCTGCTCCACGGGCGCAAGGGCCGCGCCTTCATTCATGTGGATGGCATTGACGGTCTGCTGACGCGCAACGAGGTGCGTGCGGTTGCCATCGCCGCGAAGGAGGCCGGAGCGAAGGAAGTGCATTGTCTTGCTTGGGAATTTGAGATGGACCTGCGGCCCGTCTGTCACGCGCTGGAAGCGGAGGCGGACGTGACCATCAAGCTCATACCCATCCCACGCGAAATCATGGTGAAGAACCGCACCAGCCCGCCGCCGTTCCTCGAAATGACCGTGCTGGAGGCGGAGACAGTCGTGAAGTCGAAGGGCAAGACGAAGACCGTGGACGTGAAGCTCACGAAGTTCATGCCCTCACTCGCGGAAGTGCCGAGCAAGGAGTTGGAGGCACTGAAGGAGCGCGCAGTGAAGAGCGGCTTCGACTTCATTGCCAGCGGGAGGCGATTGAGACGCTGATTTACCTCTACGAAGTGCGCGGCACCTGCTCGCTGTGCGGGCTGATGGGGGAGTTCGTTGATCGGCAACTGCAATTCTATCTGCCTGGATCCTTCCCGAGGTCAACCCACTCGCCATCGCGCACTCTGTAAGCGTAAGTCCTTGGGTAACTGTTGCTCTTCCTGAACTCGACGGGAAGTTTGTCGCCTGACTTGAAATGAATCGTCGCCTTCATCTTCGGAATGTCGATTCCGATTCTGTCGATGTGGCTCCGCAGGGCTTCGCGTAAAGCGATCACGTCATTTTCGCTTTGAGCCGCGACATGCTTCAAGAATTCCATCTTGCCGTTCACCATTTTGACCGACACCGGAATCACTTCGAACGGAAGCTGCCCCGCGCACTTGATGGACGCTTCCAACCGTGCTTTGACCTCCTTCCAGTCAGCCCGGTGATCAATCAACAATCTGCTGTCCTTGGCGGCCTCCAACTGCCGAACCAAATCTGCTTTCTCCGCTTCCATCTGCTGCAAAATCTTCGTGCCCGCCTCAGAGGGAGTCGCCATGAACAGTTTGGCAGCAGTGGCAAGTTTTTCCTCCAGCTCGCCGACTTTGCCATTCAGGGCTTGGATCTCTTGGTGTGCTTGCCGAGCCGACTGGTCATCGAGCCTCGCGGTCGTTGGCCCAGCCGATGCGATTACCCGAAGCAATGCCTGTTCGGTCCCGTAAATTGACATCGTTTTCGGGTTGCAGATCTTGAGGTGAGCTCCGTGGCACTGAAAGTAGTGGTAGCCGTTTCCCAGGCATCGCACGACGCTTTCACCGCAAAGATCGCACTTCAGAAGGTGGCTCAGTGGATGCGGATTGTTGTTCTTTTGCCCCTTGTAGGTGTATCGGGTTTTGATGATCGCCTGAACGGCGTAGAAGTCGGTTTCGGGGACAATCGCCGGAAAGAATCCCGGCACTTCGGGGGTGGTGCCGGTGTAAAAACCGATGATCTCCTTCGACTTCAGAATTCGCTGAATGTAGGTCGGGTGCCACAGCTTTTTTCCGCCTTTGCTTTTGGCAATGTTGGGAACCTTCTCCTTGATGAGGATTTGCGCGATGGATTGCGTCCCGAATCCTTCAAGGTAGAGCTTGAAGATCCGCCTGATCACCTCGGCTTTTGCGGGCGTGGCAACGTATTGCTTGTTCTTTGACTCAAGCCAGGCTGGCAACCTGATGTTGATGTGCTTTCCCTCGGAGGCGAGTTTGTTGCGATTGATCCACGACTCTTTCACGCGGAAGCTCTTCACCTTGCTCTCCTCATGGGCACGGCTCATGACCATGATCGAGATGATTAGCTCGAACGGGTTTGCGGCGAGCGACTCTTTGCTGTAGCGCCGCTCATTGTCGGAAAGCGCCACGATCTCGATGCCTCGATTGATCAAGTTGAGTAACATCAACTGCGCGGACACGATGTCCTCGCGACTCAAACGGTCCAAGTTCTCCACGATCAACACTGTGCCCTTGGGAATCTTGCCTTCCGCAACCTGCTTCTCCAGAAGGCCCAGTGCCCCCGTGGCGCTTCGGTGATCGCCTTTGAACGCCGACTTGCCGAGGTCTCTGAGCCGGTAATCGTTCGTGAGGGTCAGGCCGTTTCGTTTGCAATACGCTTCTGTCGCCTCCGTTTGACGGCGGATGGAATCGCCACCGAGCTGTTCAATGGTGCTGAACCGGACGTAGCTGATCGCTAGCCTTTGCTTCATGCAGGCTGAAATTGCCCTGAGAAATGTTCCGTGTAAATAAAACAAACAGGAGGCAGTCCGCGTCGCGGAAAACCAGGTCGATCTCGCCCCGGCTTGAGCGGAAATTGGCCGTGAGGAATTTTAGCCCGGCAGCCTTTAGGTGCGCCTTGGCCGCGTGTTCGCCCAACTGGCC
>Ga0172367_10006923_pt1 | contig 13145 bp, 13 predicted proteins | sample Lak10m_FD_114542 | JGI IMG/M metagenome (GOLD analysis project Ga0172367, IMG submission 114542) | Freshwater microbial communities from Kabuno Bay, South-Kivu, Congo - kab_022012_10m | ecosystem: Environmental > Aquatic > Freshwater > Lake | place: Democratic Republic of the Congo: South-Kivu...
CCACTGAAGTTTCCCAGAGTTTGTGGGATATCATTATGACCAGTGGCACCATGGGTATTATCATCATCGTGCTACAGTTGATCTTATCTTTTATAGCGGTGTATATTTTTATTGAGCGGTATTCGGCTATTACCAGAGCCAGTCGGATTGACGAGCATTTTATGAATAACATCCGTTCCAACGTACAGTCGGGCAATATTCAGGGGGCACGAGCCCTATGTCAGGCCACAGACAGTCCGGTGGCCCGCATGGTAGAAAAGGGGCTTCAGCGCATCGGAAAGCCGCTGCGGGATATTGACGCTGCGGTAGAAAACGTGGGTAACCTGGAGGTATTCAAGCTGGAAAAAAATCTGTCCACCCTGGCCAGTATTTCCGGTGCTGCACCTATGATTGGATTTTTGGGAACCGTGACAGGTATGATTCAGGCTTTTTACAATATGTCCACCCAACAAAATATTACGCCGTCTTTACTTGCCGGGGGTATTTATCAGGCATTGCTTACGACTGCGGTGGGTTTGGCCGTAGGTATTTTTGCCCTGATTGGCTACAACATCCTGGTGGCAGCGGTTGAAAAGGTAGTATTCAAAATGGAGCGCTCTACCACGGAGTTCATGGATATGTTGCAGGAACCAACGGTTTGATAGCGGGTAATCGCAACTCCAACTTCAAACAAGCTAAAAGAAAAGGCATGGTTCTTTACTTTGTAAACGGACGGATGGCCTCCGTTTGATATCGTAACGTCTCAACTGGAGAACTATGGGCATAAATCGCCGAAATAAGAACAGCGCAGAATTTAGTATGGCCTCTCTGACGGACATCATATTCCTTTTGCTGATTTTTTTCATGCTTACCTCGAATTTTGTGGATATCCAGCCGTTTGAACTGCCCAAGTCGGATTCTAAAACGGTGGCACCTACTTCCGTCGTGGTGAGTATTTCCAAAGATGGAGAACACCGGATTGATAATGCCGTGGTTGCTGCCGAAGAGCTGGAGGCACTGCTTACGCCTATTGTAGAACAGGAGGGGCAGGGTAATCCGGAGTACACCGTAACGATAGTAGCAGAAGTGGGAACGCCATTCGACGCAGTTGTACGGGTAATGAAAATTGCTGGTCAGCTGAAAGTAAAAGCGATTATTGCTACGCAGCCCACCAGCTAAATTGATGCTTTATGTCTCTAAAAAAACGATCGAAGGCAAACGCAGAATTCAATATGTCCTCCCTGACCGACATCATTTTTCTGCTTTTGATATTTTTTATGCTCACATCGGGTCTGGTTGCACCAAATGCGCTGAATCTCAAGCTTCCAGGAAGCTCAAATGCAAAAACGGTGCCCCAAAATAGCCGGCCAGACAGGGTGGATATCGAAAAAACAGGTAATTTTTTCCTCAACGGCCGCTTGATGGATCGGGAAGTTTTGGCTCAGGAGTTACAAGCCAAGGCCTTGCCTGACCCAACGCAGTACAATATTATTATAGCTCCCGAACCGGGAACCGCGGTAGAGCATGTGGTGGCTATAATGGATATCGCCTTGCGTTTACATATTAATGGAATACTTGCAGCTGAAGAAATTAACACCCAAAATTAACCGCTGCCTATGCAAACGAACAGAGATACCACGCAGGCGAAGGGAAAGCGTAATGGCTTCCTGATAAGTATGTTTGTGCATACGGGCTTTATTATTTTGTTGCTGCTTCCGCTTCTGAAGATTCCTATTCCGCCTCCTGGTCAGGAAGGGGTAACGGTCGCGCTCGGAATCCCAGATGCCGGACAGGGGCCGGAAGAAACCCCCGGAGCAGCCGAAAATACAAGCGAACCTACGCCTGAAGTCAAGCCGGAGCCACAGCCTACTCCACGGCCTGCTGAAAAAACGCCTACCCCGGTGCCGGATAAGAAGGTAGTGACCACGGAGGATCCTGAAACCATTGCAATCAACCAGGAGAAAGAGCGGAAACGTCAGCAGGAGGAAGATAATCGAAACAAACAAGCGGAGGAAGACAGAAAAAAGGCGGAGGCAGAGAAATTAAAAAGTGATCTTAAGAACGCGTTTAATAAGCCTGGGGGTGGTTCCAAACCTGGAACCCCTGGCGATAAGGATGGCGATCCCAATGCGGGTGCGCTGAAGGGGGTTTCCGACGGTCTTGGCAAAATTGGCGGTGGCCTCCAGGGTAGGGGGGTGCGCGCACAGCCTCGCATTTCCGAAAACTCCCAACAAGAAGGAACGGTAGTTATTGAGGTATGCGTAGATAAATCAGGGGCTGTCATTAGCGCAAAATCTACGATTAGAGGGGGGGCTACTATTACCAACCCGGAGACGATCGAAATCGCCAGGAAAAACGCCCTGCAATGGACTTTTGACCCTGGGGAAGTGGATAGGCAATGTGGAACGATTACCTATCGATTCAAACTAAAATAACCGACTACAATACTTCTGCCACCACAAAGATGCTTCCACCGATGAATATAATGTCATCGCTGGAAGCATTTCTTTTTGCTGCCCGCAGTGCCTGCCGAACACTGCTATACGCCCGGCCTTTCAAACCAAACCGCTCAGCGTCCCGGCGGAGGATATCGGCATCCATCCCTCTTGGAATAGCTGCCTTGGCAAAATAGTACTTGGCGTCGGGGGGAAGACAGGGGAGTACGGTGTCCAGTTCTTTGTCGTTTACTGTTCCAAACAAGATGTGTAGCTGTTGGTGCGGCATCTGCTGCAGCCTCTGCATAGCTTCCCGGATGCCGGCTTCGTTGTGTGCGCTATCTGCCAGGACACGCGGGTTATCCTGTAAATAGTCCCATCTGCCCATAAACCGGGTGAGTGATTTCAAATTTTCCAGCCCAAACCGAATCTGCGACTGGTCGGGCTTCCAGAATTCGGGCAATAACTCCAACGCTTGAAATACGGTTTGCAGGTTTTTTGCCTGGTACGGACCGCCGAGTTGGGCGCGTCCTTCCTTGAGATAGATTGCGTGCGCCTTCCATACATCAAAAGTAGTGAATTGTTGGTCTTCGGCTATGGGCACTACCCGAAACAGCTCGTCGGCAAAGTAAACGGGCGCCAGCTGCCTCTCCGCTTCTGCCCGAAACACCTCTTTGGTCTCGGGATGTGTTTCTCCAATTACGACGGGTATCCCATGTTTGATGATACCGGCCTTTTCTTTGGCAATTAAGGGCAGGGTATGGCCTAATAAATGGGTATGATCTAAGCTAATATTGGTGATGATGCTCAAAACAGGCATGAGGACGTTGGTACTGTCGAGCCGGCCACCGAGCCCAACTTCCACCACAGCCACGTCCACCTCTTGTTGGGCAAAATAGTCGAAGCCCATGGCCGTCGTCAATTCAAAAAAGGAAGGCTGCACGTCTGCGATAACGGGGCGCAGCCGTTGGATGAAATCCACGACGAAGGCTTTGTCAATGTAGTGGCCATTGATTTTGATGCGTTCTCTGAAATCCAGATAGTGTGGGGAAACGAGTAGCCCTGTTTTTAGTCCTTTTGCTTGGAGCACTGCGCCAAGTAGATGGGTAGTGGACCCTTTTCCGTTGGTACCTGCGATATGGATGGAGGGGAATTTTTTCTCCGGATGCCCCAGGAAATCCAGCAGATGGTGCATATTGGTCAGATCTTTTTTATATGCGGCTGCACCTATCCGTTGAAACATAGGCAGTTGAGAAAACATGAAATCGAGTGTCTCTTGGTATTGTTCGCGCAGTTGGGCCATGAATCAATAGTTGGTCCCGCAAGGTAAGGAGAGCCGCAGGGCTATTTCTTCTATCTGCCGAAAAATTTTTGAGTCGATATTGGCTGGGTGCGGGTCGGGGCCAAGCGGCCTGATTCATACAAGCAGCAGCCCTATTAAAAACCAAGCCTTGATTTGTTGTCCTCTGTAAGGGGTGGGGAAGGGTGGCTTACTTGGAATATGGTCTAAAAAAAAGGTAACAAACACCCATTATGTGCTACGATAATGGATGTTTGTTACACATGTGGTGTCCTAGTTTCACCGGACACAGGCCCCGTCCGTTTTAACAGGCCTGCCGGATAGATACCGCGAAGCCGTAGAAAGGGGTGTTTTGTATGCGCAAGGAACCAAATGGTTCAATGTTTGGTAGTGGAGGGGGTGTACTGAAATTCTTCGTACGCGGTTGTTTTATAATGTTCCCCGGCGATATAGGAGATTTCCTTCATAAAGGCATCCACGGGTTTATACCCGGGCGATACGGTAATGCGCTCCATTTTCTCGTTGAGGTACACGTAGGAGGGATAGCCGAGCTTTCCATCGAGGAGTTGGTAGGCCAGTTCATGGACACCCCGAGAGCCGGAGGCCACGAATTTGAAGGTATGTCCGTTATAGTCGATATTTTCCCGTCCTTCGGCATTAAACTTAACGCAGTAAAAATCTCTGGACATTGCCTGGGCTACCTGTGCATCGGCGAAGGTAGTTTCGTCCATGCGTTTACACCAGCCACACCAGTCGGTGTACATATCCACAAAAACTTTTTTGGGCTGTTTTTGCATTGCTTTCATAGCTTCGTCCCAGGTCATCCAGGTAATGGTGGTGGCTCCCTCGGGTGCCGTAGTGGATTTAGTCGATTTGGTATAGGGCAGCGCGAATGCAGCAATGGCACCTAAAGCTACGACGACAATACCTCCCAGGAGGATTTTTTTCATGGCGATTTTCATACTGTATTCCATTTAATGTGAGGCAAATATACAATGGATTTTATTTGGTGGATTGTAATCTTTAGCACAAGGGCGGAATTGTTTCCAGAACCCTTTTCCGGAATCGGGTGTTAGGCTGGGGTGGTGGTACAGGAGCTAGTTTGTCTGAGCCCCTTTTATGGGTATTGGCGGCTAAAGGCGGCATCAGTTGCCAAGGGAGTTGAGCTCGAATCCGCTGATTGGACGGAAGCTGACCACCGCGATGAAAATCATTTTTTACCCAATAAAACACCACTTTAACATGCGAAAAATCGTAGTGGCCGTCGGCGGCGCCAGTGGGGCTATTTATGCCAAACTACTGATGGATAGGCTGGAGCAGCTGCGCAGCCAGTGGACTCAGGTAGCGGTGGTGCTGAGTGAAAATGCCCGACTAAACTGGGAGCTAGAGCTGGGAGATACCTCTTATTTAGACTACCCGTTCTCCTTCTATGGCAGTAATGACTTCATGGCACCTTTTGCATCGGGGTCTGCGAAGTATGATACGATGATTGTATGTCCGTGTTCGATGGGGCTTTTGGGGCGGATTGCCCACGGCTTGTCTGCCGATTTGACCACGCGGGCTGCGGATGTGATGTTAAAAGAACGGCGCCGCCTAATTTTGGTGCCCCGCGAAGCGCCTTATAGCCTGATTCACTTACAGAATATGACTCAAATCGTACAGGCAGGTGGGATTATTTGCCCAGCCAGTCCTTCTTTTTACTCTCGACCGGAGTCGGTGGAAGCGGTGGTGGCTACGGTGGTAGATCGCATCATCGACTTAGCCGGTTTTGAGTGGAGTTCCTACCGGTGGGGCGAAATGGATAAAGAATAGCAAGACACAGAAGAATCCACTTACAAAAGCGTTTAATGGGAAGCACTTTTAAATAAATCTTCTTAATCTTGCAAAAATTTGGCAATCTATGAGAACCTCGATTTTTGTTTTATTCTTCTCTTTTACGTTCACGGGCCTGATGGCTCAAAATTCAAATGCACCGATGGATTCAATCAGCTATAGCTTTGGTGTTTTGCTGGCCAACAACCTGAAAAGCCAGGGGTTGGAGCAGCTCGATGCCATGCAACTGGCTAAAGGCCTGAATGATGCGCTACAGGGGGTAGCCAGCATTGACATCAATACTGCGTCTCAGCTCGTTCAGCAGCACATGGAAGGCCTCGCTAAGAAACAGTACGAACCGGTCATCGCAACTGGAAAAAAATTCCTAGACGAAAACTGTAAGCGCCATGGGGTGGTTACCCTTCCCAGCGGGTTGCAGTACGAAGTACTCCAGGAAGGAACTGGGGCGAAGCCTTCGGCCAGCGACCGTGTTACCGTTCATTACACGGGAACATTGCTGGATGGAACAGTATTCGATAGCTCGGTATCTCGCGGCGAGCCAGCGACTTTTGGCGTGACGCAGGTCATTCAGGGCTGGGTAGAAGCGCTCCAACTGATGCCAGTGGGCTCAAAGTGGAAGTTGTTTATTCCGCACAACCTGGCTTACGGCGAGCGTGGAGCAGGAGGTGATATAGGCCCTTATTCCACCCTAATATTCGAAGTGGAACTGCTGGATATCGTCAAGCAATAAGCCGCTCCTTATATTGAGTGGACTACTTTTAAATACCTGACTTGGTAATATATCAGAGATGCCCCACGGGTTCCATGCTGCTCTCAGCGAGGGCGCGCGATTCCGGTGGGGCATACGTTTTTTTGTCGATATGATAGTTCTTTGTATTCTATCGCTTTTTTAGCCATTTATCCTACCACATGCGCATCGATATCATCACCCTTATGCCCGAGCTGTTGGAAAGCCCGTTCAGTCATTCTATCATGAAGCGTGCGCAGGAGAAGGGATTGCTCGAAATTGGGATTCACAACCTTCGGCATCATGGCTTGGGCAGACATCAGCAACTGGATGATTATGCTTTTGGCGGCGGAGCCGGGATGGTCATGATGATTGAGCCGATTGCGGCCTGTATCGAGGGCTTGCAGCGCGAGCGCAGCTACGATGAGGTAATTTATATGACACCGGACGGCAAGCGTTTCGACCAAGGGATGGCGAATCAGCTTTCCATGCGAGGCAACCTGTTAATTCTTTGTGGGCATTATAAAGGAGTGGATGAACGGGTACGCGAGCACTTCGTGACGATGGAAATCTCCATCGGTGATTATGTGCTCTCCGGCGGTGAATTAGCAGCGGCCGTTGTCGTAGATTCCATTGGTCGCCTGATTCCAGGCGTGCTGGGCGATGAGAGTTCCGCCTTATTGGATTCTTTTCAGGACGATTTACTGGCGCCGCCCGTGTACACGCGCCCGGCGGAATTCAGAGGATGGAAAGTCCCCGATATCCTACTCTCTGGAAATTTTCCAAAAATTGAAGATTGGCGCTACGAGCAGGCACTAGCTCGGACGAAAGCCCGTCGGCCGGACTTATTGCAGGGAAATAAGGATTAAGGCTGTTGCTTCAGGGTGTTAAGGAGCGTGTATAATTCGCCGTCTCTTGAAATTTTGGCACCACCTTCCAAAAGCAGAAAAATTTCTTCCTCCCTGCTTTTCTGATATTGCTTTTCGGCTTGCTGCAATCCCACCCGGGCGTTGCCCGACTGAACCATAGCGAGCATCTCCTCGGCAGGCATATTCTGGGTGAAATCTATATCCTCGCTACCATCTACCACCAGCCCGAGCATAAACGCTTTTTCGTCGTCGAAGTAGAACGTCCGCAAGGTATTCTTACTCCGGTGCTCCAGGTATTGCACCCTTTGCAGCACCCGATCAAAAAAAGTTTCACTGAAATCTTCGATGATTTGCTGTACCCGCAGCGGATCGGCTGTTTTCATGCGTTCCCAGTCTGGGCCGGTAATCGAAAGCAAGGCCAGGAATTGTATAAATTCAGACTCCATTTCCTGGAGTTCGTCTATGTGTAAGGCGCGGTATTTCATGCAAAACAGATTTTGTGTAATATTGTGGCCTCAAAAATAAAAGATATGTTCTTACTGAATATCCTTCCTGATTTCTCCAACCCGAATATGTGGATTAGTTTGCTGACCCTAACGTTTCTTGAAATCGTTTTGGGAATCGACAATATCATCTTTATTTCCATCGTCACCAACAAATTGGCGGAAAATGAGCAAGGACGTGCTCGGAATATCGGTCTGATTCTGGCTATGGTTTTTCGGGTGGCGTTGCTCTTTGGCATTAGTGTATTGGTGGGTATGCAGGCACCTTGGTTTCGGGTGGAAACGGCTTTGTTTCACGGGGAGTTTACCGGTCAGAGTATCATTCTGGCCATAGGCGGACTGTTTTTGCTGTATAAGAGTACTTCCGAAATCCATCACAAGCTGGAGGGAGACGCAGGGTCCGGCGACAAGTCCCAGTCAAAAGTTAAGCAAACGCTCTCGGCGGTTATTGTTCAGATTACCCTTATCAATGTAGTTTTTTCCTTTGACTCTATTCTGACTGCTATCGGGCTGACCAAAGACCTTCCGGTGATGGTGTTGGCGATTGTTACCTCGGTATTGATTATGATGTGGTTTTCCGGTCCGGTGGGGCAGTTTGTCAACCGCCACCCCAGTATCCAGATGTTAGGACTGGCATTTTTAATCCTGATTGGGTTCATGTTGATTGCAGAAGGTGCCCATCTGGCGGATGTTCAGGTGGCTGGTTCTGAAATAGGTGCCGTGCCCAAGGGGTACCTCTATTTCGCGATTGCATTCTCGTTGCTGGTAGAGTTCCTGAATATGAAGCTACGGTCAAAAGCGCGTCCGGTGCAGCTCCACGGTATTCAGGAGGAGGCAATAGAAGAAGGGGTGATTAAGCCCTGACAGCTCACTGTTGGCGAGGGTGTCAGACATTGAACTGGTACCCAACCCCCTTTAAGGTGATAATTTGAATATTGGGGTCTCCGCGCAGGTATTCGCGTAGGTGGGTGATATACACATCCAGGTTGCGGGAATTGAAAAAGGAATCGTCACCCCAGATTCGCTGAAGAATCCGTTTGCGTTCGACGGGAAGGTTGCGGTGTTCGATGAGAATTTTGAGTAATTCAGCTTCGCGGTATGATAGTTTTTGCACTTGTGTCCCTAGGCGCAACTCAAATTTTCGGGCATCGTACTGGAAGTTTCCCAACTGAAATACGCCGTCCTCCGCAACTCCCTGGCTTGGCTGACCGCGCAAGTTGAGTAAGTTGAGTACCCGGGCGATGAGCTCCTCCATGCTAAAGGGCTTGCGCAGATAGTCGTTGCCTCCGGATTGGAAGCCTTTCAGTACATCTTCTGTTTGGGTCTTCGCCGTAACAAAAATAATGGGGAGATGGGGGTATTTGGCGCGGATATCCTCTCCGAGCTGGAAGCCGTCGCGATGTGGGAGCATGACATCCAGGATACAAAGATCGGGGTTGAATTCGGTTACAGCGTCCATTACCAGCAAGCCATCATCGACCATTTTGACTTGGAAGCCTCTGGATTCGAGGCTTTCCTTGACTATTTTTCCCAGAAAAGGCTCGTCTTCTACGTACAGAATATTTGTTTTGTGCATGTTGTTTAGCGAGGTAGATGGCCAATAGATTGGGGCAGGGACAAGGTAAAACGGCTTCCTTGGCCAGGGCTGCTTTCGACCCGGATATGCCCTTCGTGCTGGCGAACCACTTCTGCCACGTAGCTCAAGCCCAATCCATACCCCTTTGAATTATGTTGCTGGCCTTGTTGCGGCACCCTAAAAAACTGTTCGAAAATCTTTTCCTGGTACTCGGGCGGAATGCCAATGCCATGATCCTGAACGGCGAGTTGCACCTTCCCATTCGATTCGCTGAGCAGTATCTCGATCCGGGGGTGGTCCGGGCTGTACTTCAAGGCATTATCCAATAAATTGTAAATGACATTAGTGAGGTGCACGGGGTCGCCAAATACCATGAACCGGCTTCCTTCAATATGTAGGTGTACCTGGGCTTTGCTTTTTTCAAATTGGAGTCCCATCGATTGTACTACCTTTTCTAAAGAAAGCCGCATATCGAATGATTCTGGGTGAAGCTGCAGGGCTTTATTCTCAAACATAGACATCTTGAGTACCCGATCCACCAGTATAGAAAGGCGTTGTAGCTCGTGTTGGGATATTTCGAGGTATTCCTTGACTTTTCGTGGATCGTTCAGTCCCTGAAAATTCTGGAGAGCCTCCAGGGCCACGCTCACGGTGGCAATTGGGGTCTTTAATTCATGGGTGATATTGCTGATAAAGTCATTTTTTATTTTGGCTAGTTTATGTTGTTGCTGAAGATTGCGAAACAGCATCCGGAAAGACAACGCCGTGATGCTCAGGAGGGAAAGGGCGAACAGGAAATTGGGCCACATTCGCTGAAGCAGGAAGGATTGGTATTCGCTGAACGCTACAACGTAAAGCTGTACAGGGGGAAACCCACCGGAATGAAAGGTTGTAATACCTCCATTGGGATGGATATATGGAACGGTATCGGATCGGCTGATTTGGAACGGGAAGAAAAAACCAGCGGCCTCCATATCCTTTTTCAGTCGATTGCGCAGCAGTGGAATACGCAGGCTATCTCGGTTGGTGTAATCCTTTGGCCAAGGAGCCATTCCGGACTTAAAAGCTTGCACGCCGCTTTTGAAGAAGCGTTCTCTTCGTTCCAGGCGGGTCTCTGGTGTCCTGGAATGAGTATAATGGGAAAAATCAGTCGGAGAAGGGAGTGTTTTCACCACCTTGGTAGTATCCTGACCCCGCAAGGACAGCACCACGTCGTCCAGATTATGCCCCGAACGCGTGTCGGATATGGTGGTATCCTGACGCTGGAAGGTAATGGTTTTTAGGGCGGAGGTGCGTTTGTTTTGGGTGCTGTCGCGCGTGATTTGGATAACAGCGATACGTGTCTCCGGATTGTCGCGTATGGAAATCCAGTTGAAGCGAAACAACGAATCCTGTAAGTCCCGGATATTAGACACAAACAGGTTGTCGAGTTCCGTTTCCAAAAGCTCCTTTTTGCCGCGGTACACGCTTTGCAGCCAGTAGGTCTGAAACAAAACCAGCAGCCCCAGGCTTACCCCCATTAATGTCCGGTAAAAATTCGTTTTTTGTTGCATATTTGCCACCATCATCGCGCTTACTGCAAAAGTAGGCGCTATTCAGCAATGCTGTCAGGTTTCTTAACCTTTATTAACCTTTCATAAAGGTCGTTTAACCTGTCGGCTTCCACAAGTCCTTTAGTTTTGTCAAAAAAAAGTTACATGAAGAAGAACTTCCCGTTGCTGTTTGTACTTATGCTCCCACTACTGGCCTTTGCTCAAAACAATGAAGGCGTTGTGGTGTACACCCAGACGATTAACCTACACCGCAACCTGCCCAACGAGCAAATGAAGCAGTATGTCCCCGAGTTCCAAACTTACGAATCAGAGCTGTTTTTTAAGCCGGGCGAGACCTTGTTCAAGCCTAAAAAATCCGATCAGCCGCAGGAGGTTCAGGCCGGTGGCGACATGGGTGGGGGGATGCGTATGATGATGCGCGGCCGCCGCGACAATACGATTGTCTATCGCAACCTGAATACGAAAGCTTATTTGGAAGCGACTGTTTTCATGGATAAAGAGTTTTTAATTGAAGGCGCGGACGAAGCGAATTCAAGCAACTGGAAAGTCAGTGGAAAACAGAAAATGGTGGCGGGTTATCCTTGTATGTCCGCGACGCGTTCGGATTCCCTGATGGGGCGGCCCCGGGAGATTACCGCCTGGTTTACACCCGCTATTCCGATTCAAGCTGGCCCACAGTCATTTGGTGGATTGCCCGGACTTATTCTGGAAGTCGATACCAACCAGGGTCAATCGGTTATCACCGCTTCATCCGTAGCGTTTAAAACGCTCGAAGCCGGTGTCCTGGAAATGCCGTCCAAGGGCAAGAAGGTGACCCGCGAAGAGTACCGCAAAATTGTAGAGGAGAAAATGAAAGAAATGCGGGAAATGAACGGCGGCGGCCCTGGTGGTCCTGGCGGCCCCGGTATGCGCACCGTAATCATCCATAACTAGGATCTTTTTAACGTATTGGATGTAAATATATCGCCGTTTCCGACGTCCGAATAATTACCTAAGAGAACGCCATGTCTTTGATGCTGCGATGGAGCGCGCCAAAGAATGGCGTTCTTCATTTACTGACTAATCGAGCGAGGGATACCGTAGTCGAGTACAAGCAGCAAAGGGCCTTTTCGGATTATTCCGATATTATTTTTTACTTTACGAAAAAAAACGGTGGGCACCCGAATTCTTCTATTGCTGCTTTGTATGGCCCGCTTTGCCACAGGGCAGGTGTCAGGTACGGGCGACTGCCAGGGGAACCTGGGCGATAATATCTTTCTTCGCGGTGATTTTGGCACCGGCTTTGCCAACATCTTACCAGTGGATCCTCGCTTGGCCCCAGGTTATTCGTATGTATTCAATCCCCCGCCGAACGATGGGTTTTATACCATCACCAACAATACCAGTAATTGGGGCTCCTTTGCCGCTACATCCTGGATAAAAACCGGGGATAATAGCCAGGATCCCAATGGCTATTTTATGGTGGTAAACGCCAGTATTCAGCCTGGTCTTTTCTACCTCGACACGGTGAATGTTTGTCCCAATACAAGCTACCTGTTTTCCGCGGATGTCATTTCGATGAATGCACCTTGGGCGGGCTCCGGGTTCATTCAGCCCAATATTTCTTTTCTGGTAAATGGGCTTCCCTTGTATCAATCCGGCAATGTACCCGTAGATGCGCGTTGGCACAATTACGGTTTTTCTTTTCACACAGATTCCACGGCCAACCGGATTGTATTGGCACTCCGCAACAATGCACCCGGGGGCAATGGCAACGACCTGGGATTGGATAATATTTCTTTTCAGCCTTGTGGGCCGCGCATCCTGGCTCCTGATACGGTACTGTATCGCCGGGATTCCATGGCTTTTCTCAGTGTGCATATCCAGGAAGGAATCTATCGCGATCCACGGGTACAATGGCAGGTGAGCAAAGACGATGGCCTCACCTGGAGCGAGGTCTCCGGTGCTACGGATACCCTATTGGTGCTTCCTAAGCCCAAGCATGGGAGTCGGTATAGGGTGCTGATTGGCGATGGGCTGTCTCAGCTGCGCAATCCCTCCTGTCGCGTGCATTCAGAAGAAATTTTGGTTCGTGAAGATGCGATTCGGGATACATTCCACGTGGCGATTTGTCCGGGAGGTGCGTATGAAGCATTTGGTACGTTTTTGCGCGATACCGGCGAGTATGAATTCTTTTTCCCATCTAATTACCAGGGCGATCGGGTGGTGACCTATTTCGTGCGGCTCGAAGACCTCAGTCAGTATCAAATTACGGGTCCAACTCGTTTTTGTGTGGGCGACACCATCGAACTGGATGCCGGTGATTTTGGCTCCGTTACCTGGTCCACCGGAGCGGTGAGCCGGACACTCCGGGTATTTCGGGAAGGCACC
>Ga0172367_10006924_pt1 | contig 13144 bp, 15 predicted proteins | sample Lak10m_FD_114542 | JGI IMG/M metagenome (GOLD analysis project Ga0172367, IMG submission 114542) | Freshwater microbial communities from Kabuno Bay, South-Kivu, Congo - kab_022012_10m | ecosystem: Environmental > Aquatic > Freshwater > Lake | place: Democratic Republic of the Congo: South-Kivu...
ATCCTGCAATGCTCCGCGCAGTTGGCTGGTGTCGTTCAGCGCCTGCCGCTTGACCTGAGTGCGCACCTCTTCCAGCAGCGCCTGCGTAGCGCCGACTCCGACATCGGCGGTGAGCAGAACCGTTTCCAGCTCCTCGTAGACCTCCTCGTCGATTTTGCCGCCACCGAACAGCGCCGACAACTGCTTGCCAAGTTGGCCTCGGGTGCGGGCCAGTCCATTTTTGAGCCGCTCTGCCCAAGTCTGGTCAGGTTCGGCGGCGGGGGTTTCCTCGGGTTTTTTCTTGAAAAAATTCAGCATCGTGGATCAGTCAAAGTTATTTGCATATTTTATGCTGAATCCCCATGGGCATGTTGAAGGGACTTATGCAGAGATACCAAAAGAACTTGCGCCAGACTTGCATGTCATACGGGCTGCTTTCCCGGCGCTACCCCCTGGGCTGTATAATTCAAGGAACAATCAAGAAACAACAAGGAGATTTGCAACGTGCCTAAACGATGTTTGCTTTTTTTGCTGGCCCTGTTGCCGGCCTCGGCTTTTGCCGACATTCAAGAGTTCAAGCTACCAAACGGGCTGAAAGTCATTGTGCAGGAAGACCATCGTTCGCCGGTGGTGGTTTCGCAGATATGGTACAAGACCGGCAGCATAGACGAATTCAATGGCACGACCGGAGTGGCGCATGTGCTGGAACACATGATGTTCAAGGGCACGAAAAAAGTGCCTGCCGGCCAGTTCTCGCGCCTCATCGCCGCTGCCGGCGGCAGAGAGAATGCCTTTACCGGCAACGATTACACGGCGTACTTCCAGCAGTTGGAGAAGTCCAAGCTGCCGCTGGCGTTCCGTCTGGAAGCCGACCGCATGGCTAATCTGCAGCTATCCACCGGCGAGTTTGCCAAAGAAATCAGGGTGGTGATGGAGGAGCGCCGCTCGCGCACCGAAGATAACCCCCAGGCACAGGTTGGCGAACAGTTCAATACCGCTGCCTATCAGGTGCATCCTTATGGCCGCCCGGTCATCGGCTGGATGAACGATCTCGAGCACATGAAGGTGGATGATGCGCGGGCCTGGTACCACCGCTGGTACGCGCCCAACAACGCCACGCTGGTGGTGGTGGGTGATGTCGATCCGCAACAGGTGCTGAAGCTGGCCAAACAGTATTTTGGCCCGATCAAGCCGCAACTGCTGCCGTTGCGCAAGCCGCAAAGCGAACCGGAGCAAAAAGGCGAACGGCGCGTGACGGTGAAAGCGCCGGCCAAGCTGCCCTACCTGCTGATGGGCTATCACGTGCCGGCGCTGAAGGATCCCGATCATGACTGGGAACCCTTTGCGCTGGAAATCCTGGCCGGGGTGCTGGACGGCAATGCTTCGGCACGGCTGAACCAGAACCTGGTGCGGCGGGACCAAATCGCCATCGATGTTAGCGACAGTTACGACCTGATTCAGCGCGACCGGCAGTCGATGTTCGTGGTGGACGGCACGCCGAGCGAAGGCCGTACGGTGTCCGACCTGGAATACGCGCTGCTGGACGAAATCGAACGCATCAAGGAAGACGGCGTGACCGAACAGGAGCTGCAGCGCGTCAAGGCGCAGGTGATCGCCGCCGACGTTTATCAGCGCGACTCGATGTTTTATCAGGCGATGCAGATCGGCAGGCTGGAAACTACTGGGCTGCCCTGGAAGTTCCTCAAGGATTATCCCGCCAGATTGCAAACGGTGACGCCGGAACAGGTGCAAGCCGTGGCGCGCAAATATCTGACCGGCGATAACCTGACCGTGGCTGTGCTGGACCCGCAACCCATCGACGAGAATAAGCCCAAACATAAAGAGGTGACGCATGGCCATAATTAACAGGGTGTTCGCCACCGCCTGCTTTCTGCTATTCAGCGCCGGCAGCGTTCATGCCGGCTTGCCCATCCAGCATTGGCAGACCGCTTCCGGTTCTGAAGTTTATTTTGTCGAAAACCATGCGTTACCGATCCTCGATATCAGCGTTGGCTTTGCCGCAGGCAGCAGCCACGACAGCCGCGACAAGGCCGGCTTGGCCAGCCTCACCCAGCACATGCTGATGCAAGGCGCAGCAGGGATGAGCGACGAGGAAATTTCGCGCCGGCTGGCCGATATTGGCGCCAAACTGGGGGGCGATGTCGACCCTGATCGCGCCGGCCTCAGCCTGCGCACCCTGTCCAGTCCGCGCGAGAGCACGCAGGCGCTAGAGTTGCTGGGCAAGATTCTGCAGCATCCGGACTTTCCTGAAGCCGTGCTGGAGCGGGAGAAAACGCGCATCATCTCCGGCCTGCGCGAAGCTGCCACCCAACCGGAAAGCATCGCCGACAAGGCGTTCAATGCCGCGCTTTATGGCGGCCACCCTTATGGGGTAGTGGAGGCCAGCGAACCGGAAACAGTAGCGGCCCTCAAGCGCAATGATCTGGTTGATTTCTACCATGCCTACTACCACGCGGATGGGGCAGTAATCGCGCTGATAGGCGATGTCTCCAGGGAAGGAGCGGCGCAGATTGCCGAATCGCTCTCCGGCGGACTGCCCAACGGCGGCAAACCGGTGAATATGTTGCCGCCGGTACCTTTCCCCGAAGCCGGCAAGGAGGTGAGAATCCCCCACCCGGCCAGCCAGTCGCATATCCTGCTGGGCTATCCAGGCATCAAGCGCGGCGATGCCGACTATTTCCCACTGTATGTCGGCAACTACATTTTGGGCGGCGGCGGCTTTGTCTCGCGCCTGACCGAGGAGGTGCGCGAGAAACGCGGACTTGTTTACAGCGTCTACAGCTATTTTATGCCGCTGGCTGAATTGGGGCCATTCCAGATCGGCCTGCAAACCAAGCGGGAGCAGGCGGATCAATCGCTCAAGCTGGTGCGGGAGGTGCTGGAGAAGTTTATTACTGGCGGGCCGACCGAGCAGGAATTGACCGCCGCCAAACAAAACATCATTGGCGGTTTTCCATTGCGTATCGACAGCAATGGCAAGATTCTCGAGTATCTGGCAGTGATCGGCTTCTACCATCTGCCACTGACTTACCTGGACGATTTCAACGGCAAGGTGGCCAAGGTGACGACTGCGCAGATCAAGGATGCTTTCGCCCGCCGCATCAAGCCGGACAACATGGTGACGGTGGTCGTTGGCGGCGAGAGCGACAAGTAACCGGGTCCGCATAGCCGGCGGTGAATGGCGCAGCCGTGTGCTGCATTTCCCGGACTCCAGCGGGTTGCGCCCTACCCCCGACCGGGTGCGCGAGACGCTGTTCAACTGGCTGGGGCAGGACATGCACGGACGTCGCTGCCTGGACTTGTTCGCCGGTAGCGGTGCGCTTGGTTTCGAGGCGCTGTCACGAGGCGCCAGCAGCGTTGTTATGGTTGAACAGTCGCCGCAAGTGCTGCGCGCCCTGCAGGAAAATGCCAGGTTGCTGCGCGCCGATAACGCGCAGATTCACCACACGGATGCGTTGCAGTTCCTCGCACAGAGCACGCAGGCGTTCGACGTGATTTTTCTCGATCCGCCGTTCGGCAAAGGCTGGCTGACGAAACTTCTCTCCATGCTGCCGCGCCACCTGGCTCCGAACGGGTTCGTGTATGCCGAAGCCGAAACGGCAATAGCCGGTAACGACATCTGGCAGGTGGCCAAACAGGGCAGAGCGGGCAGTGTGCACTATCACCTGCTACAATTGGCACATGTTTAAGGCTGTTTATCCAGGGACATTCGATCCCATCACCTGCGGCCACGAGGACATCGTGCGCCGAGCAGCCGGGCTGTTTCCCCAGGTAATACTGGCGGTGGCGGATAACCCGGGCAAACGACCGTTTTTCAGTCAGGCCGAGCGGGTAGAAATGGCTGCCGCGGTGCTGGCGGACTGTCCCGGCGTTCAGGTGGTGGCTTTTTCCGGATTGTTGATGCAGTTTGTGCATGAACAGGGGGCACGTGTGGTGTTGCGGGGACTGCGGGCAGTATCGGATTTCGAATATGAATTCCAGTTGGCCGGCATGAACCGCTGTTTATATCCGGAGGTCGAAACCCTGTTCCTGACGCCTGCCGAGCAATATATGTTCATCTCAGCCAGCCTGGTAAAAGAAATCGCCGTACTGGGCGGTGACGTGAGCCGTTTCGTGCCGCCCTTGATTCAGGAACGATTAAGCGCGAAAATTGGCGCTGGCATAAACAATAGCTGAGGATTTTACTGTGGCATTAATGATTACCGACGAATGTATCAATTGCGATGTGTGCGAACCCGAGTGCCCTAACAACGCCATTTCTCAAGGCGATGAAATATACCAAATCGACCCCGGCAAGTGTACCGAGTGCATCGGCCACTACGATGTTCCGCAATGCAAGGAAGTGTGCCCGATCGATTGCATCATTTCCAATCCTGACATGAAAGAGAGCAAGGACGAGTTGCACGCGAAGTATTTGCGACTCACTGCCGCGAAATAAGCCGCTCTGCGGGATCCTGCCGGTAGAATTCCTTGAGTTGGGCGTAAACTTCCGAATACTCCCGCTTCAGCAGATCGGGCGTCTCGAAGAAATGCTCGCTCATCACCGCGAAAAATTCTTCGGGCGCTTCTGCGGCGTAAGGGTCGATTAAAGTTTCCTCATTCCCATCCACGCGCTGGCAGAACCCCTCGTAAGCCGATGAGAATGTTTTTGCCCAGCTTGTCACGCTCATGCCTTTATGCAAAGGCGGCAGGCCATTGGCCATGCCGTTGAGGGCATCCAGCTTGTGTGCCATTTCATGGATCACCGCATTATAGCCATCGCAGGTGCCTGAAGCCGCCACGTCAGCCCACGACAGCACCACCGGCCCGCGCTCCCAGGCTTCGCCGCTCAAAATTTCGCGGCGGCTGTGTATCAAGCCATTCTCGTCGAGCCAATCGCTCCGGATGACGAATTCTCCAGGATAAAGCACCACGGAAGTCCAGCCGGCATACCAATCGAGCCCGAGATACATAATGGGCAGCACCGCCTGTGCGGCCAGATGCAGCTTCATGTCCGTGGTGAGAGTAAGCCCCCGCACCGGTTCCAGGCTTTTTTCGTGCAGGAAAAGCATTGCCAGATCGCGCAGGTGTACCAATTCCGCCTCGCTCATCCCGGCCAGTAGCGGCAGGCCAGCGACGGCAGCATGCCACTCCGCTTGCGGAATCAGCGCACGTTTCAGGAAACGCTGTCGGCACCAGTTTTTGAAGAAGCCCATATGGCTATTGTGCCGCCATTCCCGCAGAATCGGGAATACAGTAAGATTTTGCCGAGGCTAAGAACTTTCAAAGGAGAACAATATGCGCATGCTGCATACCATGCTGCGGGTCGGCGACCTGGAGCGTTCCATCAAGTTCTACACCGAAGTGCTCGGCATGAAGGTACTGCGTCGCCATGAATATCCGGAGGGGAGGTTCACGCTGGCCTTTGTCGGCTATGGCGACGAGAAAAAGCATACCGTGCTGGAACTGACCTATAACTGGGACACCAAGAATTATGACCTCGGCACAGGCTTTGGGCACATTGCCATCGAAGTAGACGATGCCTACAAGGCCTGTGAAGATATCAGAAAGACAGGTGGGAAAGTGGTACGCGAGGCCGGCCCGATGAAGCATGGCACTACCGTGATCGCTTTCATCGAAGACCCGGATGGCTACAGGATAGAGTTCATCCAGAAAGGTACCAGCACAGCTACAAAGTAGGCCCCAGCGGACGGGGTCTTTGCTACAAGTGCTTTCCGCTTAGTGATGATGCCCACCGGCACCGTGCACGTGGCCGTGCTCGATCTCTTCCTTGGTGGCGGAGCGCACACCGGTGACAGTGCACTTGAATTGCAGGCGCTCGCCAGCCCAAGGATGGTTGCCGTCCACGACCACCTTGCCCTCGGCAATATCAGTGATGGTGTAGAGCAGAACATCGCCATGCGTATCCTCACCCTCGAACTGCATACCGACTTCCAACTCCTTGGATGGGAATGCGTCAGCGGGCTCGATTTGCACCAAATCCTCGTCGTAGTCTCCGAAGGCATCAATAGGTTCCAGTGTTACTTCTAGCGAATCCCCAGTCTTTTTGCCATGCAACTCATCTTCCACCCGTGGGAAGATATTGTCATAGCCGCCGTGCAGATAGCTCAGCGGGTCGGCGCTTGCCTCCAGCACATTACCCTCACCGTCACGCAATTCGTAAATGATCGAAACCACAGTATTCATGGCAATGTTCATGATTTAGAGCCCATTTCCCTGATGATGTTAAGTATTTCCGCTGCATGTCCTTTGGCGTTGACGCCATAAAAAGCCTTGAGCAGAGTGCCATCTTTGCCGATAAGGAAGGTGGATCGCAAAATGCACATTTTGCGCACACCATCCTTTTCCTTTTCCTGCCATACGCCGTATTTCTCGCACACTTTGCCGTCCACGTCTGCCAGCAAAAACACTGAGAGTCCATGCTTGTCTCGAAAGTCAGCGTGACTAATGCAGTCGTCGCGGGAAATGCCGATAACGACAGTATCATGCTTGGTAAACTCATCTTCCAGATCACTGAATTCAATGGCTTCGACGGTACAGCCAGGGGTGTCATCCTTAGGGTAAAAATAAAGCACGACATTTTTACCCTTTAGCTTGGAAAGCCTGAACATTTCCATGTCCGCGTCGGGAAGGTTGAAATCAGGGGAAGGCGATCCGGGTTGTAGCATTCATGCTTTCGGCGTAAAAGACTTAAAACTATTCTAACCCATTTCTGGGAAGGAAAAACACGCGCTATGATACGCAATGTGATCCTGGGGAATTGAAAGAGTTGGCAACAGCCGGTCTACTGCGGAGGAAATCATGGATGAGGAAAAACCGGAAAATACCGGACTGCAACATCAACTGTTGATTGGGGAGAAAGAATACGAAGCGGCGATTGATAGCGTAATCGCATGCGCCAAGCATACGGTTCATATTTTCGACTGCGATCTTTCTGTAGGCGGCTACAGTGGCATCAAGCGCTATGAGGCATTGCGCGATTTCCTGTTGCGGGAACGTTCCAATCGGCTGGTGATAGTGGTTCACGAAACCGAATATATAACTACGCGCTGCCCGCGACTGATGAACCTGTTGAAGGCTTGTAGCCATGCCATCAGTATCCACGAAACCGCCGAGCATGCGCGTATTGCCAGCGACCCTTTCGTTATCGCCGACGACGCGCATTACGTACACCGCTTTCACAGCGATGGCATGCGGTTTCTGCTGGCATACCATGATCACGCAGGCACACGGCAGTTGGAAGAGCGCTTTGCACAACTCATGGAATCTTCCGCACCGGCAGTTTTTGCTACGACAACAGGGCTGTAATTAGACCTCGCCCCCTGTGCCTATTGCTCCGCGCGCCCAATATCCTATAAAAGTGCTGGTTTTTTTTTTAGAAACTGGTAAAATCCAAGGCACTCGGTCGCTATCCTGAATAAAGGGGGCCGTAAATGTTTTTGTTATGTCTTTGTCTTTTTAAAAGTTAAGGGAAAAAAAATGACTCGCTCCGCTCTGATCGCCGTTCTGTTGGCTCTGGCCCTGACCGCTTGCGGTAAAAAGGAAGAAGCTGCTGCTCCTGCTGAAGCCCCGGCTCCTGCCGCTGCTGCTCCTGCTGCTGCCGCTCCTGAAGCTGCTCCGGCTCCTGCCGCTGATGCTGCCAAGCCTGCTGAAGCTGCTCCTGCTGCTGCTCCAGCCGCTCCTGCTGAAGCTGCTCCTGCTGCTGCTCCAGCCGCTCCTGCTGCTCCGGAAAAGAAGTAACTAGCTAGATTAGCTTTGCTAGAAAAAAAGCCGGCCTTGGTCGGCTTTTTTGTTGCCCAAATTCGGCGTCAGGTGATCTGCCGCCACCCAAATCCGGTTTCCTGCTCGGCAATGCCTATCCAACCTTCCTCACAGTGAATCTGGTCGCTCAATGTTTTTCGCACTAATTCCGCCGTATTATTGTTTTTGCTCAGGTGCGCAGCGACAAGGTGTTGCAGCTTGCTGATGTCGAAGTTAGCCAGCAGCGCTGCCGCAGCAGCATTATCGAGATGGCCGTAACGGCTGCTGATACGCCGTTTGAGCGATCCGTGGTAGTTACCATGCATCAGCATATCAAGGTCGTGGTTACATTCCAGCACCAAGGCCTGGCATCCGGAAAGCATATTTTCTATATGCGGTGTGGTGGTACCGGCATCAGTCAACACACCTAGTTTGCGATGACCATTATCGAAGGTGTATTGCACCGGTTCGCGTGCATCGTGCGGCACAGGGAAAGGCTGAATCTGGATGTCACCGACGGCAAAAGCGCTGTGACCATCAATAATTTGGAGATTGATGGAAGCGTTCTCGATTATATGGCGAAGCGCAGACAGGGTGCCATGGGTGAGATAGACCGGAAGGTTGTCGCGCGCAGCAAGTTTGAATACGCCCTTGGTATGATCGTTGTGTTCGTGCGTGACCAATATCCCGGACAGTTGAGATGGCTCTAGCTCCAGTCTGGCGAGGCGCCGTAAAACATCGCGGACTCCAAATCCACAATCGAGCAACAGGCGTGTTTGCCGGACCTCCACTACCAGGGCATTGCCAGCGCTGCCACTACCCAGAGAAGCAAAACGCATTATCTGGTTATTGCTGCAAACAGCACATAGTCTGCGTCACTTGAGTTGATCGTATAACATACTCAAAATCCGGTTCGCCGTTGGTGACTTGTCACGTTTTTCATTTTTGTCGGTAACCGTTACCAGAGTGCCCTCCTCGTTCTGTTCCACCTGTATCCGGTATTGCAGCTCAGGCGGAGCTTTGTCCTTGTTACCACTGTCCCAGAATTTGAGTTTGTCCACCAATGACGAATCTTCCTTCTTCGGCTCTGGCTTGGGTGCTTCCTTCTGATCGTCGCTGCCCCAGAATTTAAGCTTGTCCATCAGGCCTTTTTTCTCTGGCGCTCCGCTATCGGCATCCGAGTAACGCACATAAAACGCCCCGCTAGAACGGTCACGATCTTCCACCAGGAACCCAATACGGTCGAGCGCCAGGCCTACGCGTCGCCATGCGCGGTCAAACGGATCGGTAAGTGCCAGATTCAGGGCGCCATCCGCTTCCTTGTTTAATATTGCACGCTTCTCGGTGGTCGGGCGAGCAATCAGCGTACGCGATTCCTGTTCTTCCACCCCAAGTCGCACCATCAGACGGCGCAATAATTCAGCGTCGATGTCTTCGGCAATTGCGCGGTCGTCCTTGCCTTTCATTTTATCGAAGTCGGTGTTTTTATATCCGGTATCGACCTCTCCATAAACGGTACGTACCTTCACTCTGCCATCATCCGGCACGTCACTGACTGACCGGTGGCTCATATAGATTTCGGTGGTGCCTTCTTCCCCGCCGCGATCTATACGGGTACGGAACTTCTGTCGGTTATTCAGGGTGGCGAGTTTATCCAGCCAGCCCTGGAATTTGTCCAGATAGTTGCCTTTCTCATCTTTGGTCAGATCCGCCGGATCTATCCACTCGGTTTCCATCACGCCGGTTTGCGGATTTTCTGTGCGGACGGCAAAACCCAGTTCGGTCCAGAAGTCGCGAATGACCGGCCAGATTTTTTCCGGTGGCGCCTTCACTACCAGCCAGCGTTGTGCACCTGCATGCTCGAACTTGACGCTATCCGGGGTGGGCAGAATCTTTTCCTCTTCCTGGGCCTGTCCAGCCGCACCTTCGGCGTAAGTTGAATAGGTTGTCCCCCCAGGGACGGAGTAACTGTCGCTGGTGGAAGCCGATGTCAGGTCGGGGGGAACTTCCAGCGGTTTGCCGCGACTGGCACCCTTATAATCCGATCCGGTATCGATAAAAGGTACGGAATCACACCCTGCGACAACAAGTGCGGCGATGATAAGAAATAACACGTGTAACAGTTTGCGTTGGGTCATGCGGTCTCTCGAAATTAAGTAATGACGTCAATACTTATAGAATGCCGGCACTGGACATGGCGGCGCGCAAAGTCTCGTGATGTTGCGGTGAAAGCGGCGTGAGCGGCAGGCGGATACCTTCCGCAATCAACCCCATTTCTCTCAGCGTCCATTTCACCGGAATCGGGTTGGCTTCCACAAACAATTTTTGATGCAGCGGGAATAACTTGTCGTTGATGCTGTTTGCATGTGGCAGATCACCGCCGAAGGCTGCTTCGCACAGCTCATGCATCAAGCGCGGGGCAGCGTTGGCGGTGACGGAAATCACGCCATGGGCTCCGAGTAACATTAGCGCCAGACAAGAAGCATCGTCGCCGCTATAAACGGCAAAGCCGGACGGTGCACGACGCAACAGGTCGGTGCCGCGCTCAATGCCGCCGGTAGCGTCCTTGATGCCGACAATATTGGGGATCCGGGCCAGGCGTAACGCAGTGTCGTTGGCAAGATCACAGCCAGTACGCCCCGGTACGTTATAAAGGATAATCGGAACACCCACCGCTTCGGCCACGGCCTTGTAATGCAGGTACATCCCCTCCTGGGTGGGCTTGTTGTAGTACGGCACAACCAGCAGGCAAGCATCCGCGCCGGCATTTTTTGCCTGCTCGGTCAGCTCGATAGCTTCGCGCGTGCAATTCGCTCCGGTACCGGCAATGATTGGGACGCGGCCGGCCGCATGCTCCACCGTGGTACGGATAAGCATGCAATGCTCGTCGAAATCGACGGTTGGAGACTCGCCGGTAGTGCCGACGACGACTATGCCGTCTGTCCCCTGATCGACATGGAAATCCACCAGCTTGCGCAATGTGGCCAGATCAAGCGTGCCGTCCGCGTGCATGGGGGTAACGATGGCGACCAGACTGCCTTTCAGCATTGTTTAACTCTACCCGAATATAAAAATGGAGCCATTTTACCTGAAAGCACAAGGGCTCCAAGTGACTTTTTGCCAGCATTGAATTCCTGCCGGGAAAGCCCCCAAATAATCCGAATGATTATTAGCTATAACAAACAATTATTTAATTTGGCTTCAGGCGAATGGTAAAGTTCAAATATCGATGAGCACACATTTCCGTACCAAATGTAAGGTTGTCCGAAGTATTGGGCATGAGGGATAATTATGAGTTTATCTCGGCAATTAGCAGATGATTGAAAATTACCTACTGATTCTGATTGGCACGGTGCTGGTCAACAATATCGTGCTGGTCAAGATTCTCGGCCTCTGCCCGTTCATGGGAGTTTCCAAAAAACTGGAAGCGTCCATCGGCATGGGAGCTGCGACCACGTTTGTGCTAACCGTGGGATCCGGTACCAGCTACCTGATTAACCAATACCTGCTGGGTACCGATTTGTTTTATCTGCGTACACTGTCTTTTATCGTGGTTATTGCCGGCGTGGTACAGTTTACCGAGATGGTGGTCGAAAAAACCAGCCCTGTACTGTATCAGGTGCTGGGCATTTACCTGCCGTTGATTACGACCAACTGTGCGGTGCTGGGCATCCCGTTGCTGAATGTCCAGGCTAAGCACAATTTTGTCGAATCGCTGCTATTCGGTTTTGGCGGTTCGGTCGGATTTTCGCTGGTACTGATACTGTTCGCCTCCATGCGCGAACGAATGGAGGCAGCCGATGTGCCTACCCCATTCCGGGGGGCATCGATTGCTTTTGTCACCGCAGGCCTGATGAGCCTGGCGTTTATGGGCTTTGCGGGGCTGATCCGCTAATGGTTACCGCACTTCTGGTTATGGCCGGGCTGGCACTCGTACTGGGAGCGGTACTAGGCTACGCCTCGATCAGGTTCAAGGTTGAAGGCGATCCGCTGGTGGCAAAGATCGACGCCATCCTGCCACAAACGCAATGCGGGCAGTGCGGCTTCCCCGGCTGCCGCCCCTACGCCACCGCCATTGCCAACGGCGAGGCCGACATCAACCAATGCCCACCCGGCGGCGAACCCGGCATGCTCGCCCTGGCAGATTTGCTGGGGGTGGAACCCAAACCGCTCAATGCCGAGCATGGCAAGCCCAAACCTAAGGCTGTCGCCACCATAGACGAAAAGCTCTGCATCGGCTGTACCTTGTGTCTACAGGCCTGCCCGGTGGATGCCATCCTCGGCGCAGCCAAGCATATGCATACCGTGATCGCTTCGGAATGCACCGGCTGCGAACTATGTATCGCGCCTTGTCCGGTAGATTGCATCCACATGCGAGTGATTGAGGAAAAGGTGGACAACTGGAAGTGGCGTTACCCCATATTTGAAATAAAGCAGGCGGCATGATGCTGGACAAGTTGTTCAAATTCCACGGCGGTGTGCATCCGCCCGAGCACAAGCTGGAATCAACCGGCGAACCGATCCGGTTAGTTGCGCCCCCATCTCGCCTGGTACTGCCGTTGCGCCAGCATGTGGGCAATGTTCCCAAGCTGTGCGTATCAGTCGGTGACCATGTGCTCAAGGGACAATTGCTGGCCGAACCGGAAGGCATGATATCGGCCGCGGTGCATGCGCCGACTTCCGGCACCGTTACCGCCATTGACGAGCAGCCGATCCCCCATCCCTCCGGCCTGCCCGACCTGTGTGTCACGCTGGAGGCAGATGGCGCGGAACAATGGATCGAACATGCCGCACTGGATTATCGTACGCTGGGAGCTGCGGAAACCATCGCCAAGCTGCGCATGGCCGGAGTCGTGGGGCTGGGCGGCGCCGTTTTCCCCAGCCACGTCAAGCTGCGCGCCGATCAAGCGCAGCCAGTACGCATCCTGATCCTCAACGGCGCCGAATGCGAGCCTTACATCACCTGCGATGACATGTTGATGCGCGAACGTGCCATCGGCATTGTGCGTGGGATGGAAATCATGCGCGACCTGCTGGGTGCGCAGGCCTGCCTGATCGGGGTCGAGGACAACAAGCCACAAGCCGCTGCCGCGCTGAGAGCGGCGATTGATGCTACCGGTTTTCCGGCCAAAGTGGCGGTGGTGCCGACGCGCTATCCCAGTGGCGGCGCCAAGCAGCTCATCAAGCTGCTTACCGGACTGGAGGTGCCGAGCGGCGGCCTGCCGACCGCAGTCGGCGTGCAGTGTTTCAACGTTGGTACCGCATACAGCGTGTACCGCTACATCGATCACGGCGAGGCAATGGTGTCCCGTATCGTTACCGTCACCGGCAACGTGAAACAGCCGGGGAATTTCGAGGTACCGATCGGCGCACCGGTTTCCGCTTTGGTCGAAGCAGCCGGTGG
>Ga0172367_10006926_pt1 | contig 13142 bp, 8 predicted proteins | sample Lak10m_FD_114542 | JGI IMG/M metagenome (GOLD analysis project Ga0172367, IMG submission 114542) | Freshwater microbial communities from Kabuno Bay, South-Kivu, Congo - kab_022012_10m | ecosystem: Environmental > Aquatic > Freshwater > Lake | place: Democratic Republic of the Congo: South-Kivu...
CCGGCGGCCCGGGAGTCTTAGCTGCTGATGCTGCCTTTAAAAATAATTTATTATTGGATTGCTTAGATGATGAAACAAAATCAAACTTAAAAATATTTTTGCCTAAAGCCGCTTCCGTCGCCAATCCGATTGATATTTTAGGAGACGCCGATTCAGATCGTTATCTCAAAAGCTTAAAAATTGTCGCCGCCGATAAATCAGTCCAGGCTATTCTTATTCTGCTTACTCCTCAATCAACCACAGATATAGAATCTTTAGCCTCCTCTTTGATTAAATGGCGTCGTCGTGATAAGCATCCTTTAGCCGTCTGTTTAATGGGCGGAGATGCAGTTGAAGCGGCCGTTGTATCTTTGCGCAGCGCCGGGATAGCTGTTTTTGATTATCCCGAATCAGCACTTCGTTCTTTATCTGTTCTAGCCGATTTTGTTGATAAAAATTTAGAAAAAATAGAAAAGAATACTTTAAATATCATTGCGAGACCGCTTAATAAAAAAGCGGCTAGTATAATTTATTCTCTGAAGGAAAAAGGAATAAAATTTATTCCGGAATTTCAAGTATTGCCTATCTTGCAGGCTTATAATTTGCCGGTACCTAAATTTTTAATTTTAAAAAACTTAGAGGAGGCTATAAGAGCCGAGAAATTTTATAATCAGCCGGTGGCTTTGAAAATCGCTTCTTACGATATTTTTCACAAAAGTGAAGTTAATGGGGTTATGCTGAGTGTCCCCTCAGAAAAAATATCTTTGTATTACAAAAAACTTTTACGTCAAGTTAAATTAAAAGTGCCGAAGGCAAAAATTGAAGGAGTGCTGCTTACGCCCATGGCTCCCTTGTCTTTAGCTGAAATTATTGTCGGCAGCGTTAAGGATGAATCTTTGGGTCTTGCTTTAATGATTGGTTGGGGCGGTATTTACACGGAAATTATTAAAGATGCGGCTTTCGCTTCCTTGCCTCTTGATCGCAACAAAATTAGGCGAATGTTGTCGGAATTAAAAATTAGTCATATTTTAAAGGGTGGTCGCGGTAAATCGGGGGTTGATTCAGCTGTTTTAGATAAATTACTTTTTTCGGTGGAGAATTTATTGCTTGATTTCCCAGAAATTAGCTCTCTCGACTTAAATCCAGTGTCATTTGTCGACGGTTCTTTTTCTATTCTTGACGCTCGTATAACTTTGTCTTAAATAATTTATAGTATATGTACATGTCTTTACTTTGGTTTTTGCCAGTGTTTATTATTTTGTATATGGGATTTTGGTTTCTCGCCTCTTTGTTATTCAAACGTCATGATGTGGTTGATATTGCTTGGGGCGCCGGTGTTATTTTTTTAGCTTGGATATCTTTAAGCTTTCGAGATTTGGATTTAGATGCTCGTTCGGTTTGGCTTTTGTTTGCAGTCAGTGTTTGGGGCTTGCGTTTATCTTTTCATACCTTTAGAAGAAATTTGAGCAAAGGAGAAGACTGGCGTTATCATCGCTGGAATGAGCGCGGTTCTTGTCTTCATCCTCTTTGTATTTTCTTTCAAGTATTTTTATTACAAGGAGCTCTTTTGATGATAATTTCTTTACCCGTAGTTTATGGCCTGCGCTTAATCCACTTACCCTTATTTTCTATTAATTATCCCGGTATTCTTCTTATTATTTCTGGTTTATTTTTAGAAGCTTTAGCTGATCAGCAGCGGTATAATTTTTTAAAAAATTCGGCCAATAAAAATAAGTTGATTACTACCGGTCTTTGGCGTTTTAGTCGTCATCCTAATTATTTCGGGGAGATGATTTTTTGGTGGGGTATATATTTTTTAGTTTTAGGAGCGCCTAAATCTTGGATGTTGATTGTTTCTCCTTTGATTGTAACTTATATTTTACTTTTTGTTTCCGGCCTGCCGATGGAAGAGCGTTATCGCGGCCGGAAAGATTTTGAAGAATATAAACGCCGAACCAGCGCCCTAATACCTTGGTTTATTAAAAAGAGCTTTTAATTAAGCTCTTTTTCGTTTAATAAATTTTATAGTTTTTTAATTGCAGCCATTAATATTGCAGACTGGCAGTTTTTTTTCTGAATCATCGGGTTTATTTAGAAGAGAAGAATTTTCTTGGTTGTTATTTCCCGGTGGCAAGACTTCAATAACCCCGCTATACATACCCATGGAACAGGTAAATTTTATTTTTCCTGCTTGTTCGGGCGTGAATTCAATAATATTCTCGCCTTTTTTTAATTGTTGGTTTAATTTGAGGGCGGGAACCACTAAACTGCTGGCGCAAGAATAGGGAACAGTGCTATTAATAATCCAGCGGACCGGCCGCCCTGATTCTACTTGGAAATAATCAGGTGCGTAGCCGTGGCCGTTTTGTTCCATTTTTATTATTTGAACGCTTAGTTTGGGGTTATTTTTATTGTCGTATTTTACGGAAGTTAAAGGCACTACCTCTCCGTGAAGCCTTAATACTTTATAAGCATTATAAAAATTGAAAAGGCCAAAAATTATGACAATTAAGCCGGCTGTTTTTAAAAATATTCCTTGATGCTTGCCTTTTATTATCGAGACAAGACCGCCCAAACTAAGAAAACCGATGGCTGTTCCTAGGGCAAAGACTGCCATAATCAATCCGCCTCTTATGAATTCTCCGCTACTTAAGGCATAAACTTGCATTGATTGAGTAAAGCCGCAGGGTATAAAAAATGATAGGGTGCCGGCGATTATAGCTGCTGTTGGGCGGTAGCGGCGGTTTTGGGTTCGGTTTGGTATGATTTTTGAGATGCTTTTTGGCAGAGTGAAGCTGAAGCGATTTAGCGCTGGGAAAATATCTAAAATTTGTAGTCCGAGAAAAATAATAAGAAGTCCGATAATCAAGCTAAACCATGAGCTTAATGAAGCTGATATTTTCAGAAAAGATCCTAGCGCCCCCAAAGCTCCTCCTAAGAAAAAAAATCCAATTACGCGTCCAAAATTAAAATAAATATGAGGTTGAAATTTACGTAAACGTGAAGCTTCTGGGTGTTTCTGTGCATAATCGGCGGCGAGAGCCATAAGAATACCCCCGACTAGAGCCATGCAAGTTGAAAGGCCGGCTACCAGACCTATCAGCCATACTCCGCCTAAATTTAAATTTTCAGCTCCGACTTGAGCTTGAAGATTATTCCAACCGCTAAATTTTAAAATTAATCCAATTCCGACAGCAATGATTAACGCCCAAGATAAATCCTGCCATTTTTTATTTTTCAAATTTTCTTTTGTATTTTTGTTGATGTTTTCATTTATGTCATAGCCTAACTTTTGTAAGGCTTGGCGTATTTTTTTTAAATCGGGAGCTTCGTTGATGTAATCTATTTCTGCTTGCCCGCGGCCTTGACTAACTCTAACCGCCTGGACATTGGGCAGGGAAGATAACTTTTCCTCACTTAATAGCTCGCAAGCTTTGCAGTGCAAGCCAGAAACCTTTATTTTTAAGGTTTTAATTGGTGGCATATTGATAATTTCCAATACGTTGATATTCCGATCGTTGTTTTAACGGCGGAAGTGGACGGATTGGAGGCTTATTTTATTTATTAGCTAATTTATTTACTTTTAAAATTTCTTCCGTCATTCTTTTTTGCAGACGACTGTTGTCGGAAACAATGGCGCTTTGGAAACAGGTGTTGATATGATTTTCTAATAGCATTGGATGGGCTGATTTGAGTAGGCCGATAGCCGCTAAATTCTGTTGCATAATATCAATACAATATTTTCCCTCGATAGACATCTTGATTAATTTATCGCTCAAGCTTCTAACTTTTTTAAAGTTAATCAATATTTTTTGTTTTTCTTTGTTCATATTATTTAGTTTATTTTAATACCTGGGGGGTAGGTATTAATAATTGTAACAGGAAATAAAATGGACGGCAAGAGTTTGGTATTTTTATAAAAATTATCATATTAAAAAGGGCTTGACTCCTTTTTAGTTTATTGATAAACTATATCATTAGCTCTTTATTATGCATACCATAATTATATATGAAACACATTTCTTATAATCAAATTGAGGAGCACCGTTTGGCGGGTTGGCTTGTTTTTACGGCTATGCGCCTGGAGATGATGGCTGATCGTTTTATGTTTAAACCTTTGGGTTTGACTACTGCCAGTTTCCGCATTCTTATGCTCCTGGATAATCTCGGGCCGCAAGCGCCCTCGGAAATTATGGATTTGATCGGCAGCACCAAATCTAATGTCACTCAGCGTTTAAATTTTCTTGAACGCCAAGGGTTAATTAAACTTAAGCGCAAGATAGATGCCGATAAACGTCGTGTTTCCGTGGTGATTACAAAATCTGGTTTAAAACAGCTTAATGCTGCTCGTCAGCTTTTTAAACAGCACAATCTTCATATTGAAAATTATTTTAATTCTAAAGAAATACAAAATTTTTTATATTTGATTCGCAAGCTTAATCAAGGTTTGGATAAGTGTGAAACTAATATTACTAAGTATTATGAAAAATAAAAATTTTAGTTTGTTATTAATCTTATTATTGCCTCTATTTATTTCTGGTTGCGGCACTAAAGAAGCGCCGGTTGAAACGGCGATTCCCAAGATTCAAGTTAAGGTGCAGAGTGTTTCTGACAGTCGGCGGCTAGTTCAGAATTTAGAGTATCCGGCAATTGTCGCCGCCAGTACCGAGGCTAAATTGATCGCTAAAAGTTCCGGCACTCTTTCCGGCGCCAATTTTAAAGTTGGCGATGAAGTGAAAGTTGGTCAAAATTTAGCTAAGATTGATGATATTGGCGCGGCTGGATTTAATGCCAGCGGTATTAATAGTAATCAAGTTAAACAAGCGGTAATAGCGGTTGAGCAAGCTCAAGCCGCTTATCGTTTAGCGCGGAGTAATTATGAAAATTTATTAGTGTCTTCCTCTAAGGATCTACTGCAAGCAGAAATAGCTCGTGATCAGGCAAAAAGCGGCAAAAACAATCTTGGCGTAACAGCTGAAGAAAATTTAAAGAGTGCGGAATTAGCTTACGAAACCGCTAAAATAGCAACCGAACAAGCTCGCTTGGCTTTGGTTAACAGGGAAAAACAATTAAAACAGAGTGTAATTGATTCCGGAGATAATGCTGAATTAGCGGCGACTACGGCCGCCAATACTGCCGGCAGTGTTTTAACGGGCATAAATAATTTAGCTTCATTTGATGATAATAATGTGGTGGTAATTTCTTATCGCAGTAATCTCGGTGCTCTTGATTCTAATTCCTATAATCAAGCCGATAATGATTATCAGGTTGCGAAAGATGCTTATAATAATTATATAAATACAAATTTTACCGACATGTCCCAACGTTTGGCAGCGGTTATCGATATGACGGATAAGGTAAAAAAATTAGCTGATAGTGTTAAATATTTATTTGATAAGAGCATACCTTCTTCGACTTTACCTCAGTCCACTTCTATGGGGACGTCTTTGTCTGGCTTACAATCAACTGCTTCCTCTTATCAATCTCAGCTTAATGCAGTTATCAGTCAGGCTCGAGGTGCTTCTCAAGCTTTAACCAATGTTTCTTTAAATAGTGACGGCACTATTGATGCTTTGCGTCAGGCTTATGAGTTGTCAAAAAAACAAGAAGCGAGCGCTGCCCAAAATTTAAATAATCTCAAAGCTGGCAATAATAGTCAGATTGATCAAGCAGGCTTTTCTTTTGACTTGGCTCAGAATCAATATGAAAATTTAAGAGTTAAGATTAATTCTCAAGTAATGGCGGCTAAGACGCAAGCGGATACCGCTCAATTGCAGTATAATAACGCCTCGGTGGCCCTTCAAAGCTTGTATGATATTCATTCTTTAGTATCCCCGATTGCCGGAACCGTGACTCAGAAATTAGCCGATAATGGCGATACGGTTAACGCCGGCCAGGTAATCGCGGTCGTTAGTCAAATTGATAGTTTTAAGGTTAAATTTTTTGTTGAACCTGAATATATCCTTGATATGAAGATAGGTTTGCCGGTGGAAGTAGTTTCTTCGGATAATCAAGTTTACCCTGGCTTAATTGCTTCTGTTGCCGCTTCGGCTGACGTCGCTACTAAGCGTTTTCAGGTAGAAGTTCAGCTTGATGGCAAGTCTCAGCCCTTGTTAGGAACGGTTGTGACCGTAAAATTGTCTCTTGATAAAAATATTGAAGCGAATCCCGATAGTATTATCGTTCCCTTAGGGGCAGTGGAAATTGGGCAGAACGGTAATTATGTTTTTTTATTTGATAATGGGCAAGCTCGCAAGATCGTGGTTGATTTGCAAAGAGTTTGGGGAGAACAGGCGCAGATAAAGTTGGAGACTCCAGCGGATTCCTTAATTATTATTGACGGCAACAAATTATTAAGAGATGGTGATGCTATTGAAATTAGCTCATAAAAATTATGGAGATTAATTTACATAAACCGCAAGAAGCCGGTTTGCATGATAATGCTTCTATTAATAAAACTTCCGACCATTTATATTTGGAGAAGTTGGAATTTGATCCGTCTTTGCGTAAAAGCTGGTTAAATTTTTTTATTGTTAATTTTAGAGTAGTCATTCTTCTCATTATTCTTTTGACTTCCTGGGGTCTTTATTCTTTCTTTTCTTTACCCAGGGAATCTAGCCCGGAAGTTAAAATTCCAATAGCCGTAGTCATTACCGTTTATCCCGGAGCTTCCCCAGCCGATGTGGAGGAGCTGGTAACTAAAAAAATTGAAACTGAAATTTCCGGAATTAAAGATGTCGATAAGATTACTTCTAATTCTTCCAATTCAGTTTCAGCTATAACGGTTGAATTTAACGCCAAGGCTAATTTAGATGATTCTTTGCGGCGTTTGCGCGATCAGGTGAACGGCTTAAAAGGTACTTTGCCGAGTGAAGTTAATGACCCGGTGGTTAAAGAAATATCTTTAGACGATACACCAATTATGATGATTTCCTTGGCCGCCCCCTATGATGGTTTTAAATTGAGAAATTTTGGCGATGATGTAAAAGATGAATTAGAAAAGATTTCCGGTGTTCGTGAAGTGATGATATCCGGGGGCGATGAAATTGAATTTGAGATTGCATATGATCCTCAAAAATTAACTTTTTTTAATTTATCCGCCGATTCCGCCAATCAATTAGTTGCTGCTTCTAACTTAGCTATTCCCGCCGGCACTTTTAAAGGCAAAGAATATTCTTATCCGGTGAGAGTTGATGGACGTTTCTTTGACGCTGAAAAGCTTGGTAATATTCCTTTATTTCACACGGATGAAGGCGCAATTATTTATTTGAAAGATGTGGCGACGGTTAAGGAAATAGCGATTGAAAAAAATGTTTATTCACGTTTAGTGACGCGCGGCAGCGGTAGTCAGGAAAATATTAATTTACAGATAATTAAAAAAACCGGCGGCTCAATTATCAACACTTCAGCGGAAGCGCAAACCATTTTAGATAAAATGACCAAGTCTTTGCCGGGGTCTACTTATGAGATTACTTATAACGCCGCTGATCAAATCGATCAGGATTTCAATCAACTAACTCATGATTTCCTTTTGACCCTGCTTTTGGTTTTTTCAATTCTTTTCTTGATCGTTGGTTTCAAGGAAGCTTTGGTCGCCGGCCTAGCCATACCTTTGGTGTTTTTTGCTACTTTTGGAGTTATGCTGATGGTCGGAATTAGTCTTAATTTTTTATCTTTATTTTCTCTGATTCTTGCGCTCGGTCTTTTGGTTGATGATGCTATCGTTGTCGTTTCTGCCACTAAGCAATATTTGCGTTCCGGTAAATTTACGCCAGAAGAGGCGGTGCTGTTAGTTCTAAATGATTTTAAAGTAGTTCTCACTACTACCACGCTGACTACGGTTTGGGCTTTTTTGCCGCTTTTAATGTCGACGGGTATAATTGGTGAATATATAAAATCAATTCCTATTACTGTTTCAGTCACCCTTATTACTTCTTTGATTATCGCTTTGATTATCAATCACCCGCTGGCTGCTATTTTAGAGCGTATTCGTTTGACTAGAAAATTATTTTCTTTTTTGCTTTTCGGTTTGATTTTAATGGCAGCATCATCTTGGTTCCTGCCTAATTTGCTAATCAAATTATCTGTATTTACTGTTTCTGTGTTTACGCTTATTTTTATTATTCGCTGGTATTTGCGGGGCGGACGCAAAGAGCTTTTGTCCAATAGTTATTTAGTTGAACAGGAATGGCGCGATGATGAAGCTATTAAGAAAAAATTAAGAGAGCAAGGTAGTCATAAGAATGATAATTTTTTTAACAGGTTATTGCATGGTGTTATTCATTTTGACAAAGTTCTTCCTTATTATGAGAAATATCTGCGTCGCTTGTTAGCGACTAAGCGCAGTCGCATGGTAACCCTAGCCATTACGGCTTTGATTTTTGTTTCCGCTCTTGCTTTACCCGCTACCGGCTTGGTTCAGAGTGAATTTTTTCCAAGCTCAGATTCGGATGTTATTTATATTAATTTAGAAGCTCCTTCCGGTTTGCGTTTAGAGGAGACCGACAAAATTGTTGCTCGGGTTGAAGAGCGTTTGTTTGCTTATCCGGAAATTCTTAATTTTACTACTCTGGTCGGTTCTTCGGCTTCTGCCAGCAGTTTGGGAGGCGGCAGCAGCTCTTCTCACTTAGCTTCGATTACTGTTAAATTAAGCCCAACTGATGCTCGCAAAATCACCTCCTATCAATTGGCGGATAAAATAAGAGCGGATTTGAATATTATTAGATCAGCTAAAATTACAGTTGAGTCTCCTTCCGGCGGTCCACCCTCAGGGGCTGCTTTTGAGGCTCAGATTAAAGGTGATGATCTACAGGTTTTGGATAAAATTGCTAAAGAATTAGAATTAGATTTGCGCTCCATCCCTGAAGTAGTCAGTACAGATATTTCTTTAAAGGAGTCACCGGCTGATTATACCTTTACTCTTGATCCGGCTCGTTTGGAGCTCTATAACTTAAATGCTGCTTATGTCGGCTCGACTTTGCGTATGGCTATTTCTGGGACCGAAGTGACGACTGTTTTGCGCGATGGTAAAGAAATTAAAGTGATGGCACGATTTGCTAAGGATAAAATCCCTACTTTAGAAGCGGTACAAAATTTGCAGATTATTAATTTAAGAAAGCAGCCGATCTTTTTGAAAGATGTGGCAAAAATTGATTTGAAGCCATCAGTTGAAACTATAACCAGAATTAATCAAAAAAGAACGGTGATATTAAAAGCCGGTATTAAAGGGGGTGCTAACGCTTCTCTGGTTTTAAAGGACTTTCAGGAAAAAATTAAAGATTATCAATTCCCGGATTCTTACGAAATATCCTATGGTGGCGAGAATGAACAGAATCAGGAATCAGTCCTGTCTATCATTAGGGCCATGGCAGTTACTTTTATCTTGATTATTTCTACTTTAGTTATTCAATTTAATTCCTTTAAGAAAGCGGCGATTGTCTTAACCACGATTCCCTTGGCTTTGATTGGCGTTTTTTTCGGATTGGCGGTAACTGGTATTAATCTGTCTTTTCCCGGTCTTATCGGTATCTTGGCTTTATTCGGTATTGTCGTTAAGAATGCGATTATTTTGGTTGATAAGATCAACTTAAATTTAAAGAGCGGCATTATTTTTAAAGAGGCAATTATCGATGCTGGCAAATCTCGATTGGAGGCAATTTTTATTACTTCCATTTGTACAATTTTTGGCATTTTACCCATTACTTTGTCTAATGAGATGTGGCGCGCCTTGGGAGGTTCTGTGATCTTTGGTTTAATGCTATCCTCATTTATGACTTTATTTATTGTCCCCACTCTTTTTATGACCTTGATTAAAGATAAAGGACGTTATTAAAATTAGATTATAAAAAAGAAAGGCGGTGCTTGTGGCATCGCCTTTTTTGGTTCTACATGAATACAGGACCAGAGTCCTGCGAGCGGGAGAGGTTGAAGAGAACCCATCTTTCTTCATAGCTGGGCATCTCCCTCATCTCTTTTTTTTTGGCTTTTTTTCTTAAGCCTCGCGCCCACAGGAATAATTTGCAGGCTTCAATTATTTTTTTCATGGTGCTGTTTTTTTGATGATTATTCCCTGGATTGTTTCTATTACACTACAATATATAAAATTTGTCAAGAATGGTCGGAAAAGGTGATTGAGTATACAATATATATATTATGATTGGCGGATTGCCTTTGGCTGCTTATTTGCGGCCTAAAAAACTAGAAGAAGTGGTTGGTCAGGAGCATGTGCTTCGAGCCGATGCTTGGTTGGTGCAAGCGATTAGGAATGACCGCGTGTCTTCGCTTATCTTTTGGGGACCGCCCGGTTCCGGCAAAACTACCTTAGCCTCTTTGATTGCCAAAGAAACTAAGGCCGATTTTGTCGAATTGTCGGCGACCGAAAGCGGCGTTAAAGATTTAAAGCAGATTGTGGAAAAGGCGCGAAGCGGCAAAAGATTAGGAGTAAAGACAATTCTATTTATTGATGAAATTCATCGCTGGAATAAATCTCAGCAAGACGCCCTGCTGCCACAAGTGGAAAATGGCACGATTATTCTGATTGGGGCCACTACCGAAAATCCCAGTTTTGCCGTTAATGGTGCTTTACTGTCTCGATTAAAAGTAGTGGTTTTAGAAGCATTATCGGAGGAAGACCTTTTGGTAATCGTGAAGCGGGCAGTGAAGATTTTGAAAGCCAAGATTAAAACCGAGGCCGCTCGTTTAGCCGCTCGCTTGGCTAATGGCGATGCCCGTCGGGCAATCGGCCTAATTGAAGAAGCGGCTGCTCATCAAACTGTAATTGATGTCGCTTTGCTTAAAGAGATAATGAATAAGCCGAATCTACTTTATGATAAAAGCGGGGAGGAACATTATAATCTGATTTCCGCCTTGCATAAGTCGATGCGGGGCAATAATCCCGATGCGGCTCTTTATTATTTGGCGCGCATGCTTGAGGCCGGAGAAGATCCTTTATATATTGCCCGGCGCTTGGTGCGTTATGCCAGCGAAGATATCGGCTTGGCCAATAATAGTGCGGCCATGCTCACGGAAGCGGTTTTTGCCGCTTGTAAAAATATCGGCCTGCCGGAATGCGGCGTTCACTTGGCACATGCCGTGGTTTATCTGGCTAAATCTCCGAAAAGCATTGCTGTTTATGCCGCTTTTAATGAGGCCGTAGCCGAGGTTAAACAGAGCGGTAATTTATCCGTGCCCTTACATTTACGCAATGCCCCGACTAAATTAATGAAAGATTTAGGCTATGGTAAAAATTATAAATATACTCCCTTGGAAGATGATTCTAATCAGGAATATTTACCGGAGGCTCTTCAGGGCAGAAAATTTTTTAAGCCTTGATTTAACAGCGATGTAAGCCGAACTTATAGCCGCGCCCGGGAAAAGTATGAATATAATCAGCTTCTCCGGAGCGGTTAAGTTTTTTCCGCAGGCTCATAATGTGCGCTTCAATCGTGTTGGAGAAGGGATCGGCGTTATTTTCCCAGACATTGTCCATAATTTGGCTTCGAGACAGAACTTCGTCCGAGCGGCGGAAAAATAATTCCAGCAGAGCGTATTCTTTGCCGGTCAGATAAATCCGACGGCCGCTCCTTAAAGCTAATTGACTTTTAGGGTCAAGTTGCAGATTGCCTAGGCGCCAAGATTTTTCCGGCACGAGCGGCGGCCGGCGCAATAAAGCCTCTGCTCGCCACAAAAATTCTTCAAAAAGGAAAGGCTTAGTGAGGTAATCGTCGGCGCCTTGCTTGAACATCTCTCCTTTTTTACCCAGTTCCGCCTCAACGGTTAAAACCAGAACCGGAGTTTTTATACCTTCGTTCCTAATTTCTTTAAGGACGGATAAGCCATTAAGACCGGGGAGATTATTGTCAAGAACAATTAAATCGTAGTGGCCGCTGCGCGCTAGAAAAGAACCGCGCTCGCCGTCATAAGCGGCGTCAACCACGTAGGCTTTGCCTTTTAAGCCGCGGCTTAAGAAGGCGACAATGTCTTTTTCATCGTCAATGATTAGAATTTTCATATATTTTAATTAGGCTCTCTAAAGCGGAGCTTAATAATTATAGAATTTTCTTATTAAATTCTTCTTAAATTTTTTTCTACTTTAAGATGAAGTTAGCAATGGACAATCCGTCATCCCTCCTTTATAATAGAAATAGGCTTAAATTATTATTTTTTATGAACAAGACAAAATTGAGTAATCAAGAACCGAAGGGAACCAGCGATTGGCTGCCGGCAGAATTTTTTGTCCGTCATTATATTTTTGAGACTTGGCGGCATGTTTGTCGGAGTTATGGTTTTCAAGAGTATCTTACTCCCTTGGTTGAATCGGCTGAAATTTATCGCGCTAAATCCGGAGAAGATGTCGGCGGCAAAGAATTAGTGACTTTTACCGATTTAGGCGGACGGGAATTATGTATTCGGCCGGAAATGACCCCCTCGGTTACGCGTTTGGTTTCCAAAATTTATGCTTCTTCGCCCAAACCGCTAAAGTTTTTTTCGATTGCTAATTTTATGCGCAACGAGAAGCCGCAGCGCGGGCGTAACCGGGAATTTTGGCAGTTGAATTGCGATATCTTTGGCAGCGCTTCTTTGGCGGCTGATTTAGAAATTTTGCAATTATCTTTAGACGTGATGAAAGCTTTCGGCGCTCCTGACAATTCCTTTACCCTGCGCCTTAATAGCCGCCGTCTTTTAGATAATCTTTTACCGGTTTTTGGTTTTAATTTAAAAAATAAATCCGTAGTGTTTAGGATTTTAGATAAATATGGCAAGCTTAGTCAGGATGAATTCATTCGTCGTTTAGTGGAAACAGGGGCTGATGATAAAGCCGCTAAAAGTTTGGCAGCTTTTATGGCGGGAGCTGAAAAAGAATTATTTTTGAGAGCTTTAACGGATAATTCTGAGTTGAAAGCGGCTAAGCAGGAAATTGATTTTGTTTTAAATCAATTAAAACGTTTGGGCTATAATCAGGCTCAATTTGATCCCACTTTAATCCGCGGCTTTGATTATTATGATGGCTTAGTTTTTGAAGTTTTTGATAATCATCCTGATAATCGCCGGGCTTTATTCGGCGGCGGCCGCTATAATGGTTTAGCTGAACTCTTTGGTGCGGAAAGTTTTCCGGCGGTCGGCGTCGCCCCCGGCGACGAGACTACCCGTTTATTTTTGGAGAG